>OGHM01000562.1_pt1 | contig 19310 bp, 18 predicted proteins | sample 1571531 | NCBI WGS metagenome assembly OGHM01 (sample SAMEA2582031, study PRJEB24529) | metagenome | biome: Human gut stool | place: China | collected 2011 | reverse complement strand
GCAAGGTATTATTGAACGACAAAGTGTAAAACAGCGTGATCCCAATGCTAAATATGCTTTTAGAAAAGATTAAGCAAGGTTTATCGCTTGCTAAGCAAGGAAATTAAGAATACTTAACACATTGAAAAACAATGTTTTTTATCTTTTAAGCAAGATTTGGTATGGAATAAGCAAGTTTTTTTATGGTTAAGCAGACAATAAATTGCATTAATAAAAGCGGTCAGATTTTAAGGATTTTTTGCAAATGAGACGATACGAGAGTTACAAAGATTCGGGTGTGGAATGGTTGGGGGAAGTACCAAGCCATTGGAATTTAATTCCTAACAAATATATTTTCAAATTAAGAAAAAATGTAGTCGGAAAAAGATCAAGTGAATATGATTTGCTGTCATTAAGTTTGAAGGGAGTTATCAAACGAGATATGGAAAATCCAGAAGGAAAATTCCCTGCTGAGTTTGACACTTATCAAGAAGTTAAAGAAGGTGATTTTATATTTTGTCTTTTTGATGTAGAGGAAACACCTAGAACCGTAGGTTTATCTTCTTATCATGGAATGATTACTGGCGCATATACCATTTTTGAGACTAATAATGTAGATAAAAAATTTATCTATTATTTTTACTTAAATTTAGATAGTGATAAAAGACTTAAACCACTTTATAAAGGATTAAGAAATACAATTTCAAAGGAAACATTTTTTAGTTTTAATACTTTTATTCCCCCTCTCTCCGAACAACAAAAAATCGCACAATTCCTAGACGACAAAACTGCCAAAATTGATCAGGCGGTGGATTTGGCGGAAAAACAGATTGCCCTGTTGAAAGAACACAAGCAGATTCTGATTCAAAATGCAGTAACCCGTGGCTTAAACCCTGATGTGCCGTTAAAAGATTCCGGTGTGGAATGGATAGGGCAAGTGCCGGAGCATTGGGATGTGAAAAAGTTAAAGTATTTAGCAAAACTTTCTCCTAGCAAATCAGAAATAACATGTAATCATGAGGAATCATGTAGCTTTATTCCTATGGAAAAATTAAAACTAAATACCTTGATATTAGATGAGATAAAACAGATTAAAAATGTTTATTCTGCATATACTTATTTTAGGGATGAAGATTTACTAATTGCTAAAGTTACACCTTGCTTTGAGAATAAAAATTTTGCTATCGCAAAAAATTTAGTAAACAGCATAGGCTTTGGGTCGTCTGAAATATATGTATTAAGGGCATACAATAATCTTTTTAATAAATTTTTATTTTATAGACTGCAAGAACAAAATTTTATGGAAATAGCGATTAGCAAAATGTCTGGAACTGGTGGATTAAAGAGGGTTCCATCAGAATTCATAAATAATTTCCAGCTTGCTTTACCGCCACTTTGTGAACAACAAAAAATCGCAGACTATCTAGACACACAAACAGCCAAAATAGACCAAGCAATCGCATTAAAAACAGCCCATATTGAAAAGCTGAAAGAGTATAAAAGCGTGTTGATTAACGATGTGGTGACCGGCAAGGTGCGGGTGTAGGGTGTAAAAAGTGCGGTCAAAAAATCCGATGGATTTTGAATATTGGCGCGACAACTCGGGCGTAATAAATCAATTTTAAAATTTTCGCAAAAGGGTGAAAAATGGTTTCAGGAACAAAGGAAAAAGATTTGGAAATTGCCATCGAAAAAGCCTTAACCGGCACTTGGCGTGAAAATATGGAAAACAAGCTGGGCGAGCCGAAGGCTGAATACCACCTGCCACGCCATCATGGTTTTGAGCTGGCATTTTCACAGGATTTTGATGCGCGGTTTGCCATTGACACACGCCTGTTTAGGCAATTCCTGCAAACCAGCCAAGAGGCAGAACTTGCCCGTTTTAAACAGCTCAACCCAAACGACTGGCAACGTAAAATTCTAGAGCGGTTAGACCGCCAAATGAAGAAAAACGGCGTATTGCAACTCTTGAAAAAGGGCTTGGACATTGATAGCGCCCATTTTGATTTGCTCTACCCCGTTCCGCTTGCCAGCAGCGGCGAAAAGGTCAAGCAGCGTTTTGAACAGAATCTGTTTAGCTGTATGCGTCAAGTGCCTTATTCTGCCTCAAGCAATGAAACGGTAGATATGGTGCTGTTTGTCAATGGCTTGCCGATTATTACCCTTGAGCTGAAAAACCATTGGACAGGTCAGACGGCCATTGATGCCCAAAAACAATATCGCAACCGAGATTTAAGCCAAACGCTGTTTCATTTCGGGCGTTGTTTGGCACACTTCGCTTTAGATACGGAAGAAGCTTATATGACCACCAAATTGGTGGGGCCTGCGACGTTTTTCTTGCCGTTTAATTTGGGTAACAATTGCGGTAAGGGCAATCCGCCGAATCCAAACGGACACCGCACGGCGTATTTATGGCAAGAGGTGTTCAGCAAAGCCAGCCTTGCCAACATTATTCAGCATTTTATGCGTTTAGATGGTTCAACCAAAGATCCGCTGGAGAAACGCTCGCTCTTTTTCCCCCGCTATCATCAATTAGAGGTGGTACGCCGTTTGATTGCTGATGTCAGCGAACAAGGCGTGGGCAAACGCTATTTGATTCAACACTCTGCCGGCTCGGGTAAATCTAATTCTATTACTTGGTTGGCATATCAGTTGATTGAGGCTTATCTGCGCAATGAAAAGGCGGCAAACGGTAGAGAGGCAGACCGCCCGATTTTTGATTCGGTGATTGTCGTTACCGACCGTCGTTTGCTGGATAAGCAACTGCGCGACAATATCAAAGATTTTTCAGAAGTGAAAAACATTGTGGCGCCGGCGTTGAGTTCGGCAGAATTGCGCCAATCGCTTGAGCAGGGCAAAAAAATCATTATTACCACGATTCAGAAATTCCCATTTATTGTCGATGGCATTGCTGATTTAGGCGACAAACAATTTGCGGTGATTATTGATGAGGCGCACAGCTCACAATCAGGTTCGGCACACGACAACATGAACCGAGCCATCGGCAAAACGGAAGACCTTGATGCTGAAGATGTGCAAGATTTGATTTTACAAGCCATGCAATCTCGCAAAATGCGCGGCAATGCGTCGTATTTTGCTTTCACTGCCACACCGAAAAACAGCACTTTGGAAAAATTCGGCGAGAAACAGGCGGATGGTAAATTTAAGCCGTTCCACCTTTATTCCATGAAGCAGGCGATTGAAGAAGGCTTTATTTTGGATGTGATTGCGAATTACACTACTTATAAAAGTTTTTATGAGATCACTAAATCAATTGAAGATAATCCGGAGTTTGATAGTAAGAAGGCTCAAAGCCGTCTGAAAGCTTATGTGGAGCGTTCGCAACAAACGATTGATACCAAGGCGGAAATCATGCTGGATCATTTTATCCAGCAAATCTTTAACCGTAAAAAACTCAAAGGCAAAGCCAAGGGAATGGTGGTAACGCAAAATATTGAAACCGCCATCCGCTATTTTCAGGCGTTAAAACGATTGCTGGCTGAGCGAGGCAATCCATTTAAAATTGCGATTGCGTTTTCAGGCAGTAAAGTGGTTGATGGTGTTGAATATACAGAAGCGGAAATGAATGGGTTTGCAGAAAGCGAAACCAAAGAGTATTTCGATCAAGATGAATATCGTTTGTTGGTGGTTGCCAATAAATATCTGACCGGTTTTGACCAGCCGAAATTGTGTGCGATGTATGTGGATAAGAAACTCTCCGGCGTACTTTGTGTGCAAGCTTTATCTCGTTTAAATCGCAGTGCGAATAAGTTGGGAAAACGCACGGAAGATTTGTTTGTGTTGGACTTTTTTAACAGCGTTGAAGATATTCAGCAAGCATTTGAGCCGTTTTATACTTCTACGTCGTTGTCGCAAGCAACTGATGTCAATGTCTTGCATGATTTGAAAGATCAGTTGGATGAAACTGGCGTGTATGAACAAGCGGAAGTCAATGACTTTACTGAAGGCTACTTTGCCAATAAAGACGCACAGCAATTAAGCAGTATTATTGATGTGGCGGTTCAACGTTTCGATCATGAGTTGGCGCTTGAGCCAACCCAAAAAGTCGATTTTAAAATCAAGGCAAAACAGTTTTTAAAAATTTACGGGCAAATGGCCTCCATCATCAATTTTGAAAATATTGCTTGGGAAAAGCTCTATTGGTTCCTCAAATTCTTAGTACCAAAATTAAAAGTACAAGATCCGATGGACGAATTTGACGAAATTTTAGATGCAGTGGATTTAAGCTCTTACGGCTTGGCGCGCACCAAACTGAATTACAGCATTAAATTAAATGATGAAGAAACAGAGCTTGACCCACAAAATCCCAATCCACGCGGCACGCATGGTGAAGATAAAGAAAAAGATCCGATTGATGAAATTATTCGTGTCTTTAACGAAAGATGGTTTCAAGATTGGAGCGCAACGCCGGATGAACAACGGGTAAAATTTATCAATATTACTGAGCGCATTCGTAGCCATAAAGACTTTGAGCAGAAATATCAAAATAACCCGGATGTTCATACCCGTGAATTAGCTTTCCAAGCCATTTTGCGCGATGTGATGAGCGAACGCCATCGGGATGAACTAGAGCTATACAAACTTTTTGCGAAAGATGCCGCATTTAGAACCGCTTGGACGCAGAGTTTACAACGAGCTTTGGCGAGATAAATAAAAATACCGTCTGAACGATTAGATTTCAGGCGGTTTTTTTATTCACCAAATAATCAAACTTACTCTCTACTTCGTCAAATCATAACTCCAATCCAACAACTTAAAGATTTCTTCGGTTTCTACGCCATGATCTAATACAATCGTTAGCCAATGGGTTTTGTTCATGTGATAGGCAGGTAAGAAATTAGGCGATTGTTGTAAGATGCTTACCATATCGGGTGGACATTTAAGATTGATAAAATCAGTCTCCCCTTGTTCTTTTAAACCAAGTTTAGTTTTACTGATTTTGCCAATAAGCGCATACCATTTCCCTTTGGCATTACCATGACGCAAGATGGCATATTCGGGGTGTTTTGCCCAAAGATATTCTGGCTGTGTCGCATATTGATTAGCGGCATAATCAAAGATTTGTTGTGCTTGGTGCATGGGGTACTCCTTGAATGATGAATGGGGTTATTATCAGTCGTAAAGCAGAGAAAAGAAAGACCGCCTGAAAATTGAATTTCAGACGGTCCTTTGCTTTAGCCTTAAAAGAGCACACATATAAGTGCGATCGTTTCTTTGTCTATTTTTAACTACTCAGTCACATAGAAAACTTGTTTTTCAAATTCGTGTTTACCAATTTTGACAGTCAGCACATATTTGCCAATTGGATCTCTGCGGTCGAATGTCCAACAGTTCATCATGTATTTACCATTTTCTAATGTTGGTCTGGTATAAGTGATGGTATGGATTTTTTTATTTGGTGATGAAACCACTTTTGCATTCTCAATCGAACTAGTGAATGCAGTTGGGGCTTGTGCTTTAAAGGTTTCACTTACCGTTGCTTTTTTACCAAAATCACCGGTTGCGAGCCAACATACTTTCTCGGTTTTATTGGAACGAGAGGTTTCTTTTTTATTTAAATCAGGTGATGGCTCTTGAGTTCTATCAAACACAGAGAGATAAATAGTGGGTTCATTTGCAGTATCTTTAGCGGTGTCTTTTGATTCTGGTGCTGCAGCAAATGTGCCAGTTGAGAATAAGGTCGCAATTAAAGCGAATGTTGAGATTTTTTTCATGTTAGATTCCTTTTTATATCATTATTTTATTGAACGATCATTATACCAAGGCAGCCCATATCTGCTAGCATTAAATTGGATGAGCCAAATAAGAAGGGATGGGTATTTGACGAAGGTTGTTCAAATTTTACCAAAATTTGTACTTTCTTTTTCACCCAAACCGTGTCTTTCCAGGCAAGTTCCGACACATCAACGTTGACGTCGTCTTGGCTTTCAATCACAAATTTAGCGCCTTGAATGGTGAAGCCGACAGGCAGTGAGCTATTGATGATCCAACGTTCGACAGTACCAACTTTAGCCGAAACATCAACACGGCGCGGGTCAAAGCGTTGTTTGTTGATCAAGCCATTTGTGACATCCAATTCAAAGGTACGTTCTTGCGCGATTTTACTTGCGAGCATAGCGGAAGCATCAGTATTGAATGATTCATTCATTTTTTTACTGAATGCAGAGATTTCACCTAGTGGACGAAGTTCTAAAACGGTGTTATCGGCAAAATCATTATTAGAACTGAATACATTTTTGATTTTGTCGAAGAAACCACGTTTTACGCCAGAAATAAGTGATACGCCTTGGCCTTCGTTTAAATTAACTAACACTTCTGCGCGTTCACCCGGTGCTAGAATGAGAGAATTAATCGCTTTACCTTGTGGTAAAAAACCTAAATCTCTCGCAACAAGTAACATCTCCTGTTCATTATCTAAACGGAGATCATAGGCTCTTGCCAATGAGGCGTTGAGTAAACGTAAACGTACCCAACCGCGAGGGACGTCAAGATAAGGTGCTTCCTGCCCATTAACGAGAAGACGATTACCAACAAAGTGCGGTTGATTTTGCTTAAATAATTGTAATCCGTCACCGTTAAATTCCATGTCTTGTAAGATTAATGGAATATCGTCCACACCGTATTTATGAGGTAGCTTTGATTTTAGGCTTTGATCATCTTCAATTAACCACATCCCCACAATGCCGCGATAGGTTTGATAAGCCGAGTTAGCTAGGGTTGCAGAGCGATACCAGCAAGTCGCGGCATGTTGCTCTATTGGGATAATGGGTGCCCAAGATTCTCCTTTTTTGAGGATTTTTGCGGCACCGCCAAATAATTCACCACTGGCTTGTAATCCCTGAATAGAGAGAGCAATACTTTGTGGCAAATTGTTGTGATAATTGAGTTTTGCAAAGGAACCCGATTTGATACGAATAGTGGGGCCAAGATAATTGCCGTTAAAGCCCCACACACTGACACTATGGGCGCCATCTAATTTGTAGCCGGTTTCTTCCATATTAATTGCCGTAGTTTTTAATAATTGGCGACGAGAAAGACGCAACATATTATTTTCCTTGTGCAATTTCAGCATCGAGTTCAGCGATGCGTTTTTCCATTAAATCGTGGCAGTAAGAGGCGAGTTCACGTACATTGTCTTTTGTGTATGATGACACATCAATTGGATCCATCATTTCACAAATCACCTTACCATTATCCCAACGATTCAAATCAATTTTGTTATGCGTCGTTGAACACACTACAGGCACGATTGGCACACCAGCCGCAATTGCAGCATGGAATGCCCCTGTTTTGAATGGCAATAAGCCGCGACCACGGCTACGTGTACCTTCAGGGAACATCCAAATTGACAGGTTGTCTTTATTGATGCGGCGAGCAAGTTCCGTCATGGTGCTGTGTGCTTTAGAACGATTTTCACGATCCAAGAAAATATTGCCGGTTACCCAATATAAAATACCGAAGAAAGGAATCCAAATTAGGCTTTTTTTACCCACACTCACCGTGCGAGGGAGTACCATGTAAGAGATGGTTACCATATCGAAATTATTTTGGTGGTTACCGATGTAAATACAGCGCGGCATATTCTCTTTATTTTGTGGAAATCGGTGTTCTACCTTTAAGCCAAATAAAGGGTATAAACGACAAAACCAGCGAGCCATAACGCCTACGTTACTTGGATTTTTAAAACGAATAAAGGAATAGATCGTACCGAGCACACAAATTAAAATACAACAAAGTGCAACGATGAGAATTCTGGCGATTTTTAACATAGAAAATACCTAATTAAAATTTTTGGAAAGTATAGCAAATTACACAAAAATGTGTGCTAATCTAATGAAAAAAATGACGGAATAGTTATGAAACCCATTTATTTTATTGCAGATCTTCATTTAAGCGAAACGCATCCGGAATTAACCGCACTTTTTCGTGATTTTATGCAAAACCAAGCACAAGAATCGCAAGCGGTTTATATTTTGGGAGATCTTTTTGATTTTTGGATTGGTGACGATGAAACTTCACCTTTAATCTCACAAGTAAAACAGTTGATTAAAAACCTGACAGAAAAGGGTATTGCTTGTTATTTTATTCATGGCAATCGTGATTTTTTAGTGGGGAAAAAATTTGCACAAGATTGTGGTTTAACGTTATTGCCTGATTATCATTGTGTTGATCTTTATGGTGTGCAAACCTTAATTTGTCATGGTGATACCTTATGTGTTGATGATGTGAAATATCAACAATTTCGCCGAAAGGTGCATCAAAAATGGCGACAAAGATTGTTTTTATGCTTGCCATTAAAAGTGCGGTTAAAAATTGCAGAGAAAATTCGCGTGAAGAGTAAACAAGATAAGCAATATAAGTCACTGGATATCATGGATGTGAATTTAGCGTTTACGTCGCAAACAGTGAAAGAATTTGGCGTAAATCGATTAATTCACGGTCATACGCATCGAGAAGCCATTCATCAGGAAAAAGGGTACACGCGAATTGTGTTAGGCGATTGGCGAAAGGATTATGCCTCAATTCTGGAAGTAACAGAAAACGGTTATCGGTTTATTTAAACAAAAAGCACAGGATTAAACCTGTGCTTTTTTTCATTAAAACGTGCTGATTTTCAACCGTACTTTATTCTACGGTTACCGATTTCGCTAAGTTACGAGGTTGGTCCACGTCGGTTCCTTTAATTAATGCCACATGGTATGACAATAATTGCATAGGAACGGTGTAGAAAATAGGTGCAATAATTTCATTCACTTTTGGCATGGTGATAATTTTCATACCTTCGCTTGGTGTGAAGCCTGCTTCTTTATCAGCGAACACATAAAGTTGACCACCACGAGCGCGTACCTCTTCAATGTTTGATTTCACTTTTTCAAGCAATTCATTGTTTGGTGCAACCACGATAACCGGCATATCTGCATCGATTAAGGCTAATGGACCGTGTTTTAATTCACCTGCCGCATAAGCTTCAGCATGAATATAAGAAATTTCTTTTAATTTCAATGAAGCTTCCATTGCGATAGGGTAGAACTCACCACGACCTAAGAAAAGCGCATGGTTTTTCTCTGCGAAGTCTTCTGCTAATGCTTCGATGTCTTTATCAAACGCAAGGGCTTTTTCAACTTCAGCCGGAAGTGATTGTAACGCTTTTACAATTTCAACCTCTTGTTCGTTTGAGATATTACCTTTTACTTTACCAATCGCGGTCACCAACATTAATAATGCGGCCAACTGAGTGGTAAGCGCTTTGGTTGATGCCACTCCGACTTCAACGCCTGCACGTGTCATGAAAGCAAGATCCGATTCACGCACTAAAGATGAACTTGATACGTTACAGATCGTTAAGGCTGCCATGTAACCTTTTTCTTTTGCAAGACGAAGTGCTGCAAGAGTATCCGCTGTTTCACCTGATTGAGAGATCGTCACTAACAAGCTATTTGGGCGAGTGACAAATTTGCGATAGCGGAATTCAGAAGCGATTTCAACATCACAGCTCACACCAGCAAGTGCTTCAAACCAGTAACGAGCAGTCATCCCTGCATTATAAGAGGTACCACAAGCCACAATTTGAATGTGTTCAACTTTTTCTAAAATTTCAGCTGCGCCATTACCAATTGCATCCACAATCACGTTGTTGTGAAGGATACGTCCTTCCATGGTGTTGATTAATGCATTTGGTTGCTCATAGATTTCTTTTTGCATGAAATGGCGGAATTTGCCTTTTTCTGCTGCATCATTTTCAAGGTTAGACTCGTGCACTTCACGTTCTACTTTTTGACCATTCGCATCGTAAATATCCACGGTACGACGTGTGATTTCTGCGATATCGCCTTCCTCTAAATAGATGAAACGACGAGTTACGCTTAATAGCGCAAGTTGGTCAGATGCAAGGAAGTTTTCACCAATTCCTAAACCAATCACTAATGGGCTGCCTGAACGAGCAGCCACTAAATGTTCTGGATGCTCACGATCTAGTACAACCATGCCGTATGCACCAGTAAGTTGTTTTACGGTTTTTTGGACAGCTTCAAGAAGATTTGAGGCGGTACGCATTTCCCAGTTAACAAGGTGTGCAATTACTTCGGTATCGGTTTGAGAATTGAATACATAACCACGTGATTTAAGTAATTCACGTAATTCTTCGTGATTTTCGATGATACCGTTATGGACGACAGCAAAGTTACCTGAAGTATGCGGATGAGCATTAGCTTCAGACGGTTCACCATGAGTTGCCCAACGGGTGTGTGCAATCCCTGTACCACCAATTAATGGTTTTACTGCAACGGCTTCATCAAGGGCTTTTACTTTACCTAAGCAACGCACGCGGTGTAATTCATGGTTTGGATCCACAACAGCAACACCCGCTGAGTCGTAACCACGATACTCTAAGCGGTGTAAACCATTAATTAAAATTTCTGCTACATCACGTTGTGCTACCGCACCAACAATACCACACATAGTTTTTCCTTATTTAATAAAATTAAAAGTCTTGTTTTTCTGACCGCACTTTATGTCACATCCACACAAATTACTTCCACGCCTTGCGCCACTATAGCTTCTTTGTCGGCCTGAGATAATTTGTTATCGGTAATCAGCACATCAATTTGCTGCCAGGTTAATTCCACATTTGGCATTTTTCTGCCAATTTTTTGTGACTCCACCATCATAATCACTTCGCGAGATACTTCAGCCATCACTTGGCTTAATCGAACCAACTCATTAAATGTTGTTGTACCACGTTCTAAATCAATGCCATCAGCACCAATAAATAATTGGTCAAAATCATAAGAACGTAGCACTTGCTCGGCAATATTGCCTTGGAAGGATTCGGAACGCGTGTCCCAAGTGCCTCCCGTCATTAAGAGTGTCGGTTCATTTTCGAGTGAACGTAATTCGGTGGCCACCGAAAGCGAATTCGTCATCACAACCAAGCCTTGCTTGCGATTAAGTTGTTTAATCAATGCAGCGGTTGTGCTGCCACTATCCACAATAATACGATTGTGATCACGAATACGTTCTGCGGCTGCCTTTGCTAAGACTAACTTTCGTTGCGAAAGTTCATCATCTTGTTCTTCTTCTATGATTTCTTGTGGCATTAAAATGGCACCACCGTATTTACGAAGAAGGAAACCATTACTTTCCAATGCAGTGAGATCTTTTCGAATCGTCACTTCAGAGGTGTCAAATAACTGTACGAGTTGTTCTACACTGACTTCACCTTGTTCTTGCAGAAGTTGCATGATGGCATGTCTGCGCTGTTGGGTATTTCGGTGTTGAATGTTTCGTTTCATTATTTATATCCGTATTTAAGTTTCGGTTCGGAATTATATCGGCAAAATGATGATTGTAAAGCTAAAATTTAGTCAACAAAAAACCCTGACAAAGCAGGGTTCAATTAAAATTCGTTTTAAGACTAATTATTTGATTGCGTCTTTTAATGCTTTACCAGATACGAATGCTGGAACTTTAGATGCTGCGATTTTGATTTCTGCACCAGTTTGTGGGTTACGGCCAGTACGTGCTGCACGTTTGTTTACTTTGAATGTACCGAAACCGATTAATTGAACAGGTTCACCTTTTTTAAGGCTACCAGTGATAGCGGCTAAAGTCGCTTCTAATGCAGCTTTAGCTTGTTTTTTGTTTAATTCAGCTGCACTTGCAATTGCATCGATTAAATCTGTTTTGTTCATAAATTTGTACCTTCTGTTAAATTAAAATTGACTCTATTCAAATAAGCGTAGCTTTTAACTGCTACGGCTTGGGCAAGTCTAATCGAACTTGGGGGGAAATAAAAGCCCGATTTGCAAAAATTGTGACAAATCTCACGTTATTGCTCAATTTTTATACCAATATTGGAGATTCCCTCCTGCTTTATCTCGTTGCGAAGGGATAAAATCAAGTCTACATCGCGTTTTTCGCAGTCTTTAAGTAAGCGATAGATTTGCCATTGAAGGTCAAGTTCTTCTTCAATTTCTTCACGGCTTTTCAGTTCAGTTTCAGAAAGATCTCGATCTTCTTGTGTTTCTAACAAAGAACAAACCGTGCCTAATGAAATTTGGCTGATTTGAATTGCTTTTTCAAGTGTCTCGCCCGCGATAATCGCATGCAACAATTCACCTAGCGCTTCACAAGCATCGAGAGCAGGTACCACACCAAAGAAGTCGTAATCATTCACATCAGGAATAATTTCTTCAAGTTTCTCTAATTGGTTCTCGAAATTAATCTTTGCTTCTTTAACCGTTAGAAATTCCCACACTAAGTTTAAAATGTTGTGATAGGTTTTGTATGCAGGCTTTTGTTCCGTCATTTGACAAAACAGGGCAAAGTTCGGTGCCATGCGTTCGCATAAGCAAGCCATAAAAGTTAGATGTTGCCAGCTTTCGAGATTTTCGAGACGCTTGTGAATCGGATTTCGCATTTTTTTCTCGCTTATTTATGATAGGCTTTAGAGAACTCATGAATCGCATCCACGAAGATTTTTGGTGCACTTTCCGGCACGTCTTGGTGGATACCCTGGCCTAAATTAAACACGTGTCCACTGCCTTGCCCAAAATCAGCTAAAATTGACCGCACTTCTTGCTCAATACGTTCTGCTGGTGCATATAACACGCTTGGATCCATATTGCCTTGTAGCGCCACTTTATTACCTACACGCGCTTTTGCATCCGCCAAATTAACTGTCCAGTCTAATCCTAGCGCATCACAGCCTGTATTAGCCATGGCTTCTAACCATAAACCGCCGCCTTTAGTAAATAAAGTCACGGGCACTTTACGGCCATCGTGTTCACGAATTAAACCATCGACGATTTTGTGCATATATTGCAAAGAGAAGTCTAAATATTCACGATGACCTAATACGCCGCCCCAAGTATCAAATACCATGACTGCTTGTGCACCAGCTTTGATTTGTGCATTTAAGTATAAAATCACGGAATCCGCCACTTTATCTAATAAAAGATGCAAAGTTTGCGGTTCGGCATACATCATTTTTTTGATTTTATTGAAGGTTTTGCTGCTACCACCTTCAACCATATAAGTCGCCAGTGTCCACGGGCTACCAGAGAAACCAATCAGTGGCACTTCGCCTTTTAATTCACGACGAATTGTGCGCACCGCATTCATCACATATTGAAGTTCGCCTTCAGGGTCAGGAATCGGTAAATTTTCGACCGCACTTTTGTTTTCAATTGGATGAGCAAATTTCGGGCCTTCACCTGCACCAAAACTTAATCCTAAGCCCATTGCATCAGGAATAGTAAGAATATCTGAAAATAAAATAGCTGCATCTAAAGCATAGCGACGAAGTGGTTGTAAGGTGACTTCACAAGCTAAATCCACATTACGGCAAAGAGACATAAAATCGCCTGCTTCTGCACGCGTTGCTTTATATTCAGGCAAATAGCGTCCCGCTTGGCGCATCATCCATACGGGTGTCATATCCACTGGTTCACGTAATAAGGCTTTTAAATAACGATCATTTTTTAATTCAGACATGGGCTTTCCTTTATTTATTTTGTTCCGCTTGGCAAAGCTCAAGCGTAGCATTAATTAATTTGAGTGCGATAGTACCTGTTGGCGGTAATTCTGGCAAGGGGGCAGCGCTAGAAAACCATTGTGCATCATGCAGTTCTGTTTCTTGCAGTTGAATTTCCCCGCTGTCGTAATCAGCTAAAAAACCCACCATTTGTGAATTTGGGAATGCCCAAGGTTGGCTACCGAAATAGCGAATATTCTTCACGCGAATACCAGTTTCTTCAAACACTTCACGATGAACGGCATCTTCGAAGGTTTCACCCACTTCTACAAAACCGGCTAGCGTGGTGTAAATACCTGCTTTGCCTGGCGTGTAATGGCGTTTATGGTTGGCTAATAAAATCTCTGTGCCACGGCGAACGGCGACAATAATCGAAGGGCAAATGACTGGGTAAGTACGATAGCCACAACTTGTGCATTGAACCGCTAGCTCATCGTGAGTTTGTTCCGCTTTTTGACCGCACTTTCCGCAGAATTGGTGGGTTTTCAAAAAATGATTGATTTCCACGCCTCGGCTTAATAAATGAAAATCTTCAGTCGGTAATGACAACAAACTCCGTAAGGAAAGGTATTCTCGTTCATCTTGATCATTTTCTGCCACAAGCCATAAAGGTTGTGATTTCCATTTCCCGAGCAACATTGCTTTTTGCGTTGTGAGGCCGAGTTCCTTTGCTGTTCCGAAAGGCAGATCATTTTCCTGCCAATAAAGTGTCGATCCTTTGGTGAACAGCCAATATCCCTGATCTTCGGGCTGAATTGCTTTCATATTTTTCTCTTTTTGTTTCAAAAGTGCGGTCATTATAAAAGGGATTTTTCGGAAAAACGAATTTAATTTCTGTGATAAAAATAGCTAGTCAGTTTTCGTTGTGCTACAGTAGCAACCTGTTTTTCTCTTTAAAATTAGGAATGACAAATGTCTTTTTTCTCTTTTGCTTTTTTAGAAAATTCGATGTCTTTTGAAGGTTATTTTAAATATATCGCCATTTTTGTCTCGTTAGGTGCATTGCTTGTGGTGACAAGCTTATATTTACGTCATCGGTTACAAACCAAATATCGCGATCTCAGTATTATCTTTCTTTTATTAATTATTTTCTTGCTCGGTGTGCAATATAAGCAATATGAGCAAAATGAAGTCTATGCAGCTGATATCTCTAGCGTGGTGACATTTTTAAATTCGGTGAAAGATAGTCAAAATTTACAGAAAGAAGATATTCGTACCAATAGCCGTACATTAATGAACGGCATGATTTTAAATATTCGGGATCAGTATTTCGAAGTCCATTTTAATAATGATTTTTCAGCGTATACCTTATCCCCAATTAACTTAGTAAACCCTAATGTTACTGTGATTGATAAGGAGGATAAATAATGGATGGCTACACATTATTAGGCTTGAAATTGGCCATGGGTATTATTGGACTGGTACTCCAAATTAACTTAATGGGAAAAGGTAACCTTGCACCGACTTCCGCGATGGATCAGGTACAAAACTATGTGCTAGGTGGCATTATTGGTGGTGTGATTTATAGCGATAGTATTGGGGTATTCCAGTTCTCTCTCGTGCTCGTGCTTTGGACATTATTGGTTTTTACCCTCCGTTTTATCAAAAATCATAACAAATTAGTTAAATCTTTGATTGATGGTAAACCTGTTTGGGTGATTTCAAACGGTAAGGTTAAAACCGCTGAATGTATGAAACACAGTATTACTGCTAATGACCTCATGTTTAAGTTACGTGCTGCCGGTATTTATGAAATCAAAACGGTTAAACGTGCGGTATTCGAACAAAATGGGCAACTCTCGATTATTCAATACGGCGATGATAACTTACGTTATCCATTAATTGTTGATGGACAATTAGATGATGATGTTTTAGAAATTATTGATCGTGATGAAGAATGGGTTAAAGCTGAGTTAGAAAAACAGAACATGACGATTGAGCAAGTGTATATTGGCGAATACTTGAATGGTCAGTTAGTGGCACATGTATATGAAAACAAATAAAAGAGACCGCACCTTAAAAGTGCGGTCTTTTTTTGTTCCATTTTAACCCACAACAAAAGGTAAGTAACCGGCTCTAATCGCAAAAGGAATCGAAGTAATCATCACGCCAAGCACTAAGACGAGCACTAACAATGCTTTACCACCCCATACGCGGTATGGCAAGTTTGGATGAATTGAGCGTGCTTTCCAAACTAATGCAACCGGTAAAACCACTGCATAGAACGCGAACATTTGACCGGCATAACCCAGTGCGAGAATAAAACCTTCAGGATAGAAAAGGGAGAACAGCACTGGTGGAATAAAGGTCATTAAACCTAATGAAATGCGTCCTGCATGAATATTAAAAGATTGCTTGAGCAAGTCTTCGATACATTCTAATAAGCCTAATGCCACGCCTAAGAATGAGGTTACCAACGCCAAAGTGGAGAAGATTTTTACCGCATTCGCAATAATTGGGCTTTGGGTGATTTCTAAGGTTGCTTTCACTAAGCCATTTAAGGTTGCGTCTTCACGTAAAATTTGTAAAAACTCATTTTGGCTGAGTAAGCCATGAGTCGAAAGCTGCCATAAAAAGTAAGCAAATAACGTGATGCCAGAACCCACTAAAATCGCAATGCGTAAGGATTTCACATTACCGCTTAAGTATTTATTTAAACTTGGAATGGAACCATGGAAACCAAATGCCGTGAAAAATACAGGGCTTGCAGAAATAATTAAGGCATTATCAATCGGCATAGCCATTAAGTTATCAAATTTAATGTTTGGTAACATTAATGCGAGTACTAAGATAAAAGTGGCAATCATCACAAAGAATAGAACCCGATTAATTTTATCCACACTGTGGGTGCCGATAACAATAAAACTGCCAAAGAAAATGGTGAATACAAGCACCGCGATCTTATTCATGGTGTCTTTATCCCCCATGGCAGGGAGTAAATCCATTAATAAGGAACCACCACCACTTACATAAGCAGCAATTAAGGCATATAAAAAGACAATTAAAACAGCGGTGGAAATAATTCGCCCCGCTTTACCAAAATATTGTGCAGCAAGTGTTCCGATCCCCGCATCGCTGTCAGCCGTTTGATACAGTTCCACGAATAACAATGCGGTGAATGTGAGTACCGCCCACAAGCCAATTAATAAGAAAACCGTCGCCGTTAAGCCAATCCCTGCTGAGGTGAGCGGCATTGCCAACATCCCCGCACCAATCATGGTTCCTGCCACAAGCAAGGTACTTCCCACAGTCTTGTTCATTTTACTTTCCTTTGATTGTAATAATTAATTTACGATGATTGTATTTTAATCTTTACAGTGTGTAAAGTAGAGAAAACAAATTTCTTCTACAAAATGTACGGTAGAAATGACCGCACTTTCCCGATAAAATAGCCGGCAAATCAATTAAGACGAGAGACAATAGTAGGAGAGCGCTTATGATTTATAGTATGACAGCCTTTGCACGCCTTGAAATCAAGAAAGCTTGGGGCGATGCAGTTTGGGAAATTCGTTCAGTTAACCAACGTTATTTGGAAAACTTTTTCCGCTTGCCAGAGCAATTCCGTGGTTTGGAAAATGCTTTGCGTGAGAAACTTCGTCAAAATCTCACTCGCGGTAAAATTGAATGTTCATTGCGTATTGATAGTAAAAAACAAGCAGCGGCTGAGCTCAATTTAAATAAAGAATTAGCGAATCAAGTTATCCAATCTTTACAATGGATTAAGGCGCAAGCTGGTGAAGGGGAAATCAATTTAGCAGATGTATTGCGTTATCCTGGCGTGGTGGAAGCGGCTGAGCAGGATTTAGATACCATCAGTCAAGATTTGTTGACAGCTTTTGATGAATTGTTGGTGGAATTTATTGCAATGCGTGGTCGTGAAGGCGAAAAATTGCAAGCTATTATTCAACAACGTTTAGATGGTATTACGGTGGAAGCCGAAAAAGTGCGGTCACAAATGCCGGCGGTTTTACAATGGCAGCGTGAGCGTTTATTGCAACGTTTTGAAGAAGCGAAGATTCAACTTGACCCACAACGTGTTGAACAGGAAATGATTTTATTGGCGCAACGTGTGGATGTGGCGGAAGAATTAGATCGTCTGCAAATGCACGTGAAAGAAACCAACAACATCTTGAAAAAAGGTGGGGCAGTGGGTCGTAAACTGGATTTTATGATGCAAGAACTGAATCGTGAATCCAACACTTTAGCATCAAAGTCCATTAATGCTGATATCACCGCTTCTGCCGTGGAATTAAAAGTATTAATCGAACAAATGCGTGAGCAAATTCAAAACCTTGAATAGGAAAAATCATGGCAACATTTATTTCATTAAACCACTATGATTTGGTGGAAGTGGCGGGCGTAGATGCGGAGAAATATCTGCAAGGCCAATTAACGTGCGATGTGGTGCATTTAGCAGCTGGTACTTCAACGCTTACAGCACATTGTGATCCGAAAGGCAAAATGAACTCGTTGTTCCGCTTAATTAAGCTTTCAGCAGAGCAGTTTTTGATTTTAATGCCGAAAAATTTATTTACTCCACTTGAGCATTTAAAAAAATACGCCGTGTTTTCAAAAGTGACTTTTCAAGTGTTAGATTGGCAAATTGTTGGCTTGATTGGTGAAAAGTGCGGTCGAATTCAAGCGCAAATTACCTTGGATATTGATGAAAATCGCACAATTTTGCTCAATCCTACCCCGTTAGATGTCACCTTCAATGGCGATGAAAAGCAATGGCTTTGTGCGGATATTCAAGCAGGCCTACCAAGCTTGAGTGCGGAAACGCAAAATGAATTTATCCCACAGGCATTGAATCTACAAGCGGTTGAACAAGCGATTTCTTTTACTAAAGGCTGTTATATCGGGCAAGAAACCGTCGCGCGTGCCAAATATCGTGGCGCCAATAAACGAGCGATGTATGTGTTTTCGGGGGAAACAGCTGTTACACCGAAAATCGGCAGCGAAATTGAAATGCAGTTAGAAACAGCTTGGCGTAAAACGGGCACGATCGTCAGTGCGGTCAATTTTGATGGCGTTTTATGGTTGCAAGTCGTGATGAATAACGATTTAGAAGAAGGGACGCATTTCCGTTTACCTGAAGATGGAACAGTTCTGAAAATTGAATCTCTTCCTTATTCCATAAACAACTAAATATATTGTCTTTTAATCTATTTTAAACTTAAAAATCCTTGGCGAAGTCAATCTTTGCAAAGGATTTTTTTATTATGCCTTTTGTAATGAAAATTTGTTTTCTAGCACAATTTCTGTATTTTTGTCAGATTTTTTGAATAGTTAAAAAAATGTTACAAGGATAAAAGGGAAATGTTAAAAAATTATGAGATCTTTGTCACATTTTCAATAAATTTCACTTAATAGGGTATAGGTTTTTTCTTTAAAACCCATAGAATACGCGCAATTATGTAAGAGGAGTAAGTATGACCCTATCTTTTATTCTTAGTGTTTTTCCGATCATCCTGTTGATCTATTTAATGGTAAAGCGTAATGCATTACCTTCTTATGTTGCATTACCTTGGATTGCAACTCTAGTAATGGGGGTTCATCTTCTTCATTTTAATACCGATATAGTGACAATTAGTGCAAATGTGACTGCAGCAATCGTGGCTGTTCAAACACCAATTACTGTTATTTTTGGTGCAATTCTCTTTAACAAATTTTCAGAAGTATCTGGCGCAACTGATACGATGCGTAAATGGTTAGGCAATATTAATCCAAACCCAGTTGCACAATTAATGATTATCGGTTGGGCATTTGCTTTTAT
>OGHM01000561.1_pt1 | contig 19325 bp, 16 predicted proteins | sample 1571531 | NCBI WGS metagenome assembly OGHM01 (sample SAMEA2582031, study PRJEB24529) | metagenome | biome: Human gut stool | place: China | collected 2011 | reverse complement strand
CCACGGCGTTTCGCCGTGGCTCGTTCTGTTTGCTGGACTTAATATTCGCTGGATGCCGGGACGAGGGCGTCGATGACGTCCTGCAGGGCCTGCCAGTTCTCTTCCGAGCAGTCGGGCAGCTCTTTGGCGTTCAGACCGGCATCCTCGATGCGGCCGGTCATGCTGGACGTGTCGGTCAGCAGGGCGTTGGCGTCCTCCTTGATGAGAGGCCAGGCGTCTGCAAAGCTGTCCTGCTCATCGGTGGAGAGGCTGTCGTACCACTCGGTATAGGCGTCTTCGATGACATCGGTGGTCTGCATGGCCAGATTGCCGTTCTCGGCCCAGCTCAGCAGGGAATCCGCCGCGATGACCGACTTCAGCGAGCAGCCCGAAACGCCGGGGCCCCAGCCCAGGCAGGGCGCAAAGGCGTCCTCTGTGGAGGCAGGGGAGAAGATGGAGTTGTCGCTCTCATCCAGATTCGGGGTCAGCTTGCCGGTGTTGGCCTGTGTCGTGGAAGAAGGGATGCTCTCGCTGGAAGCAGCGGAGCTGGACGACGAAGCGGCCTCGCCGCCGTCGGTTCCGGACGAAGTGCTGCATCCGGCCAGCAGGCAGGCGAGCAGGGCTGCACACACCAGCAGGGAAAGGATACGGTTGCGGATCATAGCGTGTTCCTCCTTTTATCGGTTCCCGGTCAAAGCCGGGGGAGCTCTTGGTACAGTTCTAGTATACTGTTCCGCTGCGCGGTTGTCAATTGTCGTGTGCAGGACGAATTTCAACCCGTCCTGTGCAAATTGTACAAACTTTGACAGTAATTTTTGCCTTCGGGCAGGATTGACAATTTTTGCGCTGTCTCGTATAATTCATTCGTAAAATAAAATGGGCTGGCCGGTGCGCCATGCCGGAAAGGAGGACAAACAAGTGCAGAAATTCCTGCAAAAGCTCGAAGGAGTCTCGCAGGCGCTTCTGGACCCGCTGTCCTATCTGACGGCGGCGGGCCTGCTGCTGGTGGTGGGGGCACTGCTCACCAGCAGCCCGCTGCGCCAGCTGCTCCCGGTGCTGAACTGGACGCCGATCCGCCTTGCGGGCGGGCTGCTGTACAACAGCATGATGGCGATCATCAACAACCTCAGCATCTTCCTCTGCGTGGGCATCGCCGCTGCGCGCACCCGCACCGAAAAGCAGGAGGCCGCACTGCTGGCCCTCATGGCCTATCTCGTCTTCCTGACGGCCAACCACACGACGCTGGAGATCCTGGGCCGCCTGGCCGAGGCCGACGGCCTGACCGGCCTTGCCGCCACGGGTCAGACGAGCATCCTGGGCATCCAGGTCATGGACACCGGTGTGACGGGCGGCATCCTGCTGGGCTTTGCCGCTGCAAAGATCTTTGACCGCACCTGCGAAACGCAGTTCACCGGGCTTGTCACACAGGTGTATTCGGGTCTGCGGTGGTCGTTCCTGTGCATCGCGGCTTTTGCGGCGGTGTTCGGGATGGCGGTCTGCTTTGTCTGGCCGCCCCTGCAGGAGGGCATCCGCGCCATGACGGGCTGGATCGCAGCTTCGGGCTATGCGGGCATTTTTCTGTATGGCTTCCTCGAACGGCTGCTCATCCCCACCGGCCTGCACCATCTCATCTATATGCCGTTCCAGTTCTCGGCGCTGGGCGGTTCCATGACTGTGGGTTCGGTGACCTACACGGGAGCCTATATGGTCACGATGGCGGAATACTCCTACGGCCTGCCCCTGACCGATGACGTCGTCTGGATGTACACCGGCTTCACCAAAACGTTCGGCTATCTGGGCATCGCGGCGGCGTTCATCCTCACTGCCAAAAAGGAGCGCCGGAAGCGCACGGCTGCGGCCATCCTGCCGCTGGCGGTCACAGCGTCGCTGGCGTCCATCACCGAACCGGTCGATTTCCTGTTCTGCTTCGTCTCGCCCGTGCTGTGGGTGCTCCATGCGGCCCTTGCAGGCGGCTTTATGGTCCTGCTGAATGCGCTGCAGGTCCGGGCGTTCACCTCCAACCTGCTGGGTTCGTTGGTGTTCAACCTGAGCGCCGCCCCGCAGCAGACGCATCGCGTCCCGCTGCTCTACCTGCTGGGCGTTCTGGAGATCCTGACCTATGCGGTGGTCTTTTCGGTCATCATCCGTGTGTTCGACCTGCCCACGCCCGGCCGGGCACCGGAGCGGGAAACAGCCGCGCGGCAGATCGACCCGGAAGGCATCCGGCGGCTTCTGGCGGCGCTGGGCGGGCCGGGGAACATCTGCACGGTGGACAACTGCTTCACCCGGCTGCGCATCACCGTGAAAGATCCCGACCGGCTGGATACGGCGGCGCTGCTGGCCATGCCCCATAAAGGGCTGGTGCAGGACGGCCCCTATTTGCAGCTGGTCTGCGGCTTGCAGGCAGCACAGGTGCGCCGGGCCGTGGACCGGGAGCTGGAACAGTGTGCGGCGGTCTGAGTTGCTTTTTGGAAATGCAAGGGATATAATTGGAACGAACCTCTCCGTCATCGCTGCGCGATGCCACCTCCCCTGATAGGGGAGGCATTGGCAGTCGGATGAAACTTGCTGGATACGCCAGAGGCTCCCCTATTAGGGGAGCTGGCGGGCCGAAGGCTCGGCTGAGAGGTTGAGAATAAAATAAACAGAAGGAGAACCCAAGATGCAGAAGTTTGAACTAGAGGGTCTGTTTGATTTTTTGAACAAAGGCGTCAGCGCCTTTCACTCTGCCGCCGCAGCAGCGGCCATTCTGGAGGCCAACGGCTATGAGGAGCGCCCCGAAAGCGCAGCCTGGGAGCTGGTGCCCGGCGGAAAATACTACACCACCCGCAACGGTTCGGCAGTGCTGGCCTGGCGGATGCCCAAAGGGGAGCTGACCGGCTGGCATGTCACGGCCAGCCACAGCGATTCCCCCACCTGGAAGATCAAGGAGCTGGACGGCGGCAAGGACGCCGTGTTTGCCCGCGCCGAGACGGAGGGCTACGGCGGCATGATCATGCCCACCTGGCTGGACCGTCCCCTGAGCGTGGCGGGCCGCATCCTTGTCCGGACGGAGAACGGCGTGAAGAGCATTCTCGTCCATCCGGACCGTGCGCTGGCCTGCATCCCGAACCTCTGCATCCACTTTGACCACGAGGTCAACAAGGGGAAGAACTACAACCCGCAGGTCGATCTGCAGCCCATCTTCGGTGCTGCCGGCACCACCCTGCGGCAGGTGCTGGCCGAGGAGGCCGGCGTCCGGGCCGAAGACATCCTCGACAGCGACCTCATGCTCTGCACCTGCGAGCAGGCCGTGCGCGTGGGCCTGAAGGGCGAGTATTTCATGTCCGGCCGCATCGACGACCTGGAGTGTGCCTACACCACTCTGTGGGGCTTTTTGCAGGGCCGCGGCGAAGAGGAAGGCCGCGGCGACATCTGGGTCATGTTCGACAACGAAGAGGTCGGTTCTTCCAGCCGTCAGGGCGCACAGGGCACCCTCATGGCCGATGTGCTGGCCCGCATCGAAGAAAAGCTGGGCGTCACCCGTGAGCAGAGCATCCGCGCCTGCACCAACAGCCTGCTGCTGAGCGCCGACAACGGCCACGCCACCCATCCCAACCACCCCGAAAAGAGCGACCCCGCCCATCCGGTCACGCTGGGCGGCGGCGTCCTGCTGAAATCCAACGCCCGCCAGACCTACACCACCAGCGGCCTGACCGGTGCAGCCTTCAGCGCCATCTGCCAGAAGGCCGGTGTGCCGGTGCAGTTCGCGTCCAACCGCGCCGATGTTCCCGGCGGCTCCACGCTGGGCAACCTGCTGGGCCATCAGATCCTGATCCCGATGGTGGACATCGGTCTGGCCCAGCTGGCGATGCACTCTTCTATGGAGACCGCCAGCTGCATCGACGCCGAGTACATGGCCAAGGCCGTGGCCGAATTCTATAACACCCCCATCTCTCAGCCGAAGGATGGCGAGTGGAAGCTGGGCCTGTGAGCCCGGTCGTCGGGCGGTTTGCCCCCAGCCCCAGCGGACGGTTGCATCTGGGCAACCTTGCGTGCAGCCTGCTGGCCTGGCTGAGCGCCAGACATGCGGGCGGGCGCATCGTCCTCCGCATCGAGGATCTGGACGCGGAGCGCTGCCCCCGGAAATACGCAGACCTGCTGGAAGAAGACCTGGCCTGGCTGGGCCTCGTCTGGGACGAGGGCGGGAGCCGGGGCGGCCCCCACGGCCCCTATTACCAGAGCGAATGCGCAGAGATCTACACCCGCGCGTATCAGATGCTCGAAGCGCAGGGGCTGGTCTACCCCTGCTTCTGCTCCCGCGCACAGCTCCATGCGGCCAGTGCGCCCCACACCTCGGACGGCAATGTCGTCTATCCCGGCACCTGCCGGGATCTGACACCTGCCCAGATCGCGGAAAAGCGCCGGGTCAAGGCACCGGCTTACCGGCTCAGAGTGCCCGATGAGGTCATCACCTTCCGGGATGGCTGCATGGGCCTCCACAGCGAGAACCTGCTGCGGGACTGCGGCGACTTCTACCTTCGCCGGGCAGACGGCGTCTTCGCCTACCAGCTGGCCGTCGTCGTGGACGATGCCCGGATGGGCGTCACCGAAGTCGTGCGCGGGGCAGACCTGCTCTCCTCCACGGCGCGGCAGCTCTATCTGTACCGCCTGCTGGGCCTGACGGCCCCGCGGTTTGCTCACTGCCCGCTGCTGCTGGCCCCGGATGGGCGGCGGCTGTCCAAGCGGGACGGCGACCAGAGTCTGGAGAACCTCCGGGCAAAATACACCGCCGAAGAGATCGTGGGAAAACTGGCCTACGCCTACGGCTTGCAGGAAGAACCTGCCCCCCGCACACCGGAAAGCCTCGTGGCAGACTTTTCATGGGAAAAAGTCCCCCGGCACGACATCTGCCTGCCGGAAGGATTGTTTTAAGTAGCAAAAAAAGCACCTGCGGCGCAGGTGCTTTTTTTGCTGTATGAAGCTCAGGGATTCTGCAAAATGCGGTACTCGCTCCGCTCCAGCGAGGAGGCGGCGCTGTCCACTGCCATAGCCAGCAGGATGCCCATGACCACATCAATGCAGCTGTGCTGTTTGAGCAGCACGGTGGAGGCGATGATGGACAGGCACAGCACCGCAGACGCCAGGCGCATCCAGCGGCGGCGGTGCTCCTCAAAGATGCGGCTGCGGTAGTAGGCCATCATCAGAGTGACCGAGTTGAAGACATGGATGGACGGGCAGACATTGGTGGCAGTGTCGGTGGAGTAGATCTGACGGACGATCCGGGCGAAGATGTCCGAACCGTAGACGCGGTAGGGGCGGAGGTCCAGCCCGTTGGGGAGGATGACATAGACCGCCAGCGCGATGGTCATGCCCGCAAAGAGCGGCAGGCAGAGCCGCCAGAAGTCCGCGCGCGGGGCCTTCCACAGCAGATAGAACAGGGTGAACGGGATCCAGATGAACCACGCCAGATAGGGGATGACGGCATACTTGCAGAAGGGGATGAGGTCATCCAGATGGCAGTGGCCCCAGACTTCCGGCACGGTGATGTTGACTTCGAGCCAGTGGAACACCGAGAGATAAAACACAAGATAGAACGCCATGAACCAGATGGGATGGCGGGAAAACCAGTTTCGCATGGAACACACTTCCTTTGTTTGGAGTTGGAAGGCAGAGCCTTCTTAAAGTTCTTAGCAGCGTATCATTATACGCCGGTCATCGCGCAAAAACAAGCCCTAAACAGGACAACTTCTCTAAAATATCTGTGAAAAATTTGTGCGATATGGGAATTTCAGGGGGAGAGAACGGCTCCGGAACCGCTCTCTCTGAAAGGAATACGATCCAGAAACGGATTTTCCTGCAAAAGGGTACAAAAAAACCAGCCGCTTGCGCGGCTGGCCGGGAAAACAGATATTACCAGGGGATGGCAACGACTTCGGTCTCAGCGGGGTCGAACCCGATATCGCTGGCGTGGGAAATGAAGAAAGAGCTTTCCTTTCCGGATGGAATGGGAGTCGTAAGCAGGACAAAGTCAGAAGAAACGACTTTGCCGTTCTTTTTCAGAATGACCGATACACGGGTGCGGTTGCAGGTGTATTTGCTCAGATTGCGCACCGTGCCGGAAATGACCGTATAATTCAGCCCGGAAGTCGTGGAATGGCCCGTTACGACAGCATGAAGGTCGGAAGAACGGACAGCCTCCGCAGAAGGCTGGAAGCTGGAAGCGGTCGTGCTGGGCTGTGTGTGTGCCGCACTGGCCGGAACGCCCTTCTTGCATTTGTAGGTATAGGCAAAGCGGACTGTATCGCCCGGTGCGATGGTCTGAAGCATGAAATACGTGGTCTCCTGCACATTTCCGGCAGCATCCTTCAGGGTGAGGTCGACACGTGCACGGGAAACGCTGTATGCCGTATTGGGGTTGGTCGCCCGGAAAACACAACGCGCAACGTTCTCACCGGCTGCATCGTGATAGGCACGGAACGATTCCATCACAATGGATGGCTGCAATTTCGGGGCGGAGACGCCGCCGCCGTTTGAGTCATCGGGTTCGGTGCCGGAGTTGGTGCTGCCCGAAGAAGAGCCGTTGCTGCCTTCGCTGCCGCCCGGAACATCGGGCGTTGGGCCACAGCCGGTCAGCAGGCAGCAGAACAGTGCCAGCGTGAGCAAAAGTGCGGTCAGAGAATGTTTCATCAGAGCGCCTCCTTTTCATCCAATCGTTTCCTGCTTTCTATTCTACACGTTTTCGGGCAGGAAAGCAATCCGGAAGCGCAGGCTCAGATGACTTTCTTTTCCAGCCAGCTCCCCTTGAAGAAGCGGATGGCAAAGAAGAGGGAGCGGAACAGCCAGTCCAGGAACATGCCGCCCCAAATGCTGAGCAGATTGCCCTGATGCAGGCCCAGGACCATCAGGTAGCAGAAGCCCACCCGGAACACCCACATGGAGAAGACGCTGACCGTCATTGTGAAGGTGGCGTCGCCGGCGGCGCGGAGGATGTTGGGCAGGGTGAAGCTGGACGGCCAGATGAACAGCGAGATGATGTTGAACCAGACCATCACCTGCAGCGCCATGGCGTTGGACTCCGGGGAGAGGTTGAACCAGGACAGAGTGATCCGGTTCAGGAAGAAGAAGGCCGACAGGTTCATGATCCAGGCACCTGCGTAGGCCACCAGCAGGAAGCGGCGGGCGTAGTGTTTGGCCTGCTCTTTTTCGCCTGCACCCAGGCACTGGCCGATGACGGTGAGCACCGCCATGCCGACCGCGTTGGCCGGAACATTCAGGAAGGTGGTGATGTTGCCCGCCACGGCGTTGGCCGCAATGGCCGAGGTGCCGAGGGTGGACGTCAGGCTGGAGACCGACAACTTGCCGATCTGGAACATGCCGTTCTCGATGCCGGCCGGGATGCCCACCCGCAGGATGCGGCGGATGAGGGGCAGGTCGGGCTTCAGATCGGTCAGGTGCTCGATGCGGAGCAGGCAGCCGGGCTTTTCCAGCAGGTAGATGACTGCAAAGCAGGCGATCATCCGGGAGACAAGGCTGGCCAGCGCGGCACCCATGACGCCCATCTTAAAGTAGAAGATGAGCACGGCGTTGCCGCCGATGTTCACCACGTTCATCACCAGACTGGACAGCATGCTGATCTTGCTGTTGCCCTGTGCGCGGAAGAGCGCAGCACCGGCGTTGTACACACCGATGAAGGGATAGCTCAGCGCCGAGAGCAGGAAATACGTCTCGGCGTAGCGCATGACGTCGGCGTCAATGGAGCCGAAGATGCCCCGCAGGATGCCGTGCCGCCCCACCGCGACCACGGCGGCGACCACGGCGCTGAGCGAGATCATGATGAACAGGATCTGGGCGGCGGCGGCCTTGGCGTTCTTCGGTTCCCGGTGGCCGATGTACTGGCTGGCGACGACGGCGCCGCCGGTGGCAAGCGCGCTGAGCAGCTGGATCATCAGCACGTTGAACGAGTCCACCAGGCTGACGCCCGACACGGCCGCTTCGCCGACCGAGGAGACCATCAGGGTATCGGCCAGACCGATGGTCACGCTGAGCGCCTGCTCGGCGATCAGCGGCAGCAGCAGGGCGCTGAGCTGTTTGCGGGTAAACAGCGGCTTGGTTGTTGTGGTTGTCATAGTTCCTCCTCTTGCTCTGGGATGTCATGGAACTAAGCATAACGCGGAATCGCAGGAAAATCAAGATGTTGTATCCAAGAACCTCGCAAAATTTTAAGAAACAAAGTGCCGTCGGTTCCCTTTACCCCTGCGGTGGGATGTGATAGAATGAAACTGGACTTCTGTGTGCAGCACAGAAGAAGGTAAATGAATGAACGATTCCATAGAGAGAGGAAAGATTATGCCAAAGGCAGCCCATAAAGTCGTGGTCATCGGGCACCGCAACCCGGACACCGACTCCATCTGCTCCGCCATTGCGTATGCGGAACTGAAAAACAAGACCAGCGACCTTGTCTGCGAGGCGCGCCGCGCGGGCCGGATGAACCAGGAGACCGAGTTCGTCCTGAAAAAGTTCGGCGTGACCCCGCCCCGCATGTGCACCGACGTCAACCCGAAGATCCGGGATGTGGATTACCGCGAGATGCCCGGCATCCCCGGTGCCACCAGCCTGCGCCGTGCGTGGGAGATCATGCGCGACCAGAAGATCGACACCCTGCCCATCACCAGCGCAGAAAACGATCTGGAGGGCATCATCACGGTCAAGGACATCGCGACCGCCAACATGGACGTCTTCGACACCGGCGTTCTGGCCAAGAGCAAGACCAGCTTCCGGAACATCCTCGAAACGCTGGGCGGCACCATGGTAGTGGGCGACGAGAACGCCGTCTGCACCACTGGCTACATCAAGATCGGCACCGCTACCCCCGAAATGCTGGAAAGCAGTGTGGAAAAGGGCGACATCGTCATCCTGACCAACCGGTACGAGAGCCAGCTGTGCGCCATTGAGAAGGAGGCCTCCCTCCTCATCATCTGCAACGGCTCCAAGGTGGGCCACACCATCCAGCGCATTGCCGACGAAATGGGCGTCGCCATCATGACGACCCCCTACGATACCTACGCGGCTGGCAAGCTCATCAGCCAGTGCGCCCCCATCTCCTATTATATGACCCGCGAAGACATCCTGAAGTTCACCCTCGTCACGCCGGTGGCGGATGTCATGCGCGTCATGGCCAAGGTGCGCCACCGCTATTTCCCCATCCTCGATGAAGAGGGCAAATACTGCGGTATGGTCAGCCGCCGCAACATCATCGCCCTGCGCAAGCGCCGCATCATCCTGGTGGACCACAACGAGGCCACTCAGGCCGTGGAGGGCTTCGACCAGGCGGAGATCCTGGAGATCATCGACCACCACCGCATCGGCAGTCTGGAGACCAGCGGCCCGGTCTACTTCCGCAATCAGCCGGTGGGCTGCACTGCCACCATCATCACCCAGATGTACGACGAGAACGGCGTGGAGATCCCGGCCCAGATCGCCGGTCTGCTGCTGGCGGCCATCCTGTCGGATACGCTGGTCTTCCGCAGCCCCACCTGCACCCCGGTGGATGTGGCGGCGGCCAAGCGTCTGGCCCAGATCGCCGGTGTGGACATCGACGAGTTTTCCACCGAAATGTTCGAAGCCGGTGAAAAACTGGACGGCAAGACCCCCGAAGAGGTCTTTTTGCAGGACTTCAAGGTCTTCATGTGCGGCGATATCCGCTTCGGCGTGGCGCAGGGCAGCTACATGACCCGCAAGAACCTGCTGGCCGCCGAAAAATTGCTCAAACCCTACCTCGAAGAGGCTCGCAACAAGCAGAATGTGGAGGATATCTATATGCTGCTGACCGATGTGCCCAAGGAGGAGAGCGTCGTCATCTGCGAAGGCCGCTATGCCGCCGAGGTGCTGTCGGACGGTTTTGAGACCCAGCCCGCCGAAGACGGCAGCTGGACCCTGCCCGGCGTTGTCAGCCGCAAAAAGCAGTTCATCCCCGCCATGATGAGCGCATATCAGGAACTGTAAAGCCCCGAACAAACACGAAGCCCCCCGGAAGCCTGCATTCCGGGGGGCATTGTGTTGAGTGGGAGTTCAGCCTGCGATGCCTTTTCCATTTCTTTATAAGAAGCATAACACAAAATCGTGGTGAAATTGTGTAAATTCGGGATGAATTTTCACAGCCTGCGGCGGCTCGTGTGCAGATCCTTCCGGAAGATGCGCCCGGCCACCGGTTGAGAGGGCCTGTTTTTTGTGGTACAATAGAGGCGGAAATTTGCGAAAGAAAGGATCTTTTGATGCAGCTGTTTGAACTGGTCTCCCCGCGTCTGTTCCGCCCGCTGGCGGGGCCGAACCGGGCGTTTTATGCCGAGCTGCTCCTGCTGCTGTGGGAGGAGTGCCGCCATACGGCGGATTACAGCATCTCCCGCGCCGAAGCCGTCTCCCGCGCGGAGGATTACTTTGCGGCTCTGGCAAAGCCGCTGGCGCTGGACGCCGACGACGCCGGAGACGAAGCCGAGCAGCCCACCCGTGACCCGCATCTGCTGGCGCTGGGCTTTCTGCTGCGGCTGCGGCGCACCGGCTGGCTGGAAGAGCAGCCCGGCAGCTATGAGGAGGAACCTTCGCTGGCCTTTGTGCCGGAGGTGACGCCTCTGCTGGAAGCGCTGGAAGAGATCCTGAACCCGCGCGTCGTCACCTATACCGGCAAGCTGTACAAGGCCTGGCAGCTGCTGCGGGGCATCGGGGAGGAGAAGAGCCCCTACGAGAATGTCCTGCGGGAGGTCGCGTCCGACCTCGAAGCGCTGAACAAGTCGCTCCGTGCGCTCAATGCTTCCATCGGCCACTACATCGACCGGCTCACCCGCAACCGCACCCCGCAGGAAGTCTTGGAGCTTTTCGACCAGTACGAAGAAAAGGTGGTGGCGGCCGCCTACCACCGCTTCAAGACCAGCGACAACCTGTTCAACTACCGCGCCTACCTCGAAGAGGGGCTGGACGACTGCGAGGCAAACTATCTGCCGCAGCTGGCGCTGGATTATGCCCGCGTGGAGCGCTGTGCGCCGAACGAGGCCGCCCCGGCGGTGCGGACCCTCATCCAGAAGCAGCGGGATGCGCTGGAAGAGATGAGCGGCCTGATGAAGCAGATCGACGCCAGCCACATCCGCTACCGCAAGCGTGCCGTGCAGCGGGCGCAGTTTCTGCTGCTGAGCGACCGCTCGGCGCAGGGCAGCGTCACGGCGCTGCTCCGCCGCTATGCCGAGGAGATCAAGACGCCGGACCAGCTGTTCGAACCGGATGACGGCCCGGTGGCAAAGCATCTGCACCTTTACCCGGTGCAGGTCTTCGGCGAAAAGCCGCTCTACCCGCCCGCCGCGCCCCGCAGCGAGGTGCCGCTCAGGCCGGTGGAGACCGGAACGCTGGACCCGGAACAGCTGCAAAAGGAGCAGCAGCTCCTGCTGGAATACGCCCGGATGGCCGTGACCGAAGAGAATGTGGCCCTGCTGGCGCAGCAGGCCCTTGCCGCCCGCAGGCAGGTGGCGGCGTCCACGCTGGCCGACGAATATCCCAGCGACTTTGCCCGCATCATCGGCCTGCACACCTACTCGCAGTCGCCGCGGCGGGACTATGACATCGAACGGACCGGGAAGTGGGTCGAGCGGGGCGGCTTCCGGTTCGAAGAATTTATCCTGATGCCCCGCAAGGAGGAACCCCATGGCCGAAACGAATAAACTGCTGGAAGAGACCGCAAACTATCTGCTCAGCCACTGCTTTCTGCTGGGTGGTGTGGAGGACCAGCGGTCGAAGTATCTCTATGTGCAGGACCACCTGAACGAGGTGCGGGCCGTGTTCGCGCCGCTGGGCTATGCGGTCCTGCTCTATCCGGCCCCGCTGCAGGCGGCGGCGCTCGTCAACGAGCACGAGGGCAGCCAGGCCCGGCTGCTGAAATACGAGAGCATCCTGCTGCTGGTGCTGCGCCTGCTCTACCTGCAAAAGCGGGAGAGCCTCTCGGCCAGTGCAGACCAGGTTCTGGTCACGGTGGAAGAAGTGCAGGCCGAACTGCAAAAAATGAACCTGCCCCGGCGGCTGGATCAGCTCACGCTGGAAAAGCTGCTGCGCACCCTGCGCCGGTACAATCTGGCCCGGCCCGTGGGCCGTCTGACCGGGCTGGACAGCCGCATCGAGGTCTTCCCGACCGTGCTGCTGGCGCTGCCGGATGCCGACCTCGCCGATGCCGCTGCCGAGAGCAGCCGCACCCGGAACGAGCTGGCCCTGTACGAACGCCCGGAGGGCGAATCCAGTGCGGAGGATGAAGAATGATCGAATTAAAACGCCTGAAACTCATCAACTGGCATAACTTTGAGAACGTCACCTTCGACTGTGCCCGCCTGACCTATATGATCGGCGTCAACGCCGTGGGCAAGACCACCATCCTGGACGCCATCCGCTACTGCCTGACCACCAACCGCAATTTCAATGCCCTGGGCAATAAAAAGAGCGGCCGCACCCTGCAAGGCTCCGTCCACGCCAAGCAGCGCGGCGAGAACGCCTACCGCCGCCCCGGCCGGACGGTGGCCTATATCGGTGCTGAGTTCTGGGACAGCGCCAAGCGGACGCCCTTCGTCATCGCGGTGCGCGTCGAGTCCGAGGGCCCCATGCAGGAGCTCCACCCCGGCGACCAGACCTGGTACATCTCCGAGGACGGCATCACGCTGGAAAAGCTGCCCTTCCTCGACCCGCGCACCGGGGCCCCCAGCGCCAGAGAGGATTTCAAGCCCGCTGTGGGCCGGCTCTCCTATACCCGCAGCCCCAGCGAGGCGCGGGACCGCATCTGCCGTGCGCTGGGCATCGGCCGCGCATCCAGCCCGCTGGGCAAAAAGTTCAATGAGGTGTTCCAGATGGGCACCAGCATGGACGAGATCCCGAACTTCCGGGAATTTCTGTATCAATACATCCTGCCTCAGCCGGAACTGGATCTGGACGCGCTGCAGGGCGACCGGGTGGAGCTGGAAAACCTCCACGCCGTGCTGGCCGAGGCGCAGACCCGCGCCGCCGCGCTGGAACAGATCGTGGAATACGGCCGGGAAGCCGCATCCAGAGAGACAGACGCCCTGGTCAACCGGGGCGCGGCCCTGCTGGCCCGCGCCGAGGCCGACGCCGGAGAAGACGCCGTCTGGCAGGGGCATCTCGACGCCGGACGCCGCCAGCTGGCCGAGCGGAACGCCGCCTATGAAGCGGCCAAGAACGCCGAGGCCGAGGCCCGCCGGGCCTATCTGGCCGCCCATGGGGCAGCTTCGGCCAGCGGCGAGGGCCATGCGCTGGACGCCATGACCGAGGAACTGGCCCGCAGGAAGACCGCACTGGATGCCGCCGCCCGGAAGGTGGCGGCGCTGGAACAGACGGCGGATGCCGTCACGAACCTGCTGACGGTGCTGGCCCGCAGCGGCTTCGGGGTCGAAAAGGCGCTCTGGCCGGCCGCTCTGACCGCGGAACAGCTGCCCGCGCTGACCGAAGCGCTGGACCGGCTCGAAAAGCCGCTGGAAGAGCAGTATTTTGCCGCACGGCAGAGCGCCGCCGACCTGGCCCGCGCGCAGGAAGAAAAGCGCGCCGAGCTGGACGCGGTTTCGGGCGGCAAGTGGGTCTACCCCCACGGCGATGCCGCCACCAGAGTCCGCGATGCCGTCAACGCCGAGCTGAAGAGCCGGGGCATGACGCCGGACGCAAAGATCTTCTGTGAGCTGCTGAACGTGGCCGACGAGAGCTGGCAGGACTGCGTGGAAGCCTGCCTCGGCGACCGCCGGTTTGATATTCTTGTTCCGCCCAACCACTACGCTGCCGCCAAGAGCGCCTTTGTGGCGCTGGGCGAAACGGTCGGGCCCATCAGCCTGCTGGATACGCCGGGCATCCGCACCGCCAACCGCCGCGCGGAGACCCGCCCGGCTGACAGCCTTGCCGCTCAGGTGGAGAGCGAGAACCCGCTGGCCGCACAGTATGCGGACACCATCCTCCGCCGCATCGTCTGCTGCGAGACGCCGGACACGCTGGAACACTTCCCGGACAGCGCCACCCGTGACCTGCTGCGCCACCATCCGTTCCGGCTGGAACGCCTGCGCCGGCCCCAGCGGTACATCGGTCTGGACGCCCGCCGCGCCCGCGCCGGTGCGCTGGAAGAGGAGCTGACGGCCCTCGGTGAACGCCGCCGCGAGGCCGTGCAGACCGAACGGTCGCTGAAAACGGCCTACGACCAGTACCAGAACATCCTGCGCGGCCGCGCACTGGAAACGCTGGCCGGGCTGTGGGAGGGCCGGGACGCCCTTGCTGCCGCCAAAGCCGACTATGCGGCACAGGCCCAGAAGCTGGCCGACTGCCGGGAGAACCCGCTGCTGCAGGAGCTGTATCGGGAAGAGGAGACCCGCGAAGCCGCCTGGGAAGCGGCCCGCAAGGCAGTGGAACAGGCAGGCGGCGATATCCGCGTCTGTGAAAAGCAGCTGGCTTCCTGCGCGGCAGAGCAGGGCCGGGCCGTGGCCGCAGCGCAGCAGAGCGCCGGGGCGGCCCAGACCTTCTTTGAAAAATATCCGCTGCTGGAGCCGCTGGCGCAGGAGCGCAAAAAGGGCCTCATGACCGGGGGCCGCACAGCCCGCGCCGCTGCCCAGACGGCCGAAAAAGCGCAGACCAAACTGGACGACACCCTGCAAAGCTACCTCACCGCCACGCTGGAACCGGCCCAGAAGGCGTACAACGAGCGGTACGTCTGCGATTATCCGCTGGGCCTTGCGGGCATCGAGCAGTACCGCGCCCAGCACGAGAGCCTCGTCCGCATCGACCTGGAGCGCTACGCCGCCCGCCTGGACCAGGCCCAGCGCGACTGCAAGGACCGCTTCCGGAAAGACATCCTCTTCCGGATGAAAGACGACATCTTCAACGCCCGCCGCCAGTTCCGGGAGCTGAACAAGGTGATGGAGCAGCTGACCTACGGCGAAGAGGTCTACCGCTTCGAGCTGGAACCCAGCCGCGACCCGCAGCTGGCCGCGTTCTATCAGGTCATCGTGGACAAGGGCAACCAGCAGATGACCGACGGCGACTCGCTGGACAACCTCGCCGCCACCGCCGACCCCGTCTATGAGCGTCAGGTGGACGAGCTGATGGAAAAGATCATGGCCGACGTGGACGAGAACACCCGCGCCCGGCAGGAGGGCCGCAGCACCTCCGGTGCCACCTTGTCCGACTATGTGGATTACCGCACCTATCTGGACTACGACATCAAGGTCACGAACACGGTCTCCGGCCAGCAGGCGTATCTGTCCCGTGTCAGCCGCGATTCCTCCGGCGGCGAGAATCAGGCCCCGTTCTATGTGGCCATCTGCGCTTCGCTGCTGCAAATTTATCAGAAGAGCGAGAACAGCATCCGTCTGGTGCTGCTGGACGAAGCGTTCAGCAAGATGACCAGCGACCGCATCCGCCCCATGATGGAGCTGTTCCGCCGCCTGCAATTGCAGGTCCTGCTCATCTCCACCGTCGAGAAGAGCACGGCCATCCAGCCCTATTGCGACATCACCTATTCCATCGTGCGCCATGGCGACGCCAACGCCATCGCGCCGTTTTACCGGCTGACGGCCCCGCAGCCCGCGCCGGAGAAGGAGACTGAACCATGAGCGATACCCTTGCAAAATTCTGGCTGTTTGCCACCCACTGGACCAGGCTCGACACCTTCGACAACGAGGACGAGCTGAACGACGAACTGGAGCTGCTCCAGCGCCAGAGCCTGCCCACCAAGGTCCGCACGATGAAAAATAAAGAGGGGAAGGAAGAACTTGTCCTCTACGTCAAGCAGGCCGACCGCGATTATGCCCGCTACTGCACCGGCTGGCGCCCCGGCGGGATGATGTAAAAAGGAGAATTTATGCCAAAGCACCCCATCCAATTGTCCGATCACTTTACCTATTCCCGGCTGATCCGGTTCGTGCTGCCCTGCATCGGCACCATGCTGTTCACCTCCATCTACGGCATCGTGGACGGCCTGTGCGTCTCGAACTTCGTGGGCAAGACGGCCTTTGCGGCGGTCAACCTCATCATGCCGCTGCCCATGCTCATCGGCAGCGTCGGCTTTATGCTGGGCACTGGCGGCAGCGCCATCGTGGGCATCACGCTGGGCGAGGGCGATGGAAAAAAGGCGGACGAACTTTTCAGCCTCTTCCTCAGTTCGGCCCTTGCGGCGGGCATCGTGTTCAGCGCCGTTGGTCTGGTCATCCTTGAGCCGGTGGCGGAGCTGCTGGGCGCAAAGGGGGAGATGCTGGACTATGCGCTGCGGTATGGCCGCATCCTGCTGGTCAGCCTGCCGACTTTTATCTTGCAGAACATGTTCCAAAGCTTTTTCGTTACGGCCGAAAAGCCCCACCTGGGCTTCGCTTTCACCGTGGGCGCGGGCTGCACCAACATGGTGCTGGACGTTGTGCTGGTGGGGGTGCTCCGCTGGGGCGTTGAGGGTGCCGCTGTCGCGACCTTCCTCAGCCAGATCGTCGGCGGCCTGCTGCCGGTGTTCTATTTCCTGGACCGGAACAACACCAGCCGCCTGCACCTGAGCCGGACGAAGTTCCATGGCCGCGTCCTGCGGAATGCCTGCATCAACGGCTCGTCGGAGCTGATGACCAACCTCTCCATGTCGCTGGTCAACATCCTCTACAACTACCAGCTCCTCCGCTTTGCGGGCGAGGACGGCGTGGCGGCTTACGGCGTCATCATGTATGCGGCCTTCCTCTTTGTGGCCGTCTTCGTGGGCTATGCCGTTGGCAGCGCCCCCATCGTCAGCTACCACTACGGTGCCCGCAATCACCGGGAGGTCCACAACCTTTATTCCATGAGCTTCCGCCTCATCGGCGTGGTGGCCGTCGTCATGACCATCGGTTCGATGTTCCTCATCCCGCATGTGGCCCGCATCTTCGTGGGCTACGATGCCGGGCTGCTGGCACTGACCACCCATGCCTTCCGGCTCTATGCGCTGAGCTTCCTCATCATGGGCTTCAACGTCTATGCGTCGTCCTTCTTTACCGCGCTGGGCGACGGTGTGACGAGCGCCCTCATCTCTTTTCTACGCACCCTGTTGTTTCAGGTGGCGGCGGTCTTCGCACTGCCGGCGCTCATGGGGATGGATGGCATCTGGCTGGCCGTCACGGCCGCCGAGCTTGCTGCGCTGGGGGTGAGCGTGTATATGTTCGTGACAAAAGATCGGAAATTCCATTACCGTCATGTGTGACGCGCTAGGACAACGAAAGCCGCCGGGGCCCCGGCGGCTTTCGTTGTCATGCAAATGTATACTCGACGAACTCGCAGTTCCGGATGCCGAAGGCGGCATACTCCTCGTTGGTCATATCGTAAAAGTAAGACCGCACCACGCGGGCGATGCCGTTGTGGGCGACCAGCAGATAGGTCTTGCTCTCGTCGGCCCGCAGCTCGTCCAGCAGGTCGTAGATGCGCTGGGCCAATTGCAGCATACTCTCGCCGCCGGAGTAGCGATCGGCGAAGTGGGTCTTGGAGACTTTGAACTCGGCCCCATCGCGGGGCGTCCCCTCGTAGCGGCCAAAGCACTGCTCCCGCAGGCGGGGTTCCGGGCGGGCCGGGATGCCGGTGGCCTCGGCGATGGCCAGTGCGGTGTCGGCAGCGCGGGACAGGGGAGAATACAGGATCTCGTCAATGTGGACCCCGCTGTCCCGGACATGGGCCCCCAGTGCAGCGGCCTGCGCCCGGCCGCGGGCGGTCAGCGGGCTGTCGGTCATGCCGCAGATCTTGTTTTCAACGTTCCAGACGGTCTCGCCGTGGCGGGTAAAATATAAGCTGTGCATAGAGGCTCCTTCAGAGTTTGATGAGGGTATGGTGGTCGAGCCGGACGGTGTCGCCTTCGTCGATGCCAAGGCGGGTCAGCGCAGCGTCCGGGTAGGCGATGACCCGGCGTTCACCGGTCTCGTCCTCCAATAAGACATCGCAGCAGACGGGCTGCCCTTCCGGCAGCTCCTCGCAGCCGTACAGCTGCTCGTCGATGCGCAAAACGCGGTATGTCATACGATCTTCCTCGAAAAATACAGTGTTCTCGTTTTACAGATGATTCTCCCGGCAGGGGAGAACGTGGTATTCTTATTATAAAGCCCCGATGCGCTGCCGTCAACTTGACAGCCCGGCGCCGGGGCTGATACAATAGGATAAAATGGTTCCACACGACGCCAAAAGGAGAGAAGAGCTTGAACATTACAGAATTGCGCTATCTGGTCGCCATCATGCAGTGGGGGTCGGTCAGCGCTGCGGCAAAGCAGCTGTATGCGGCCCAGCCCAACATCAGCAAGGCGCTGAAAAATCTGGAAGAGGAGTATCACATCCGCATCTTTGAGCGCTCCTCCACCGGCATGATCCCCACCGAGCAGGGGCGGCGGTTCATCGAGCAGGCCGAGCGGGTGCTGGAAGATGTGGACCGCCTGAGCCGGAGCGTCGAGGAAGAGCAGGAGCGCTGCGCGGAGCTGCGGGTGATGCTCCCCCATGCGACCTATGCGTCCTATGCGGCGGTGGATTATCTGGAACAGGCGGTGCATCTGGAGCGGGTGCACATCCACATCCGGGAGGGCGGCTCCATGGAGGCGCTGGACTTCGTGCTGCGCCGGGGCTATCACCTGGCGCTGCTGCGGTATGCCGCCGAGGACGACGACCACTACATCCACTACTGCGCCCGCCGGGGCCTGAAAATGGAGCCTGTGATGGAGTTCGAGTACCGCCTGCTCACCAACCGGGACGGCCCGCTGGCAAAGCATGAGGTGAAAGATCTCTCGGAGCTGAACCATTATATGGAGATCCTGCACGACGACTTCCAGCTCCCCGGCGAAGACGGCGGCGACGGCGTGCGCTGGCACGTCAACGACAGCCGCCGCATCCATGTCTACGAGCGGTGCAGCCAGTTTTCTATCTTGCAGCAGCTGCCCTCAGCTTATATGTGGGCCTCCCCCATGCCCCAGCGGGCGCTGGACCAGTTCCATCTGGTGCTCAAAAAATGCCCCGCCCAGTGTCAGGTCATGCGGGACGTGCTGGTCTACCCCGACCACGGCGCGCTCCGGCCCGAAGAACAGGCATTCATCGCCCTGCTCCCCCGGGAAGCCGCCCTCACGGTGAAATAAGGACGGTTTTTCAGCTCTCGCCATTTTATGCGAAAAAGCTACGGAAAAAGGCAAAAAAACGCCATCTCTCAGCGTTCTGCACAAAAACGTGCAAGAATTTTCAGCAAACTGCTCTCTGGACATTCCCGGAATCGTTTCAAAGAGAAACAGTGTCAAAATTCAATCGTGCCTTCGTTAAAATATGGCCCGACATCCCACAAACAGGGTGCCGGGCCATATATTTTTTGATATATGGCCCCTACC
>OGHM01000553.1_pt1 | contig 19526 bp, 14 predicted proteins | sample 1571531 | NCBI WGS metagenome assembly OGHM01 (sample SAMEA2582031, study PRJEB24529) | metagenome | biome: Human gut stool | place: China | collected 2011 | reverse complement strand
TTTCCTGCTGCACCGCCTGCAAGTAAAAATGCGCCCATTGAGCAAGCTTGACCAATGCAAAGAGTACGCACATCCGGTTTAATAAATTGCATGGTATCGTAAATTGCCATACCCGCAGTCACTGAACCGCCTGGTGAGTTAATATAAATATTGATGTCTTTTTTCGGATCTTCTGATTCTAAGAAAAGTAGCTGTGCCACGATCAAATTTGCCATACGATCTTCCACTTCACCACTCAAGAAGATCACTCGCTCTTTTAATAGGCGGGAATAAATGTCGTACGAACGTTCACCACGAGAGGTTTGTTCGACAACCATAGGAATTACACTCATTTTTGCCCCTAAATATGTGCTAAAAAATCGGGCAATATTCTACCCGAAAATCAGTAAAAACAAAAATGCGGTCGCTTTTCATTGAAAAAACAACCGCACTTTTCGATGATATGCTTGTGAATTTAATTCACGTTCTATCAATTATTATGCTTGTGGATTCATGATCTCATCAAATGAAGACGCTTTTTCAGTCACTTGAGCTTTAGCAAGAACGGCATCAACTGCTTGTTCTTCTAATACTACGTTGCGAATGTTGTTCATTAACTCTTCATTTTTGCTGTAATATTCAACTACTTCAGCTGGTTGTTCGTAAGCAGAAGCGATATCCGCGATCATTGCTTTCGCACGTTCTTCATCTGCTTTCAATTCGTTTGATTTGATCACTTCAGAGAATAATAAACCAACTTGAACACGACGTTTTGCATCAGCTTCAAATAACTCACGTGGTAATTGTGCAGCTTGTTGTGCATTGCCACCGAAACGTTGTGCAGCTTGGTTACGTAATACATTGATTTCTTCTTCTACTGCAGAAGCTGGAACATCAATTGGGTTTTGTTCGATTAAACTGTTGATGACTTGTTGTTTAACGCGAGAAACTAATGCATTTTTCAATTCACGTTCCATGTTTTTACGGATTTCTGCACGTAAATCTGCCACAGTTTTGGTGTTTGGACCAAATTTAGCAACGAATTCATCTGTTAATTCTGGTAATTCCATTTCTTCTACTTTTTTCAAGGTGATCGCAAATTTTGCATCTTTACCTTTTAAGTTTTCAGAATGGTATTCCGCTGGGAAAGTCACATTGATATCGAATTGTTCGCCTGCTTTGTGGCCTACGATACCTTCTTCGAAACCAGGGATCATACGACCTTGGCCCATGAATAGAACGAAATCAGTTGCTTTACCGCCTTCGAATTCTTCGCCATCTACTGAACCAACGAAGTCGATTGTTACGCGTGAATCTGCTTTCGCTGCAGCTTTGCTTTCAGCCCAAGTCGCTTGTTGTTTACGTAATACATCGATCATTTTATCGATATCAGCTTCTGTGATTTCAACAGTTGGTTTCTCAACTTTGATGTTTTCTAAGCCTTTTAATTCAACTTCTGGGTACACTTCGAAAGTTGCAGTGAATGATAAATTTTTACCAGGTTCGAACGTTTCGATAGCGAAAGTTGGACGACCTGCGATGTTGATTTTCTCAGCGATTACTGCATCAAAGAAATGACGTGGTAATAAATCGTTTAATACATCTTGACGGATTGATGCGCCAAAACGTTGTTCAATGATGTGAGCTGGCACGTGACCTTTACGGAAACCATCAACACGTACATTTTTTGCTGCACGTTTGAATTCTTCACGAGTTGCTTTTTCTACAGCTTCAGCTGGAACGGTGATCGTCACACGACGCTCTAAACCTTGAGTTGTTTCAATATTTAATGACATTTGTAACCTCAATTAATGTTGCACTCGGTAAAAACCACACCGAACACGTTATTGTTTGTAAAAATAAAAAACCGCCAAATTATAGCGAAAGAAAATCAAACAGTCGATAGAAACCGGAAAATTCAATAGAAAACCGGCCAAAATTGCACAATTTATCAACAATTTTTGATAAAGAAAAAAGTGCGGTCAAAAATAACCGCACTTTTTATCGAATTATAAACCTTTCGGTAAACGAATTTTTTGACCTGGGAAAATCTTATCCGCGTCTTTAATCACTTCTTTGTTCGCTTCAACGATAGCGGTATATTTCGCGCCATTTCCGTAAGCTTTCTCAGCGATTTTCCACAAGGTGTCACCTTTTTGGATTACATAGAATGTTTCATCACTGCCTAAGGTTTCACCGTTATTGATGCTTGCATCGCTTGTTACTGAGTGGATACCTTGAATGTTACCCGCCATTAATACTGCTTTTTCTAATGCTGCTGCAGTTGATGCCACACCTTGGATATTTGCTACACCATTTTCAACGGTAACAGATAAGTTTTCCACGCCTGGATTGTCTTCTGCGATGTGTTGAGTCACTGCTTTAGATGCATCTTCTTCTTTAGAGAAAACTTTCTTACCAATGTCACTGACAAAATCAAATAAACCCATTTTAAAGTTCCTTTTGTATGTTTGTTTAAGGGATTATTACGATACTGAAATTCCCTTCAGAAGTCTATAAATCAGAGTGTAAAGCTATGTAAATATTTCAAGAAAACAGATCTAAAATTGGCCGCACTTTGATAGAATACGCCGATTTTTAACTACTCACTTAGAAAGGAAAAATTATGCGTTGGCAAGGTCGTAAAGAAAGCTCAAATATTGAAGATAGACGTGGCTCTGGCGGCGGTAACTTCGGTGGCGGAAAAGGAACTGGTGTTTTCGGTATTATTATCTTATTAGTTGGTGCTTATTATGGCGTTGATCTTTCAGGCTTAGTGGGCACACCGGATTTTTCAGGACAAAGCGCTCAACGATTAGAAACCCAAGAAGAACAGCAGCTTGCAAGTCTTTCTAAAGTTGTATTAGCGGATACTGAAACCGTTTGGGGACAATATTTTAGACAAATGGGTAAAACCTATAGCGAGCCGACCATGGTGCTTTACAATGGTGTAACGCCAACTGCTTGTGGTACTGGTCAATCTGCAATGGGCCCATTCTACTGTCCGAGCGATCGCAAAGTTTACCTTGATTTATCATTCTATAATGAAATGAAAAATAAGCTGGGTGCAGCAGGTGATTCAGCCTTTGCTTATGTAATTGCACACGAAGTCGGTCACCATGTACAAAATATGCTTGGTATTCTGCCGCAAGTGAATCGCGCACAACAAAGTAGCGATCGTAAAACAGCAAATCAACTTTCTGTTCAATTAGAACTTCAAGCTGACTGTTTCGCCGGTGTTTGGGCGAGCCAAGCGGTGAAAAGTGGTTTATTTGAACGCGGTGATGAAGAGAAAGCGTTTAATGCAGCAGAAGCTGTGGGCGATGACCGTTTACAAAAACGCAGCCAAGGTTATGTGGTACCGGATAGCTTCACTCACGGCACATCGGCACAGCGTCTAGAATGGTTCAGAAAAGGCTTACAAAGTGCCAACCCTTCTGTATGTAATACCTTTAACCAATAAGATCTTTAAGGCTGATTAATATCAGCCTTTTTTATTTCTGTTCATTTCAACATAAAAAAGAGCGGTCAATTTTGACCGCTCTTTTCTTCATGATTTTAAGCTTACGCGAACTGACGTACTTCGCCGTTACCTGCTACGTTTTCCACACAACGTGGACAAAGTGTCGGATGTTCAGGATTCACGCCGATTTTGTCAGAATAATGCCAGCAACGTGGACATTTTTCACCGTGAGAACGTGCGACGCTTACGGCAATTCCCTCTAACTCACCCGCAGCCACATCCGAAGGTTTGTCTGCTAATGCTTTCACTTCTGCTTTTGAGGTAATTAACACGAAACGTAATTCATTGCCTAATTGCTCTAACAATGCACGATATTCATCGTTAGCATAAACCGTTACCTCTGCTTCTAAACCACCACCGATCACTTTATCGTTACGGGCGAGTTCTAATACACGGTTCACTTCAGAACGAACTTTAATCAGTTGTTGCCAGTAGGCATCATCCAATTTTTCGTTCTCGCCTAAACCAAATAAGCCTTCGTAGAATTCTTCAGTGAAGACGAATTCTGCACGAGCAGTCGCTGTTTGTGGTAAATAACCCCAAATTTCATCTGCCGTGAATGACAGGATTGGTGCCATCCAACGTACTAAAGCTTCCGCAATGTGCCATAACGCTGTTTGGCAGCTACGACGCGCAAGGCTGTCTGCTTTGGTGGTATATTGACGGTCTTTGATAATATCAAGGTAGAACGAGCCCATTTCCACAGAACAGAAACGCATTAAACGTTGTACCACTGTGTGGAATTGGTAGTTATCGTACGCCTCTTTAATTTCTTTTTGTGCATCTAGCGCACAAGCTACCGCCCAACGATCCAAGCTAATCATGTCTTCCGGTTTAACGGCATCACGTTGCGGATCAAAACCATTCAAGTTTGCTAATAAGAAACGTGCCGTGTTACGAATACGACGATAGCTGTCCGCTGCACGTTTTAAGATCTCATCAGAAACGGTCATTTCACCGGTATAGTCGGTAGAAGCGACCCATAAACGTAAAATGTCACCACCAAATTTATCCATGACTTCTTGTGGTGTCACGATGTTACCGATAGATTTTGACATCTTACGGCCTTGACCATCCACCGTGAAGCCATGAGTTAATACTTGTTTGTATGGTGCTTTGCTGTCTGTTGCCGTAGAAAGCATTAAAGAAGACATAAACCAACCACGGTGTTGGTCAGAACCTTCTAAATACATATCGATATCTTGACCGTTAAATTCTGGGCGATTTGCGACAACGGAAGAATAGGTTGATCCTGAGTCAAACCATACGTCAAGGGTATCAGGCACTTTGCGATAGGTTTCTGCGTCAGCACCTAATAATTCTTTTTCGTCTAAATCCCACCATGCTTGAATACCGGCTTTCTCTACACGTTTAGCCACTTCTTCAAGCAACTCTAAGGTACGCGGATGAAGTTCTTCGGTTTCTTTGTGTACGAATAAGGTCATTGGCACACCCCAAGTACGCTGACGGGAGATACACCAATCCGGGCGGTTTTCCACCATTTTTTCGATACGTGCTTGACCCCAATCCGGAATCCAACGCACTTGTTTGATTTCACCAAGCGCTTGTGGGCGTAAACCTTGTGTTTCCATGCCGATAAACCATTGTGGTGTGGCACGGAAAATAATTGGTGTTTTATGGCGCCAGCAGTGTGGGTAGCTGTGTTTAATTTTCTCAACTTTTAATAAATTACCGACTTCTTGTAATTTTTCAACCACCAATGGATTGGCTTCAAATACGCCTTTGCCTGCAAAGAATTCAGTGGTTGAAATAAATTTACCGTCATTCGATACAAGACCTGCCATTGGTAAATTATATTTTTGTCCTACAATAAAGTCGTCCAAACCATGATCCGGTGCGGTATGTACTAAACCTGTACCGCCATCAGTGGTCACGTGATCACCTAAAATCACCGGCACAGTGAAATCATAGAACGGATGGTTAAAGCGTAGTAACTCAAGCTCCTGACCTTTTACTGAACCTAAAATTTCGACTTGTTCTACGCCCACGGCTTTCGCTACGGATTCAACTAATTCAGCAGCTAAAATCACACGTTCATCGCCAAGTTGTACTAAGTTGTATTCTAAGTCTGCATTTACCGCAATCGCACGGTTAGATGGCATTGTCCAAGGTGTGGTTGTCCAAATCACTGCAGATAATTTGCCATGGCCTTTGCCTACTGCGTTAAATTTCTCTTCAATTTCAACCGCACTTACTGCTGGGAAACGAACATAGATAGACGGAGAAACTTTATCTTCATATTCCACTTCCGCTTCTGCTAAAGAAGAGCCACAATCCAAACACCAGTGCACAGGTTTTGAACCTTTGTATAAGTGACCATTCGCAATCACTTTACCGAGTGTACGGATGATGTTTGCTTCGGTGTTGAAGTTCATCGTTAAATAAGGATTATCCCAATCGCCTAACACGCCTAAACGGATAAAGTCTTTTTTCTGCCCTTCTACTTGCTCTGCCGCATATTCTCGGCATTTTTGGCGGAATTCAGCTGCAGTCACTTTCTCGTTTGGCTTACCTACCAAACCTTCTACTTTTAATTCAATTGGCAAGCCATGACAGTCCCAACCTGGGATATAAGGCGAGTCAAAACCTAATGCGGTTTTGGATTTAACAATAATATCTTTCAGAATTTTATTAACGGCGTGACCGATATGAATATTGCCGTTCGCATACGGAGGGCCATCGTGCAAAATAAAGGATTTTTTACCTTTCGTCGCTTGGCGGATTTTTTGATACAACTGTTTGTCATACCAATTTTTTAACATTACAGGTTCGCGTTTGGCTAGATCGCCACGCATTGGGAAACCTGTTTCTGGTAAATTTAACGTGTTTTTGTAATCAACTGTCATGTTATTTTCCAATTTTATATTTCAATATAATTCTATTTTGCAAAAAATGCTTTTGCTGTTTTTACGTCTTGTTCAATTTGCGCTTTCAACACTTCAAAAGACGGAAACTTTATCTCATCTCTAATCTTATGGCAGAATTCCACTTCAACCATTTGCCCATAAATATTCTGAGAAAAATCAAATAAATGGACTTCTAATAATTGCATCGTACCGTTAATCGTTGGGCGTTTTCCCATGTTGGCAACGCCGTTAAAAATCTCGCCCGATTTTAACCGCACTTTCACCGCATAAACCCCTTTTACAGGGTTCACTTGGCGATGTAAGCGAACATTCGCGGTAGGAAAACCAATGGTTCGCCCTAATTTATTGCCGTGTATCACTCGTCCAAAAATACGATAAGGCTTACCGAGTAAATTTTCCGCATGCTGTAAATCATCTTTAGCCAGCGCTTCACGGATAGCGGTGCTACTGATACGTAACTCGTCTAAACAGAAGGTGCGGCTGTCTTCAACTTCGAAACCAAACTGCTTTCCGGCTTGTTGCAACATCGCAAAATTGCCTAAACGTTTCGCACCAAATTTGAAATCATCGCCAATACTGAGAAACTTCACATTTAATTTACGTACAAGCCAATCTTCAATGAATTGTTCTGCAGGAAGATTAGCAAAAGTGCGGTCGAATTTCGCGACGATCACCACATCCACACCCGCCTGAGCCAAATAATGCAATTTATCTCTTAATCGCATTAAGCGCGCAGGGGCTTTGTCGCCCATAAAATATTCGCGCGGTTGCGGCTCGAAAAGCATCCCCGCCATGGGTAAATTCAGCGCATTCGCTTTCTGACGAAGATGACGCAAAATCGCCTGATGCCCCAAATGCACGCCATCAAAATTGCCAATGGTTAATGCGCACCCTGACAAATATGGCTGTGAATTATGAAGCCCACGAATTAATTGCATTACATCTTATTCCAAAAAACGAAAAATAATCGGTGCATTATAGCGGTAACTTAATGTTTTGTCAGTAAATGGTGTTTACGAACACCCAAGAGCACCAATACACCTAAATAAACTACTGCAGCCAGTCCGATTAACCAAACCAACCAATAGATACGCATTAAAAATGTCATGGAGGCCCATTCTTCAATTGATGGGCAGTTATACCAAAGCAAGCCTCCCATGGCTAAGGCTGCGCCTAAAACTTTCAGAAAAAAGACCGCACTTTTACGTGAAAAATGGTATACATCCTCTTTAGCTAAACCACGATAAAGCAAATAAGCATTTAAGGTTGCTGACATGGCAGAAGCAATCGCTAAACCCACATAACTAAATGGAATCGCCAATACGTTAAAGCCCATATTGCTCACCATGGCGATAATCCCGATTTTCACGGGCGTTTTAGTGTCTTGGCGTGCGTAATAGCCATTAGCCAAGATCTTAATCAGCATAAAGCTAAGCAAACCGGCATTGAATGCCCATAAAGAATAAGAGGCTGCATGCACATCGGTTAAGGTAAAACTGCCACGCATAAACAATACCAGTAACATCGGCTGGGCTAACACGGCAATACCAATCGCGGCAGGCACACCGAGTAATAAAATCATTCGTACGCCCCAGTCCATTGTGTTGCGAAAATCAACCGCACTTTGGGAAGAATTATCTTCTCGATTCACGTGATGGCGAGCAAGCGTCGGTAAAATCACAGTGGAAATCGCAATACCAAATAGCCCAAGTGGAAACTCTAATAGACGATCAGAATAATAAAGCCAACTAATAGATCCCGTCATTAAGAAACTGGCAATGACCGTATCAAGCAATAAGTTGATTTGACTTACGGAAACCCCGAACAAAGCTGGAATCATCAATCGACGAATTTTAACCACCCCTTCATCATGCCATGCCCATTTTGGTTTTACGAGCAAGCCGGCTTTCTTCAAGAAAGGGATTTGAAATAAAAATTGTAATAAACCGCCTAAGAAGATCCCGATAGCAAGGGCAAGATCAGGATTGTCTAATCTTGGCGCGAGGAAAAGTGCGGTCGCAATCATCGCGATATTAAGTAAAACAGGCGAAAACGACATCACGCCAAATTTGCCTATCGTATTTAAAATCGCCCCAGAAAGTGCCACGAAGGTGACGAACCATAAATAAGGAAAAGTAATTTTTAAGAGTAAAGACGCTTGTTCAAATTTGTGCGCATCGGGTCCGTCATTTAGCCAATCGGTAAACCAGCCCATCCCGAAGATCGCCGCCACAACAGGTGATCCCACCATAGCAAGTAAAGTGACAATACTGACTAATCCGCCTAGCGTACCCGATACCTTCCCGATAAATTCTCGCGTTTTAGAAAGATCGCCCGATTTTTGATATTCAGCTAATACAGGTACAAAGGCTTGAGAAAATGCCCCTTCCGCAAATAAACGACGTAAAAAGTTTGGGATACGGTTAGCGAATAAAAACACGTCTGCCGCCGCACCTGCACCGATCAAATGGGCTATTACCACATCACGGACTAAACCTAACACACGGGACACTAATGTCATCCCACTCACGATAATGCCGGATTTTAAAAGTCGTTTACTCAAAATAGGGGTCTCTTCAAAAAAATTTGCCTTAATTGTATAGAATTTTTGTTTTTACGCTATATTCCAACGAAAAAAACTGATAAAATCCTGCCCACATCGTTTGTGTGAGCCAATAGAAAGCGCTTTTTTTAAATAACGATGCTTACTTTCGGTTGTGTCTCACCGAAATCAACACAAATTATTCATTGACAAAAGTATAAAAAATCGGCATATTCTACGCCCTTATTTTGTCATAATCATCTAACAGAAATTTTAGGAGTTTGACCTTGGCTAATATCAAGTCAGCAAAAAAACGCGCGGTTCAATCTGAAAAACGCCGCCAACACAACGCAAGCCAACGCTCTATGATGCGTACTTACATCAAAAAAGTATATGCTCAAGTAGCAGCAGGTGAAAAAGCAGCAGCTGAAGCAGCATTCGTTGAAATGCAAAAAGTTGTCGACCGTATGGCTTCTAAAGGCTTAATCCACGCTAACAAAGCAGCAAACCACAAAGCGAAATTAGCTGCTCAAATCAAAAAATTAGCGTAATTAAAGCATTAAAACAGCTTAAAAATAAAACCGCACTTTAGTGCGGTTTTTGTTTGCCGTAAACCGTCCTACCACAAACGCCCCATAACGAGCTTGCATTCCCCCCTTTAACCTGTAAACTACCCCACAACTTAAAAATTAATCATAAAATAAACGATAAATGACCAAAAAATCTTTTAAAAAAGCGGATCCAAATTATCAAAAAGAATTAGCCAAATACGGTAATCCGATCCCAAGCAGAGACTACATTCTGCAAATTATTCGTGAAAATAATGCCCCGATGAGTCGGGAAGAAATTCTGACCGCACTTTCAATTAAAAGTGACGAACAACAAGAAGCCATGCGTCGCCGCTTGCGAGCGATGGAAAATGATGGACAGTTAGTTTTCACTAAACGTAAGCGCTATGCCTTGCCTGAAAAATTGGATTTATTCAAAGGCATGGTCATAGGCCATCGCGAAGGTTATGGCTTTTTACAAGTCGAAGGCAAAAAAGAGGATCTCTTTATTCCTAATCACCAAATGCAACGTGTAATGCACGGTGATTTTGTATTAGCGCAACCTGCAGGTGTGGATCGCCGTAGTCGTCGCGAAGTCCGTATTGTTCGCGTGCTTGAAAGTCGTAAAAAACAAATTGTCGGCCGTTTCTTCTTAGAAAATGGCTTTAGCTATGTGGTACCTGATGACAGTCGTATCGGACGAGATATTTTAGTCCCTAATGAACACCGCAACGGTGCCCGAATGGGACAAGTTGTCGTGGTTGAATTGCAAGAACGCTCTGCATCCTTTACTCAACCCGTTGGTATCATCACCGAAATTCTGGGTGACAATATGGCAAAAGGGATGGAAGTGGAGATCGCTCTTCGTAATCATGACATTCCTCACCAATTCCCAAGTGCGGTCGAAAAATACGTTAAAAAATTCACGGAAGAAGTGCCTGAAGAAGCGAAAAAAGGCCGTGTAGATTTACGCAATCTGCCACTGGTTACCATTGATGGCGAAGACGCACGTGATTTTGATGATGCTGTATATTGCGAAAAAAGTGGTAAAGGCTGGAAACTTTGGGTGGCAATTGCCGATGTCAGCTATTATGTACGTTTACGTTCGGCATTAGATTCTGAAGCTTATAACCGTGGTAACTCTGTTTACTTCCCAAATCGTGTTGTGCCAATGCTGCCGGAGATTTTATCCAACGGATTGTGTTCACTGAATCCACAAGTTGATCGCTTGTGTATGGTGTGCGAAATGCAGATTTCCGCCAAAGGTAAACTCACGGACTATCGTTTTTATGAAGCGGTAATGAACTCTCATGCACGTTTAACCTATACGAAAGTCGCGGCGATTTTAGACGGCGATGATGAGCTCCGCACCCGTTATAAAGGGCTAGTGCCACATTTAGAAGAATTGCATCATCTCTATCAAGCATTGCTCAATGCCCGCAAACAACGTGGTGCGATTGATTTTGAAACCATTGAAACCAAATTTATTTTCAATGCCATGGGACGAATTGATCGCATTGAACCTGTTGTGCGAAATGATGCGCACAAAATCATTGAAGAATGCATGATTCTTGCGAATATTGCAGCAGCAAACTTTATGGAAAAACATAAAGAACCTGCACTCTATCGTATTCATGCCACACCGAGCGAAGAAAAACTGACGTCTTTCCGTGCATTCTTAAGTGAATGCGGTTTAAGCCTTGAAGGCGGCATGAAACCGACCACAAAAGATTATGCGAAATTGTTAGAGCAAGTGAAAGATCGTCCGGATCATGAGCTTATCCAAACCATGTTACTTCGCTCATTAAGCCAAGCGGTTTATCATGCGGATAATATCGGCCACTTTGGTTTGGCGTTAGAGGAATATGCACACTTCACTTCCCCGATTCGTCGTTATCCGGATTTAACCCTACATCGTGGAATTAAGTATTTGTTAGCGAAAGAAAAAGGTGCTAAACGTAAAACCACAGATACTGGCGGCTATCATTATTCTTTTGATGAAATGGATTTATTAGGCGATCACTGCTCAATGACAGAACGCCGTGCCGATGATGCCACTCGCGAAGTAGCAGATTGGCTGAAATGTGAATATATGCAAGATCACGTGGGTGCTGAATTTAGCGGAGTGATCTCATCTGTAACGGGCTTTGGCTTATTCGTGCGTTTAAATGATTTATTCATTGACGGCTTAGTCCATATTTCCACTTTAGATAACGACTACTATCAATTTGATGCCGCCAAACAACGTTTAATCGGTGAAAATAGTGGTATGATTTATCGCCTTGGCGATAAAGTCAAAATTCGCGTAGTCGCCGTTCATTTGGAACAAAAAATGGTAGATTTCAGTTTAGTCGAAAGTGCCAGAAAACCACGTCGTGTTGGAAAAACAGCGAAACAAAAAGCAAAAAAAGTCTTTAAGGAACTGCCACCTAAAGCGTCAAAGAAACGTAAAAGTGCGGTCAAAAATAAAGATGTTTCGAAGAAACCAACTAGAAAACGGAAGAAATAATAAATAAGAGAACCCTATGTCAGAAAATATCTATGGTATCCATGCTGTCAACAGCATTTTAGCAAATAGCCCTGAGCGTTTAATTGAAGTATTTGTGCTGAAAGGCCGTGAAGATAAACGCCTACAACCCTTACTCAATGAGCTCTATGCTTTAGGTATTGCGGTGCAATTTGTAAACCGTCAGACATTAGATAAAAAATCCAATGGTGAAGTCCATCAAGGTGTGATTGCGCGTGTGCAAGAAGCGAAAGAGCTGAATGAACATGATCTGGATGAACTTCTTACTCGTAAACAAAATCCACTTTTATTAGTACTTGATGGCGTGACAGATCCCCATAACCTGGGTGCCTGTTTACGTACTGCGGATGCTGCTGGTGTGAGTGCTGTTATCGTACCAAAAGATAAATCCGCTCAACTCACTTCTATCGCACGTAAAGTGGCTTGCGGTGCTGCAGAGACTGTGCCATTAATTCGCGTAACCAATTTAGCGCGTACTTTGCGAGATCTACAACAAAATCATAATATTTGGGTAGTCGGTACGGCTGGCGAAGCAACAGATACCATTTATCAAAGTAAACTCACGGGTTCTCTAGCCTTGGTGATGGGTGCTGAAGGTGAAGGTATGCGTCGCCTTACCCGTGAGCATTGTGATCAACTCATTAGTATTCCAATGGCAGGCTCAGTTTCATCCCTAAATGTTTCTGTTGCGACTGGCGTATGTTTATTTCATTGTCGGCATTTTTATTATTTTGAAATCGTTTTCCCGAATATCATGGAAAGCACTAAAGTACATAATGCGGGTACAAGCCATGCGAGCCCTTGTGAATAGAGCGGGAAATGAGCCATGATTTGATGTAAGCCTTCCGGCAACCTATCCAAGTTTTTCAAACTATCAATCAAACTAAAACAAACCGTCACTAGAATGGTCACGTAATAGCTTAATCGAATAGAAGGCAATTTATTACGCACTAGCTGTAAAACCACTAACATGATCGCCATCGGGTAAATCAACAACAAGGCAGGAATCGTCACTCGGAGTAATTTTGTTAAGCCATATTGTGAAATAATTGTCGTCATAGCAGTGAAGAAGACAATCCAAAATGGATAAGAAAAACGCGTCGAAAACTTAGAGAAGTAATCACCACACGCACTGGTTACGCCCACTAATGTAGTTAAGCTTGCTAAAGTGATAATACCCGCCATAATCCAGGTTCCCGCCGTGCCAAATAAACTGTTCACATAACGAGAGAAGATTTGTCCGCCATTTGTTGTGCCTTGTGCCACGGCATCAGAAGTCGCCCCTAAGTAAAATAAGGCGAAATACAAGCAACCTAATAAAATGACAGATACGAAACCCGCTGAAATGGTATATTTAACAATCTTTTGCGGATTCGTTACATTTTTTGCAGATAACGCCCGTGCAACAATGCCACCAAAAGCAATTGCTGCAAGTACATCCATCGTTTGATAACCACTAATTAACCCTGTAGTTAATGCTGAATTCTCAGCATACGCCTGAGATGGTGCAACAATATCAGAAAGCGGTGAAACAAAAACCGTGATCCCAACAACAAGTAATAATACCAACAATGCCGGTGTCATCACTTCACCCACCGTTGAAATAATTGTACTTGGGCGAATCATGAATCCCATCGCGATAATATTAAAGATCACAGAGAAAATAAGACGTGTCGTTGCACTATCTTCAACGAGCCCCAATGGTAACCATGCCATTTCATAAGCGACATTGGTAATTCGAGGCATGGCAAAGGTTGAACCGATGACTAAATAAAGAATGGTTAAAAAGGCTACACCTACCCACTTGGGTAAGTCCTTAGTCAGTTCTTCACCACGTCCTAATACTGACACGACAACCAATGTAATAAATGGCATGAGTACGCCTGTTATCACAAATCCTAGCGAAGCGGTTACCCAATGGTTACCTGCGGAGTAACCTTCCATTGGTGGAAAAATAATATTTCCTGCGCCTAAAAATAAAGCAAAAATCATCATACCTAGTACGATGATGTCTTTTTTTGAAAACATAAGTATTCTCGAATAAATAAACTCTAAGGATTTTACAATCAAATTGTTTTTTATTCCAAAAATGAAAATAAATTTTGTGAAATAGATCACGAAATCTATCACATTCCGATTAAATCTCACATTATCCATCGCCTCTTTCCCCAAAATCAGTAAATTTGTGATAGTATCCACGCTTTATTATTACTTTTTTAGGAGAAAATGAATGAATAAACTGAGTTTGATTCAAAAAATTCAGCGTTTTTTCAAATTAGAATCAGCTGGCGGAATTTTATTACTTTTTTCAGCGGTAGTTGCAATGCTATTAGCCAATTCACCGCTCAATCAAAATTATAACGATTTTTTAAACTTACCTGTCAGCATTCAAGTAGGGACTTTTTCTATCGATAAAACCTTAATTCACTGGATCAACGATGGTTTTATGGCGGTATTCTTTGTTTTAGTGGGAATGGAAGTCAAAAGAGAATTATTCGAGGGCTCCCTTTCAAGCTATCAACAAGCAGTTTTCCCTGCTATTGCTGCTGTTGGCGGAATGGTTATTCCTGCCTTGGTTTATATTTTTATAGCACAACAAGATCCTACTTTAGCTGATGGCTGGGCAATCCCAATGGCGACAGACATTGCCTTTGCACTGGGCATTATGGCGTTATTAAGTAAACAAGTGCCACTCCCACTAAAAATCTTTTTACTTGCTTTAGCCATCATTGATGACTTAGGCGCCATTGTCGTTATTGCACTGTTTTTCTCACACGGATTAAGTGTACAAGCACTCATCTTTGCTGCCATTGCAATTGCTGTACTTATCGCATTAAATCGCTTTAAAGTGACCGCACTTTGTGCCTATATGGTGGTGGGAACAATCTTGTGGGCTTCTGTATTAAAATCGGGCGTACATGCTACTCTTGCAGGCGTTATCATCGGATTTTGTATTCCATTAAAAGGCAAAAATGGCGAAACACCATTACATGACTTTGAACATATTCTTGCGCCTTGGTCATCCTTTGTTATCTTGCCATTATTCGCTTTTTCCAACGCTGGAGTAAGTTTTGACGGTATCGACTCAAGCATGCTTTCATCGCCATTATTATTTGCGATTTCTTTAGGCTTAATTATCGGAAAACCACTTGGTGTATTTGGTTTCAGCTACCTTTCCGTTAAACTGGGCATTGCAAAGCTTCCACAAGGTCTCAACTTCAAACAAATTTTTGCCGTAGCGATTTTATGTGGAATCGGTTTCACCATGTCGATGTTCTTAGCCAGCCTGGCCTTCAATGCAGATGCCGGTGAAAGCATTAACGCCCTTTCTCGATTAGGGATCTTATTAGGTTCTACGGTTTCTGCGGTTGTGGGGGATATAGTGTTAAAAGCGACTACCGCGAAAAATAAAGGGTAACCAAAACGATGGAAAAACTAACCTGTTATGTGGTTTATGCTTCTGAGAAAATAGAGAGTCTAAGTCATTTTTTACAATGCATCTCTGACTCTCATGTTGTTCCTATTCCTGCAGTAACTAAAGAACAGGTTAGCTTACTCGGTAATTCTTCAGCCTTATTTAATTTAAAGAAAGCTGAAGAAATACTTGATCGCACGCCTAATAACAAAGAAATCGCCCATACGCTATCTCATATTCAGTGCTGGAAAGCGATTGCTGAAAATGAACAGTTACAAGATGATGATTTTGCTTTAATTGCTGAAAGTGAAATTCAACCTGTTGAAAACTTCATCCAACATGCTACTCATTATGCTAATAAATATTCCTCTTACGGCATTATCAAATTGCAACATGATGGTGATGCTCGTTCTGGTGAACGCTTATTTCAAGCAGGTGATGAACCCGATGCGCTAATATATGGTGATACAAACCAATACAACTATGGTGGTTCGCTTTATCTCATCCGCAAAGATATCGCAAAAAAATTAACCGCACTTTTAAGCGAAACGAAACCCTACTGGCTTGCTGATCAATTCACGGCTTTCCATGAACCTCAAAATATTGCTCAAGCACGTTATCTATTAGGAGAAAATCCAAGCCAAAAACAACAAGATAAAGTTAAAAATCCACTATTTAGTATCATTGTGCCAATCTATAATGTTGAACGTTACCTCGAGCAATGTATTGAATCTGTCTTAGCACAAGATTATCAGAATTATGAACTTATTTTAGTTGATGATGGATCGCCTGATAATTCTCTCGATATCTGCACTAAATATGCAAAACAATATTCTAATATCGTTTTTATCCATAAAATTAACGGTGGATTATCTGATGCAAGAAATGCAGGCATTAAACTTGCTCGCGGCGAGTATTTAATGTTTTTAGATAGTGATGATTATTGGGAAGGGACAACTATTCTTTCTGATTTACAAAAGATAATTACTGAAAATAATCCCGATATTATCTTTAATTATATGAGCAGCGTTTATACCGACAAAATTGTGAACCATTACATCAACCGAGATAAGCTAATAGGCTCTTTTAAAGAAGACTTTCAAGGCCTTTATCAAGATGGAATTTATCTTGGGTTTGCCGTTACAAAAATAATGAAAAGAGAATTAATTTTAAAAAATCATCTTTTATTCATAAAAGGCCGACATTTTGAAGATATTCCTTGGAGCTTCTCACTGGTTAAACATATTAAAAATTATGCCATATATCAAAATTGCTTTTATATGTATAGAAGAGAAAGAAAAGGTGCAATTAGTTCAGTTATAACTGCCCAAAACCAAATAAGCCTATTTCAAAATTTGTCTAATGTTATAACTGAAATCACAGATATGAAACTTAGCAATGAATTAGAATTATTACCTGGATTAAAAAAATATGCCGATGATATATATCGATATGTAATGACGTGCTATGACCTACTTTCAAATGAAGAAAAAACAATGTTTTATGAAGATATAGAAAACATAAATAAAGAATGGGTTAAAATAAATACACTATAATTTAAAAAGATAAAATAAAAATGCCCTTTAAAAGGGCATTTACAAATTTTATTCAGAAAATAACCGCTTGATCTCTTTCTCATACAAATAAATATTCACTGGGTTAGTTGGCAATTGAGAATCCAAATATTCATTTGCTCTTTTCACATACTCCTCATGATGCTTATCATGGTTATCAATCACATCCAGTAAAACTTTTGCGCCTTCAAATGCATCGAACTGATCGTAATAATACCCTACACCTTTCGGAATCAGTTTTGAATTATGAATAAATGGATAGCCGCCATACAAAGCATCATTATAAGCATAATTCAAGCCGTTTTCCCACTGATGACTTAGCACAATATCTACATAGCGAGTAAGAAAGTCAGGCATTTGATAACGCCCCTCTACCGTCATCACCCCATTTTTTACAAGATTAGTTCGACCTATGAAATTGAAAAAGGTTGGATTATCTTTTTTATCGTAGGTGTTACACATATAGACATTTTTAATTTTCTCAGGCGCTTCACGATAGGCTTGTTCAGCAATCAATACTGGCGTAAAGCAGGTTTTAACCACGTTAATATTCGCTTCAAAAGAGGCTATACGTTTAGCTTTTTTCTCAGCATCTGGTTTATAACCAAAAGTAAGATTATGCTTATCTTTGATTCGCTTAATCACCTGATCACAGAATACCGGCGACCAAATTGCAGGCACCACATAAGCAGGACAACGATACATAATGGAAAAATAAGATTTACAGGTATTTTCATGCTGTGGAATCATCCATACAGAATCAAATAACGTACCGTTAAACACTCTTCCTGCTTTCTTATCAAAAAGGAAATTTTCCATATCCATAATAAAGTCATTACCCATTTTATAGCAAACAACCTTACCACCATGTTGATGCATTCGAGTAACTTGATGAGGTTCAATCACCAATGTCCCCTCAATCAATACGTCTAATTGATCAATTACATCCTCAATATAAGCGTATTTCAAATTTAATCCATCAAGCATAAATCCTTCTGGAGGTGTAGTGCGTTTCTCAGGTCCCCAAGAAACCAGAATAACATCTTCTACAATTGACGAATGTTGAAATAAATGAAAAAGATGAATAACATTTTGATTCGCACCATTTGCCCAAATATCTGTGACTTTTGCTTCTAAATTAAAGGTGATCCCAATTTTATATTTACGCATAATTCTCTTCCTTTTTATTATTTAAATCATCTGAAAGTGCGGTCAAAAATAAACGTATTTTCAAATGATTTAAATAATAAAAATCACTCGGATATTCCTACCCGAGTGATTTATCTAGCTTAGTTGATTATTACCATTGGTAACCTACACCTGCACCAACATTGTAATCACCTTGTGTAGTTGCTGCACCACTCACTTTGAAGATAACTTTATTGTTATCACTCGCACGTGAGTAACCTACTGCAACGGCACTTTCACCTTTGTAGTTACCTACACCAAGGCCAACCATTGAACCACCTGGTTTAGTCACTTGTGGAATATTCGCTGCAGCAGTTGCTCCTGCGATACCACCACGAAGTTTCTTATCAGTTTTCTTCATTTCGCTACGAACTGCACCAACAGAACGATCAACATATTGTTTGTTTGCTGCATCCGTACCACGAACTGGATCTGCCACATTGGTGATTCGACGTTCATTACCAACTGAACCCACTGAAACAGTATTGGCTTCATTTGCTACAGAACCTTGACCTAGAGCTACTGAGTTAGCTGCAGTTGCTTTCGCTCCTTGACCCACAGCGGTTGAGTTTTTACCTGAAGCTTGTGAGTTATTGCCTAATGCAGTGCCATTTTCACCACTTGCATTTGATCCATAACCAACCGCAGTTGAATCTTTACCTTTCGCTTTAGCACTGTCACGTTTGCTGGTGTTATCCGCTGCAAATGCTGTTTTACCATCTTTACTGATCAAGCCTGAATCTTCAATACGTTTTGCTGTGCTTTCAGCCGCTGTTGCTGAAGATTCAGCTGCTGAAGCTGATGAGCTTGCTGCAGTCGCTGAAGAATCTGCTGCTGATGCAGAAGAGCTTGCTGCAGTCGCTGAAGAATCTGCTGCTGATGCAGAAGAGCTTGCTGCGGTTGCAGAGCTATCTGCTGCTGAAGCTGATGAACTTGCTGCAGTTGCAGAAGAATCTGCCGCTGAAGCTGAGGAGCTTGCTGCGGTTGCTGAGCTATCTGCTGCTGAAGCTGAAGAGCTTGCTGCAGTCGCTGAGCTATCTGCTGCTGAAGCTGAAGAGCTTGCTGCGGTTGCTGAGCTATCTGCCGCTGATGCGGATGAGCTTGCTGCGGTTGCAGAACTATCTGCTGCTGATGCAGAAGAGCTTGCTGCAGTCGCTGAGCTATCTGCCGCTGAAGCTGATGAGCTTGCTGCGGTTGCTGAGCTATCTGCTGCTGATGCGGATGAGCTTGCTGCAGTCGCTGAGCTATCTGCTGCTGAAGCTGATGAGCTTGCTGCAGTCGCTGAAGAATCTGCTGCTGATGCAGAAGAGCTTGCTGCAGTCGCTGAAGAATCTGCTGCTGA
>OGHM01000550.1_pt1 | contig 19569 bp, 18 predicted proteins | sample 1571531 | NCBI WGS metagenome assembly OGHM01 (sample SAMEA2582031, study PRJEB24529) | metagenome | biome: Human gut stool | place: China | collected 2011 | reverse complement strand
CCATGGCTCCAGATGACAAACATGATCTCATATCAGGGACTTGTTCGCACCTTCCTTAGTGTTCAGGAGAGAGACTCAAAAGAAGGGGATAATGCCTGATAATGAGAACTGCTTTAGTAAACTACTTTGTATGCTGTCTGTCTTTCAAACCGACTCAGCTATTAACGCATGATAATTGAGATTAAGCAAATTTTATTTTAGCCGTCCGGCGGTCTTAAATATCGCTGGCTTTATTTTATTAACCCCGTATAGTGCAGCGCAGTATTTTCAGTAAGGAATTTGTTTGTCCCGTAAAATGACAGGAATTGTCAAAACCTTTGATCGCAAAAGCGGCAAAGGATTCATTATCCCCTCCGACGGTCGTAAAGAAGTTCAGGTCCATATTTCCGCATTCACTCCCCGCGACGCAGAAGTGCTTATACCAGGATTACGTGTGGAATTTTGCCGCGTAAATGGCCTGCGAGGACCAACAGCGGCAAATGTTTATCTCTCTTAATATGACGCTGCTTGTTTAAAGCTGACTGGTTTTATTGGAATAGTGCAATAGTCAACATCATACATTATAACATCAGTTGCTTTTCCACAAAGAAACTAATCCATTTAAGCGAATATCTCTGCACCTAATAGTTATAAATGCCATTTAACAGCCAGTTATAGTACCACTTGAAACTATATTACCAACAATAATTAATAGCTTTCGTAACAATTTCCTTATCTTTAATTTGTATTTTGCTACGTATTTCCAGAGGGGGATAGTTAACAATCTTATATTTCCCTCTGCGCGCCTTTCCTACCCGCAGTATATAGTGCAAGCGGTATGAGGAAAGGGAGATTTCACAAGGATGTTATACTCAAAGTAGACAATCCTGATCTCAAGCGTACGTATTGTCCATGCGATGAATAAAGGAAAAGTTATGAAACACAAGCTTTCTGCAATCCTTATGGCCTTCATGTTGACGACGCCAGCTGCGTTTGCTGCCCCTGAAGCAACAAACGGGACCGAGGCAACGACGGGTACTACTGGCACCACAACGACCACTACAGGTGCAACTACGACTGCTGCTACCACTGGTGGCGTGGCTGCTGGCGCTGTCGGCACGGCGACAGTTGTCGGTGTGGCAACGGCTGTTGGTGTGGCGACGTTGGCAGTTGTTGCAGCAAATGACAGTGGCGATGGCGGTTCTCATAACACCTCAACCACCACGTCCACTACACGCTAATACTGCTTTAACGCGTCGAAATTAAAGTTAAATGATACCCGGTTGCGATATTCGTACCGGGCTTTAGAGATTTGCATTTTTTTAATTAACCTTTCAAGGATTAAAGGTGCGCCCTCTTATTTTATCGATTTTCGCACTATTTCTTGCGGGATGTAAGCACAGCCAGCAAAGTATGGTCGATACATTTCGCGCCAGCCTTTTCGATAATCAGGATATCACCGTAGCGGATCAGCAGATCCAGGCGTTGCCTTATTCCACGATGTATTTACGCCTTAATGAAGGGCAACGAATCTTTGTGGTACTGGGATATATATAACAAGAACAAAGCAAATGGTTATCCCAGGATAACGCCATGCTGGTTACCCACAATGGACGTCTTTTAAAAACCGTCAAACTTAATAATAATCTGCTGGAAGTGACAAATTCCGGGCAGGACCCTCTGCGTAACGCGCTGGCAATAAAAGATGGCAGCCGCTGGACGCGCGATATTCTCTGGAGTGAAGACAACCATTTTCGCTCTGCGACCCTGAGTTCTACTTTTTCCTTTGCTGGATTAGAGACGCTGAATATTGCGGGTCGCAATGTGCTGTGTAATGTCTGGCAGGAAGAGGTGACTTCCACGCGGCCAGAAAAACAGTGGCAAAACACATTCTGGGTCGATTCGGCTACTGGCCAGGTTCGTCAAAGTCGGCAAATGTTAGGCGCAGGGGTTATTCCCGTAGAAATGACGTTTCTTAAACCCGCACCATGAATAAATTACAGTCGTATTTCATTGCCAGCGTACTTTACGTAATGACACCCCATGCCTTTGCGCAAGGAACGGTGACTATTTATCTGCCTGGCGAAGAACAGACACTTTCCGTTGGCCCCGTGGAAAATGTTGTCCAGTTGGTGACACAACCGCAACTGCGCGATCGCCTCTGGTGGCCTGGTGCCTTGCTGACCGACTCTGCGGCGAAAGCTAAAGCGCTTAAAGACTACCAACATGTCATGGCACAGCTTGCTTCCTGGGAAGCAGAAGCTGACGACGATGTGGCGGCAACGATTAAATCCGTGCGCCAGCAGTTACTCAATCTCAATATCACTGGTCGCTTACCGGTCAAACTGGACCCTGATTTTGTACGAGTGGATGAGAACAGCAATCCCCCGTTGGTCGGGGACTATACGCTCTATACCGTACAGCGTCCGGTGACTATTACTCTGCTGGGTGCGGTTTCTGGGGCCGGGCAATTGCCCTGGCAGGCAGGCCGTAGCGTTACCGATTATCTGCAAGATCACCCCCGCCTTGCAGGCGCGGACAAGAATAACGTTATGGTGATTACGCCTGAGGGTGAGACTGTCGTCGCCCCTGTTGCCCTGTGGAATAAAAGACATGTGGAACCACCGCCTGGCAGCCAGCTTTGGTTGGGCTTTTCTGCGCATGTACTGCCCGAAAAATATGCTGATTTAAATGACCAGATTGTGTCTGTTTTAACGCAACGTGTTCCTGACTGATGAAGAAGAATTCATATCTTTTAAGCTGCCTGGCCATTGCCGTCTCCAGTGCCTGTCATGCTGAAGTATTAACCTACCCGGATCCGCTGGGTTCGTCGCAATCAGACTTTGGCGGCACAGGATTGTTGCAGATGCCAAATGCGCGCATCGCACCGGAAGGTGAATTCAGCGTCAACTACCGGGATAACGATCAATACCGGTTCTACTCCACCTCCGTGGCGCTGTTCCCATGGCTGGAAGGCACCATTCGTTATACGGATGTGCGCACACGCAAATATAGCCAGTGGGAAGATTTCAGCGGCGATCAGTCATACAAAGACAAATCATTCGATTTTAAACTTCGCCTGTGGGAAGAAGGTTACTGGCTACCGCAAGGGGCGTTTGGTAAACGTGATATTGCTGGTACGGGTCTGTTTGACGGTGAGTATCTGGTGGCCAGCAAGCAAGCGGGGCCATTTGATTTCACCCTCGGGATGGCATGGGGCTACGCCGGTAATGCGGGCAATATTACCAACCCGTTTTGCCGGGTGAGCGATAAATATTGTCATCGCGCAGAGTCTCACGATGCGGGCGATATCAGCTTTAGCGATATCTTTCGTGGCCCGGCTTCCATCTTTGGCGGCATTGAGTATCAAACGCCGTGGAATCCCCTGCGTCTGAAACTCGAATACGATGGAAACAATTACCAGAATGATTTCGCTGGCAAACTGCCTCAGGCAAGCCATTTCAACGTCGGCGCAGTTTATCGCGCTGCCAGCTGGGCAGATCTCAACCTGAGTTATGAACGCGGTAACACGTTGATGTTTGGCTTCACGTTACGGACCAATTTCAACGATCTGCGCCCTGCCCTGCGCGATACGCCAAAACCGGCATATCAACCTGCGCCTGAATCTGAAGGATTGCAGTACACCACGGTAGCAAACCAACTTACCGCCCTGAAGTATAACGCGGGCTTTGACGCGCCAGAAATTCAGCTACGCGATAAGACGCTGTATATGTCTGGTCAGCAATACAAATACCGTGACTCTCGTGAAGCGGTCGATCGTGCCAACCGGATTCTGGTGAATAACCTGCCGCAAGACGTTGAGAAGATTAGCGTGACGCAAAAGCGCGAGCATATGGCGATGGTGACTACCGAAACCGACGTAGCCAGCCTGCGCAAACAGCTGGCTGGTACAGCGCCTGGTCAATCAGAGCAACTTCAACAACAACGTGTTGAAGCTGAAGATCTTTCTGCCTTTGGTCGGGGCTACCGTATTCGTGAAGATCGCTTTAGCTACTCTTTCAACCCAACACTTTCACAGTCGCTGGGCGGCCCGGAAGATTTCTATATGTTCCAGCTGGGGCTGATGTCCAGTGCCCGCTACTGGTTTACCGACCACCTGCTGCTTGATGGCGGTATTTTCACCAATATTTACAACAACTACGACAAGTTTAAGTCTTCGCTGTTGCCCGCGGACTCTACCCTGCCCCGCGTGCGCACGCATATCCGTGACTACGTTCGCAATGACGTTTATCTCAACAACTTGCAGGCGAACTACTTTGCCGACTTAGGCAATGGTTTCTATGGCCAGGTGTATGGCGGTTATCTGGAAACGATGTATGCCGGTGTCGGTTCCGAGCTGCTTTATCGCCCGCTAGATGCCAGCTGGGCGCTGGGTGTGGACGTTAACTACGTGAAGCAACGTGACTGGGACAACATGATGCGCTTCACCGATTATTCCACGCCAACAGGTTTCGTGACGGCTTACTGGAACCCGCCGACGCTCAATGGCGTACTGATGAAACTTAGCGTTGGGCAATATCTGGCAAAAGATAAAGGCGCAACGATCGACGTCGCCAAACGCTTTGACAGCGGCGTGGCGGTAGGGGTATGGGCGGCAATCAGTAACGTATCTAAAGATGACTACGGCGAAGGCGGCTTTAGTAAAGGTTTTTATATCTCGATTCCATTCGACTTGATGACCATTGGACCTAACCGCAACCGCGCGGTGGTTTCGTGGACACCATTGACGCGTGATGGTGGACAAATGCTGTCACGCAAATACCAGCTCTATCCAATGACGGCAGAGCGAGAAGTACCGGTTGGACAATAACCTGACGTAATTCATAACATTACAATGACTGATAAATATAAACCAATGAAAAAGAACATTTTTAAGTTTTCGGTACTGACATTGGCTGTTCTGTCTTTGACAGCATGTACCCTTGTTCCTGGTCAGAATTTATCGACCAGTAACAAGGATGTCATTGAACTACCTGACAATCAGTATGACCTGGACAAAATGGTCAATATCTATCCCGTCACGCCAGGATTGATTGATCAGCTGCGCGCCAAACCGATTATGTCGCAGGCTAACCCGGAGCTGGAGCAGCAAATCGCGAACTATGAATATCGTATCGGCATTGGGGATGTGTTGATGGTTACGGTCTGGGATCACCCGGAACTAACCACCCCCGCAGGGCAATACCGTAGCGCCAGTGATACCGGCAACTGGGTTAACGCCGATGGTGCGATTTTCTACCCCTATATTGGTCGCCTGAAAGTGGCCGGGAAAACACTTACCCAGGTACGCAACGAGATTACAGCGCGTCTGGATTCAGTCATTGAAAGCCCGCAAGTCGATGTCAGCGTCGCGGCGTTCCGCTCGCAAAAAGCGTACGTCACCGGCGAAGTCAGCAAATCGGGTCAGCAGCCGATTACCAATATTCCTCTGACCATCATGGATGCGATTAACGCCGCGGGGGGCTGACCGCAGATGCAGACTGGCGCAACGTGGTGCTCACCCAGAATGGCGTAAAGACCAAAGTGAACCTCTATGCGCTGATGCAGCGTGGCGACTTGCGCCAGAACAAACTGCTGCACCCGGGCGATATTTTATTTATTCCGCGCAACGATGATCTGAAAGTCTCCGTGATGGGTGAAGTGGGTAAACAGAGCACGCTGAAAATGGACCGCAGCGGTATGACCCTGGCGGAAGCGCTGGGTAACGCTGAGGGTATGAATCAGGATGTCGCTGATGCGACGGGGATTTTTGTTATTCGTGCAACGCAAAACAAGCAGAATGGCAAAATCGCCAATATTTATCAGCTGAATGCGAAGGACGCATCGGCAATGATACTCGGAACGGAATTCCAGCTTGAACCTTACGACATTGTTTATGTCACTACTGCGCCGCTGGCTCGTTGGAACCGTGTGATTTCTCTGCTGGTACCGACGATTTCCGGGGTGCATGACCTGACAGAGACTTCACGGTGGATTCAAACATGGCCCAACTAAAATTTAACTCAATCCTGGTGGTTTGTACCGGCAACATTTGCCGTTCGCCCATTGGCGAGCGCTTGCTGCGTAAACGTCTGCCGGGCGTAAAAGTCAAATCGGCAGGTGTTCATGGTCTGGTAAAACACCCTGCAGATGCGACAGCAGCAGATGTTGCCGCTAATCATGGCGTATCTCTTGAAGGACATGCCGGACGTAAGCTCACTGCTGAGATGGCACGAAATTACGATCTGATTCTGGCAATGGAGTCGGAACATATTGCTCAGGTTACCGCAATCGCTCCCGAGGTCCGCGGGAAGACAATGCTGTTTGGGCAATGGCTGGAACAGAAAGAGATCCCTGATCCCTATCGTAAAAGTCAGGACGCATTTGAACATGTCTACGGTATGTTGGAGCGCGCCAGTCAGGAATGGGCGAAGCGCCTCAGCCGGTAATTTGAGTTTATAAAATACGATGACAACTAAAAATATGAATACGCCACCAGGCAGCACTCAGGAAAATGAGATCGATCTGCTTCGTCTGGTCGGCGAGTTATGGGATCACCGTAAGTTTATTATCAGCGTGACCGCGTTATTCACGCTGATCGCTGTCGCTTACTCGCTGTTAAGCACGCCAATTTATCAGGCAGATACTCTGGTCCAGGTTGAGCAGAAACAGGGCAACGCCATTCTCAGTGGCCTGAGCGATATGATCCCTAACTCATCGCCCGAGTCTGCACCGGAGATCCAACTGCTGCAATCGCGCATGATTCTCGGTAAAACCATTGCTGAACTGAATCTGCGCGACATGGTTGAGCAGAAGTATTTTCCGATTGTGGGTCGCGGCTGGGCGAGATTAACCAAAGAGAAACCAAGTGAGCTGGCGATCAGCTGGATGCATATTCCACAACTGAATGGTCAGGATCAGCAACTGACACTCACGGTTGGGGAAAACGGCCACTATACGCTGGAAGGTGAAGAGTTCACCGTCAATGGTATGGTCGGCCAGCGTCTGGAAAAAGATGGCGTTGCGCTGACTATCGCGGACATTAAGGCCAAACCAGGAACACAGTTTGTCCTGAGCCAGCGTACCGAACTGGAAGCGATTAACGCATTGCAGGAAACCTTTACCGTTAGCGAACGCAGTAAAGAAAGCGGGATGCTGGAACTTACCATGACTGGTGATGATCCCCAGTTGATTACTCGTATTCTGAACAGCATCGCTAACAACTATTTGCAACAGAATATCGCTCGCCAGGCGGCGCAGGATTCACAAAGCCTTGAATTCTTACAGCGCCAGTTACCTGAAGTGCGCAGCGAGCTGGACCAGGCGGAAGAAAAACTCAACGTTTATCGCCAGCAGCGCGATTCGGTTGACCTTAACCTGGAAGCCAAAGCCGTTCTTGAGCAGATTGTGAACGTTGATAATCAACTCAATGAGCTGACCTTCCGCGAGGCAGAGATCTCCCAGCTGTATAAGAAAGATCACCCAACTTATCGTGCGCTGCTGGAAAAACGCCAGACGCTGGAGCAAGAACGCAAACGCCTGAATAAGCGGGTATCGGCAATGCCTTCCACTCAACAGGAAGTGTTACGTTTAAGCCGTGACGTAGAAGCGGGCCGTGCGGTATATCTGCAATTACTTAACCGCCAGCAGGAGTTGAGTATTTCGAAATCCAGTGCCATTGGTAACGTGCGGATTATCGACCCGGCAGTCACTCAGCCGCAGCCAGTGAAACCGAAAAAAGCGTTGAACGTGGTGCTTGGTTTTATTCTTGGCCTGTTTATTTCTGTGGGTGCCGTGCTGGCGCGTGCGATGTTGCGTCGTGGTGTAGAAGCCCCGGAACAACTGGAAGAGCACGGCATCAGCGTTTATGCCACTATCCCAATGTCCGAGTGGCTGGATAAACGCACCCGTCTGCGTAAGAAAAATTTATTTTCTAATCAGCAGCGCCATCGTACTAAAAATATCCCCTTCCTGGCGGTGGATAACCCGGCGGATTCTGCTGTGGAAGCCGTACGTGCGCTACGAACCAGTCTGCATTTCGCTATGATGGAGACGGAGAATAACATTCTGATGATCACCGGTGCGACGCCAGACAGTGGTAAAACGTTTGTCAGTTCAACTCTGGCAGCGGTGATCGCCCAGTCCGATCAAAAAGTGTTATTTATTGATGCCGACTTACGCCGTGGTTATTCGCATAACCTGTTTACCGTGAGTAATGAACATGGCTTGTCGGAATATCTGGCAGGTAAAGATGAGCTCAACAAAGTGATCCAGCATTTTGGCAAAGGAGGCTTTGATGTGATTACTCGCGGTCAGGTGCCACCTAACCCGTCTGAACTGCTGATGCGCGATCGGATGCGTCAATTACTGGAATGGGCGAACGACCATTACGATCTGGTGATTGTCGATACGCCGCCGATGCTGGCGGTGAGTGATGCCGCGGTCGTGGGGCGTTCTGTTGGCACCAGCCTGCTGGTTGCGCGTTTTGGCTTGAACACCGCCAAAGAGGTGAGTTTGTCAATGCAGCGTCTGGAACAGGCAGGCGTCAATATTAAAGGCGCTATCCTCAATGGTGTGATTAAACGCGCCAGCACCGCTTACAGTTACGGCTATAACTATTACGGTTATAGTTACTCCGAGAAAGAGTAAAACTGAAAGTGGCCGGATGCGGCGTGAACGCCTTTTCCGGTCTACGCATTAGACAGTTCTTCGTTTGTCATCAGCCTCAGAGCATTCAGGTAACTGAATGCTCTTTTTTATGCATTACAAACTGCACGCCGGTATGCGTGCTTCATTCACGATTTGCGTAAAACCTGCCAACGAACACATGCCCTGCGCATTTCGCTCTTCACATCCTGCCAGGGTCAGTTTCACCTCTCCGGGCGGCGTATTTAATGACAGCGGCGTTTTATCACGCATCTGCTGTAAAGTCTGGAAGACCAGCGAAACCTGAATCCACTGGCTGTTATCGCTTAGCCGACGCCAGCGTTCAAACACCAGTTCACCACCTGGCGGCGTGTTATCCGGCTGACCGGGAAGCGTCCAGTTGAGCTCCAGTGCGCCGCCGAGATTTGCCAGATTAGTATCGTGTCCGGCGATAAACAGCACTGAAGTGGGTAATGTCACACCATACGCCTGTTTTTGCGGTGGATGGGGCGTCAACGCTGTCATGATCAAATCCAACAACGGGGTGGCGCGGCTGCGGGCAACCTCTGGCGTGCGTTGTAGCAAATAAAATTGCGCGTTATGCAAACTTAGCAAGGTGTTCCACTGGTGTGAATCGGTGATCCTTCCCCACCCCGGCTCCGGCATTCCCTGTGCTTGTTGCAGGAGAAATATCTCCGTCAGCATTGATGCGAGGCTTACCGCACCGGTTAATGAGACATTGTCGGCGCTCACCTTGAGTTCCGATGGTAATGCCTGCGTTAATGAACAGCTTTCGTCCTGTTTCTCACGTTTAAGGCACAAGTTTGATTGCGGAAAATTAAGCACCCGTTCCAGTTCGCGAAACGCCGTTTGCCGATGCCCGGTAAAGTCAGCAATTGACCCTCCTGCCCTGCTGAGGATCGCGTCAGTCACGTTCGCGTTATCCAGTTGGCAAACGCCAGTTTTTAGAGGATTAAATAACGGATCGGGACTGGACGTATCTGCCTGGGTATGTACGGTTATTGCACAGTCAGGTGCCAGCCCGGCGGCGAAGGCTTCGCCTGTTTTACGGGTACGCTCGTCGACATCAGCAATAATCGCGACCTGACCAGACTGCGGGCAGCCCTTTTTCGCCAGCAATCCGTCGGCTACCAGACGCTGGCGTTGGTAATGTCCGAGATAGGCGATTAGCTCACCACCGCGCGGTGTCAGCCAACCCAGTTTTACCGGCCAGGTTGGCCATGCGTCTGGGGTGACATCCTGCATCAGTTGCGTGGCCTTGGTTGGAGCACGCACACCATGACGACTGACAATCACCACACTTTCCAGCTTCAGCTCCGGCTCACTCTGAGCGAATGCAGATTGCGGGGTTAACGGAATCAGAAGAGATAAAAATGGGATTAAGATCGCTTTCATCGATATGTTTCCGCTTTTCATATCTGACATTATTGATTGCCTGATGCGATGCTAATGCGCCGCATCAGGCCTACGTTCGTTAACTTTTCAGACGCGGGTCCAGCCATACCAACACAAGGGTGGAGAGCGAACACATCAACAAAATGCCGACGAACCAAAGTAAATACCACATTGTTTCTGCTCCTTAGTACAACTCGTTTTCGTTACGGCGGAGAGTTTCTGTTGTCATGCGCCCCCACATTTTGTAGTAGCTCCAGAGAGTGTAGAGCAACACAATGGGCAAAAATATCAGCACGATTACCAACATAATGCTCAGCGTCAGCTGACTGGAAGTACTGTCCCACAACGTCAGGCTGGAGATCGGACTCACGCTTGACGGCATGACAAAGGGGAACAGCGTGATGCCTGCCGTGAAAATCACGCCAAATTGCATCAATGATGCCATCAAAAATCCCCAACCCGGGCGACCACGATAAATCGCCATCACCGTCAGCAATGGGCAGAAGAACCCCAGCAGCGGGAAGATCCACAAAACGGGCGATTCGACGAAATTATTCATCCAGGCACCAGGTAGCACTGCCACCAGTTTCATTAACGGATTGGAAGGACCGTTAGCATCCTGGGCGAGCAGTACAAAGCCATCAATACCGACCCACAGCCAGTAACCCGCCAGCAAAAAGCACAGCATCACCAACAGTGCAGCGCGTTTGGTCGCCAGCTGTGAACGCAGATGAATCACACCAACAGTTTTCAGTTGTAACCAGACGCCACCTTGCAAAATCACCATCCCAAGGCTGAGCAATCCGCACAATAAAGGGAATGGCGTCAGCAGTTGCCAGAAGCTGCCGAGATACTCCACGCGTAATTGCGGTGTGAAGGCAAACGGCACGCCGAGCAACAAGTTGCCGAAGGCGATACCGAAGACTACCGGCGGCACCAGACTGCCGATGACCAGACCGGCGTCCCACATTTTACGCCAGCGTGCATCGGCGATTTTTCCGCGATAATCAAAGGCCAGCGGGCGGAAGAACAGTGAGCACAGCACCAGGATCATCGCCACATAAAAGCCGGAAAACGCCGCTGCATACACTCTGGGCCAGGCGGCAAATAATGCCCCACCAGCGAGGATCAACCAGACCTGATTGCCTTCCCAGTGCGCACCAACGCTATTAATCACTATCCGGCGTTCATCATCATTACGCGCCACCAGCGGCAGCAAACAGCCGATCCCCATGTCAAATCCGTCGGAGATCATAAAGACCACCAGGATCACGCCAATCAGCAGCCACCAGATGAAGCGCAATGTTTCATAATCAAACATGATTTTCTCCTTTACCCCTGTTGCTGCGTCGGTTGTTCACTCTGCATCGCGCTCGGCCCCAGACGGGCATATTTCTGCATCAGGTAGACTTCGGCGATTAAGAACAGGGTGTAAAGCCCTACGATCATGATCAGTGAGAAAGCCAGTTGTCCTGTGGTTAAAGCGGAGTGCGCGGAGTATGTCGGTAAGATGTCCTGTATCGCCCACGGCTGACGACCAAACTCGGTCATAAACCACCCGGCTTCAATCGCAATCCACGGCAACGGCAAACTCCAGAGCGCCATTTTCAGCACCCAGCGATGCTGGTCGATTTTGCCACGCAGCGTCTGGACAAGCGCAATCAGCATCACCAGTAGCAGCAGGGAACCACAGCCCACCATGATGCGGAAACTCCAGAATACCGGCGCAACCTGAGGTATCGCGCCACGCATCGCCGCCTGGTACTGTGCGGCTGTGACATGATTCATATCCGGCGCATAGCGGGAGAGCAACATGCCGTAGCCCAGGTCACCTTCCAGTCCCCGGAATGCCTGCAACACATGCGGCTCACGATTGCCTTGCGATATTTCCTGCATTAACAGCCAGGCCATACGTCCGCGTTGCAAGCGTGGGTAGGTTTCAGCCATCAAATTCTTCAGACCCGGCACGGGTTTATCTAATGAGTGAGTGGCGAGGATCCCTAGCAGCGCGGGAATTTTGATGGCAAAGGCGTTACGCTCTTGATCCTGTTCCGGCCAGGCAACCACATGGAACGGTGCAGGTGCAGGTTCCGTTTGCCACTCCCCTTCCATCGCCGCCAGTTTTACCGGTTGTACTTGCGCGACTTCATACGCAGAACTGTCTCCGAGTTGCAGGGTACCGATAATCGCCAGAGTACCGAAGACGGAACCGATGGCAAACGAGCGTAATGCGACATCGCGCTCCCGTCCGCGCAGTAAATACCAGGCGCTGATCGCCATAATAAACATGGCCCCGGTCACGTAGCCCGCCATTACGGTGTGCACAAATTTCACCTGGCTGACCGGATTAAAGACCAGCTCGCTGAAGCTGGTCATCTCCATACGCAGGGTGTCGATATCAAAATGCGCACCGGTCGGGTATTGCATCCAACCGTTGGCATTCAATATCCACAACGCAGAGAGATTTGAACCGAACGCCACCAGCCACGTCACCAGCAGGTGCTGGTATTTATTCAGCCGTTGCCAGCCGAAGAAGAACAGCCCGACAAAGGTGGATTCGAGGAAGAAGGCCATTAATGCTTCCATCGCCAGCGGTGCGCCAAAAATATCGCCCACATAGTTGGAATAGAATGACCAGTTAGTACCAAACTGAAACTCCATGGTCAGGCCGGTAGCCACGCCAAGAGCAAAATTGATACCGAAGAGCTTACCCCAGAAGCGCGTCATATCGCGGTAGATTGTTTTGCCGGTGACCACGTAAATGGTTTCCATAATAGCCAGCAAAAAAATCAGCCCCAGGGTAAGGGGTACAAATAAAAAGTGATACAGCGCGGTCAGAGCAAACTGCCAGCGCGATAAATCAATGACATCCCACATGCGCACTCCTGTAGGCGAAGAGAGAAAAATAACCCGATAATGGTAGATCTCCCTCTTTATCCTGAAACTCTACGACCAGAGGTATTCGCCGATTGCGATATTCATAAGACTGAAAGCGATACTTACCGTCTTTTTACGTCGGTGCAGCTTCCGCCAGCCACTGACATACCTCGCTAAGCCGCTGCGCAGAGTCGACCAAATCTTCTGGCGCTGCCAGCACCACTTCCGGTATTGGGCAGATTTCATAACTTTCCAGTAACGGGCCTTTTAAGGTGTCCGTACAGCGTAAATGCCAGACATGGCGTAACCCCGTGGCGTTGATATAGCTCTCGCCATAGCCAATGGTACGAATCTGAATATTTCCCGGCCCACAGAGACGTGAGAGAAAAAGCCGATCAGCCTCGCTGATGGGTAATTGCGTCAGATTAATGCTGTGCGGCTGCGCGTCGGGGTTACGTACATGTGCCAGTAACTCATGCGCCAACGGTAGGCCATTCATCAGGCCATCAATGGGCGGCGGTAACAGCGAATCTGTCGGCAAGAGATTTTGCGTTGCCGCCTGCCACAACGCCAGCGGCGCGCAGCCAGCCTCCAGTTTTTCCTCCAGCAACTTTTCGCCGCGACGTCTGCGCACCCGCCATAATCCGCAGAAGATCGCCTCCTGTATTTCACTTTCACTGTCGTCAGCCTGCTGAATGCGCACTGACACTTCCCCTTCCCCGAGAAGCGTATTGATAAAGTGACGATCGTCGGCGTTGAGATTTAACAGATCGACTGCCAGCACCTCGCCCAACGGCGGTTGGCGTTCGCTTAGTTGATGTTGTAACTCGTTTAACAGCGCAATCACCTGCGGGCTGTGAGCACATTGCTCCAGGGCCGCCATACTCGGTTCATCATTCACCTGACAGGTGATCGGCAGTGGATTCATGCTGAAACTGTCATCGTTCGGTTGCGTTCCTGGCCCCAGCAGATGGAAAAAAGTTTCGCTCATGAGGCACGCTCCTGCTGCGGTTCGACAAGCCCGCGCATCAGGTTTATCAGTTCCGCCCACGGGTGAATACCATTCAGCACGCCGCGATAGTTTCCGCCGGTAAACACTAAAGTGGCAGGAAAGCGAAAGACGCCAAAGCGATCGCCGATGGCTTCGCTCTGCTCAAGGTCAGCAATCGCCACCTGCCATGTATAGTCGGGAAACTCGCGCAGTAATTCGCCAATCATTACCGGATTATCGCTGACCTCTGGCGTGCGTTTCGGGTCACTGCTTAATAACACCACGCCGTCTGGCGCTTGCGTAAGCCAGTCGTCAAGACGGGATTCACTGACTGGCGTCCAGCCGCGCGCCAGCATTCGTTGCCACAACGCATCAAATGGCGTGTCGTTGCTCATCCCTGCTCCTCCTGTGTCATCCGGTACTGGCGCAAGCGAACGCCTTCGTAATTTTCCATCGACAGACAGTCATAATTGAGACAGCGCGATTCATTAGCCGGTTGCGGCACAATTCCCCACGCAGCAAGCTGCGCCAGCGCCGCCTGTTCCGCAGCGGGCAGTTGCTCCCGTGCCAGTTCGCTCAGGCTACCGCCGTAGTCGTCGAGCATTGCGGGTTGCAGACCGACGAGGGCAATATGTGCTGGCAGATGTCCGCGGATATCCGCCAGCGCCAACACTTCGGAGAAACTGTTCTGATGCAGGCTCATTTTCTTCGCGCTGAGATAAGCCGGAATGCGTTCTCCGGCATAGGTTCGCAGCGTTCCAGGTTCCAGCCCGTAGTCAATGGCATCGAGAATCAACAGATGGCTGGCGCTTTCGACATACCCCAGCAAGTTCAGTCCCTGAGTACCGCCATCGACAATCTCCACATACTCGGGCCAGTGGTAATGGGCATACAGCCGTTCCGCCACCCGCACGCCGAAGCCTTCATCGGCCCACAGCAGGTTGCCCAGCCCCATGACCACCACGCGTTGCTCGCTCATGAACGCTCCTTGTTACTTATTTTGCCAAATTTGTGGCTACGGTAGCCGTTGACCATGGTGGAGATCACCGTGTCGTCGGACATGATGTCTTCACGCAGCGCCATGTAGACATGACCGATCACAAACGCGCCAATCAGCCACATCCCCAGCCGATGCCAGCTGTGAATGTCCATTGAGTTGCCACCCGTCCAGTAGAAAAATTCCACCACATAACGGAACGGCGCAAAAATAGCGTACTGGCTGTGTTCGCTGTACAGCGCAAAACCAGTGATGATCATAAAGACCGACATCAGGAAATAGCCGAACATCGCCGCCTGGGCGATGGGATTATGGCCTATATCGGCACTCGGACGTTTTGCCAGAAACAGATACCAGCGGATTTCATACCACACGCCCTGCCACCAGCTTTTACGCCATACCGGCACGATAAACAGCTCGCGGGAGTATCGATTGCCAACAAAAGCCCAGTAGATCCGCATCAGCAAAACCACGGTAAAAACCATCCCGGCGCTGAAGTGAATTAACCTGATGTAGCCCATATAGAACAGATACGTCGCCTCGCCGCTGACGGAAGGTAGCGGCTTGCCGATAAAGTATCCGGTGACCATCAACACCGCCATGCATAACACCGTCAACCAGTGCCAGATGCGCACTGGCGCTTCAAAGACATAGTGGCTGACAACGTTGTCGCTTTTCTGTTGCATGATGATTCTCCTTCGCTGTTAACGCACCTGCACGGAGATCAGCTCGCTACCGTCGTCGCCCAGCACGTGTGTTGAACAGGCGAGGCACGGGTCAAAGCTGTGCAGAGTACGCAGGATCTCCAGCGGTTGCTCGGGGATCGCCATTTTGGTGTTCATCAGCGCCGCTTCATAAGCGCCAATCTGCCCTTTGGGATCGCGCGGGCTGGCGTTCCAGGTGGTCGGCACCACGCACTGGTAGAGATCAATCTTGCCATCGCGAATGGCGGCCCAGTGGCCTAACGCCCCGCGCGGTGCTTCGGTAAAACCGACACCACGGCACTCTGTCGGCCAGGTTGCAGGTTCCCATTTTTCCGTGGAAGCAGTGGCGAGATTGCCGTTTTTCAGGTTGGTCATCAGCTTGTCGAAGAAATACTGCAACTTACCTGCGGCCCACTGCGCTTCGTGCGCGCGGCACAAAATGCGGCCTAACGTTGACTGGATACCGGAAAGCGGCAGGTTCAACGCCGACATCATGCGATCGACCGACTCAACGGTCGCAGCATCGCCTTTGTGATAAGCGATTAACGTGCGCGCCAGCGGCCCCACTTCCATCGCGTTACCGCGCCAGCGTGGCGCTTTGATCCACGAGTAGCGTTCCTGTTCATTCAGCTGCTGAATGTTGGTATCGCTGCCTTTGACATCGCCGGGGTTGTACCACGGGTCGGTGATGCCATCGAACGGATGACGCCCGACCTGATCGTTGGGATATCGATACCAGGCGTGGTCGACAAACTCCTGCACCTGCTGCGGATCAACCAAATCCACTGGCAGCACATTGTTGAAGTCGCCGTTAATCACCGCGCCGCCAGGCATCAGCAGACTTTTCTCGCCAAAGTCGTTGGCAATATCCGGGAATGCGCCGTAGCTGAGAACGCATTTATCAGAAAGACCAGTGCCGATTTCGCTCCACGGTTTGTTGAACTGACCGATGGCTAAGGCGTCGGGGATCATCACGTTGTTAATGAAGTCCGCCGTGCGGGTGATAATTGACTGCACCAGGTTCAGGCGTTCCATATTGACTGCCCCGACCGCGCCGCTTTCGTCAATGTTGATGGCGCAAGGCATCCCGCCGACAATCCAGTTTGGATGCGGGTTTTTACCGCCAAAGACCGCGTGGATTTTGACAATTTCACGCTGGAAATCGAGAGCTTCGAGATAGTGGGCAAAGCCCATCAGGTTAGCTTCTGGCGGCAGTTTGTACTGCGGGTGCCCCCAGTAGCCATTGCGGAAGATCCCCAACTGCCCGCCTTCAACAAATTTTTTCAGGCGGTTTTGTACGTCGAAGAAATAGCCAGGGGATGATTTCGGCCAAGAGGAGAGACTTTGCGCCAGTTCGGAGGTTTTCCGCGGGTCGGCTTTCAGCGCATCTAACACATCGATCCAGTCCATCCCGGCAAGCTGATAGAAGTGCACCAGATGATCGTGGCACCAGAGCGTTGCCAGCATAATGTTGCGGATGATATTGGCGTTGTCCGGCACTTTAATACCGATAGCATCTTCGATGGCGTAAACCGAAGCCAGGGCGTGTACGCCAGTACAGACGCCGCAGATACGTTCAACGAACGCCCACGCATCGCGCGGGTCGCGCCCTTGTAGGATGATCTCCAGCCCGCGAAACATGGTGCCGCAGGAGACGGCATTGGTGATCACATTCTGATCGTTAATATTCACTTCGCAGCGCATGTGGCCTTCGATGCGCGTAATCGGGTCGACCACCAGGCGGCGTCCGGCATTATTGATGGTGTATCCCTGAGTTTCGTACTGAGTGCTCATGCCTGTTTATCCTCATTGCCTGGCTGATGTTCGGTTTCTGTAGGTTGCTGGTTATGACGTCTGCGCTGGTCAACGGCGCTGGCGACTGCGTGCACACCAACAGCCGCTGCCACCACGCCAAGCGCGGTTAAACCGACGGTATCGGCGGTGGAATGAGTACCCATTTGCGGAATATCGACCACGCGGCTGTAGAACGAACCGCGATCCCAGAAACCATTTTCCGCACAGCCCAGGCAGCCGTGACCAGACTGGATTGGGAAAGAAACGCCATCATTCCAGCGTGTGGAGGAACAGGCGTTATAGGTGGTAGGCCCTTTGCAGCCCATTTTGTACAGGCAGTAACCTTTGCGGGCAGCGTCATCATCCCAACTCTGGACGAACTCTCCGGCGTCGAAGTGGGCGCGGCGATAGCATTTATCGTGGATTCGCTGACCATAGAACATCAGCGGACGGCCCATTCTGTCGACATCTGGCAAGCGATCAAAGGTCACCATGTAAGTAATGATGGCGCTCATCACATCCGGGATCGGCGGGCAGCCAGGTACTTTGATAATGGGTTTGTCGGTGATGACTTTGTCGATAGGCGTTGCCTGCGTCGGATTGGGTCGCGCGGCCTGCACGCAGCCCCAGGACGCGCAGGTTCCCCAGGCGATAATCGCGCTGGCTCCGGCAGCGGCACGTTTGAGTTTCTCAATAAACGGTCGACCGCTGCTGATACAGAACATCCCCTGCTCGCCCAGCGGCGGATTACCTTCTACTGCGAGGATATATTTGCCATTGTATTGCGTGATGATGTCTTCAAAGACTTCTTCCGCCTGGGTTCCGGCGGCAGCCATCAAAGTATCGTCGTAATCGAGGGAAATCAGGGAAAGGATGACGTCCTTCGCCAGTGGGTGAGCGGAGCGGATAAAAGATTCGGTACAGCAGGTGCATTCCAGACCGTGGATCCATACCACCGGAATGCGCGGTTTGTTCTCCAGCGCCCAGGCAATCTTTGGTGCCATTCCCGCGCCTAATCCCAGCGACGTGGCAGCCAGACTACAATATTTGAGAAAGCTGCGCCGGGTAACGCCCTGACGCCGCATGGCCTGGTAAAATGTTTCCTCGTTATTCATATCGCACGTCTCTCCTCCTTGCGACACCGGCAGGACACCGGGCGCTTATGGTCGGCAAGCGACGTCCCTGTAGCAAGGCAAACCATCGCTTCACGTGAGATGCTGAAAACGAAAGCTCATCCTTCTGCACTGGCGCACGTCGCCAGAAAGTATTGTTAATAAAGCGTAGTGAAACTTTTGCACAAAACAATACAAACTGTGTGGATTTATCTTTTAGCGATAAAAATGGACCTATTTTTCTTTTGGCCGGGCGGTGGGGATGTTTAGCCGGTTGCTAAACGAGTAAAAGAGAAGGAATTCATGGTGATGAAATGATCAATCTGCTGTTATTTCACGCTATCAATGCACTTTTGGCTGTTTTTCAGGCAAACGAACACATTGGTGCTTTACAGGTCCGTTCGGGATGTTTATAGTGCGCCTCATTGGAAGCGTGGCCGAGCGGTTGAAGGCACCGGTCTTGAAAACCGGCGACCCGAAAGGGTTCTAGAGTTCGAATCTCTACGCTTCCGCCAAACATAAACCCCAAGCTATAAAAAGCTTGGGGTTTTTTCATTTTGCTCGGTTTATATTTTGCCTTCCTTTATTCGTCCTACTCGCGCAAGGGCAACTGCGCACCTGACCGGTTGAATGCTGGTGAACTGAGTAATCCCCCGCCTCGCAAGACCTACATGAGCGAACGTCTCTTCATTCGTCGTAATATCCATAGCAGCCCCAGCATAATAGCCAGATAGCCCATAACGTAATTCCCTTGCTGTTTTCGTTCAGAGAGCGCCGGATCGGCTGCCCATGCCAGAAAGGCGGTAACATCCCTGGCGTATTGCTCCTCAGTTTCAGCTTTTTTCGATGCCGGGCTCCATTGGATCTCCCCACTTGTCAGCGGTTTTGGCATGTTAATCACACCGCCAGGAAAATAGCGATTAGCCTTCAGTTCAGGATCGGCAGGCAGATAGCCGGTTAGCAGCGCGTAAACGTAATCTGCCCCCTGGTCCGTGTAGGGCAGAAAAGCATCTAACAAAAATTGTGGGAATCCGCGATCGTATGAGCGGGCAC
>OGHM01000534.1_pt1 | contig 19789 bp, 17 predicted proteins | sample 1571531 | NCBI WGS metagenome assembly OGHM01 (sample SAMEA2582031, study PRJEB24529) | metagenome | biome: Human gut stool | place: China | collected 2011 | reverse complement strand
ACGGTCATCGGATGGTCGCTGAACAGCATTGGCACGAACACATAGGCGAGCAGTGCCGGGAGCAGGTATGCCGCCAGGTTGAGCACGCGGCTGTTGAACAGATGGTCGTCCCATGTTGCATCGGTCTTTTCCGTGAACCGTTTGACAAGAGGAAATACTATCTTCTTGAGCAGAAAGTATGCCAGCAGACAGATTGCGGCTATGATGCCTATGCCAAGCAGTCTGTCGGCGGAGGATAGGTTGGCAGGGTGGTCGGAAAAACCGACGATGTCATAGAAAGACAACATGGCTTGCTATTTCTTTTTTTCTTCCGGAGCGAACTCGTTTTTGTAGTCGATTGCCACGCGCGGGCGAAGCAATGCGCGGACAACGAGAACCACACCGGCAATGATGAACGGAAGGCTTAGAAGCTGTCCCATGTTGAGGAGCATTCCCACTTCGAAACTTTCCTGTGGGTTCTTGACAAACTCGATGAGGAAGCGGCATAAGAAAAGAACTACGAAAAACACTCCGGTAATCAGTCCGCGGCGTTCCTCTGAGTTGCGCTTCCAGTACATCCACATCAGCAGTCCGAACAGTGCGAAGTAGCAAAGAGCCTCATAAATCTGCGTAGGGTGGCAAGCCACCTTGTAACCGTATTCGGCACACATGTTCTGCCATTCCAGAGAGTCGACAAAATAGAATCCCCACGGAAGCGTGGTGACATGTCCGAAAATCTCGGAGTTGAAAAGATTGCCCAGACGGATAAGTCCGCCGACGAGAGCCACAGGCACCACAAGACGGTCGAGAGTCCACAGCGGCGAGCGCTTGGTGACGAAATAGGAGTAGAGGCAGATGCCGATAAGGATGCCTATAGCTCCGCCGTGGCTTGCAAGTCCGCCTTCCCAGACTTTGAGTATCTCGGAAGGGTGCTGCGAGTAGTAGTCCCAAGCGTAGAAGAACACGTGTCCGAGGCGTGCGCCCACGATGGTGCAGATCACCACAATCACGAAAATCGAATCCACCCAGCTGCTGCGCTCTCCCTCGTGCTTGAACATTTTCGACAGAATCCAAGCGCCGAGGATAAAGCCGATGGCAAACATCAGTCCGTACCAGCGGATGGTGATTGGCGATGAAATCAAGTCGGGGTTGCAGTCCCACGTTATAAAGTTAAGAATTTGTGCAGTCATATCGTTGAATTTTTACTGTTCGGAAATCAGGCCGTAAAGTTACGCAATTCTGCGCTAACAGCCAACATTATTTTCTTTTGAGCAGACGCGGGAAGAGACGCCGGAAGCGTGTCAGCGGCACCGAAAGGCTTCCTCCGGCAATCACCAGGGTCACAGCCACGATTATGAGCACCAGTCCGACGCTTTGCCGTGCCGACATTGTCTCTCCGAAAATCATGATGCCGAAGAATATTGCGGTGACTGGCTCCAGCGCGCCGAGAATCGCGGTTGGGGTGGAGCCGATGCTCTGGATTGCGGCGGTGGTGCACAGGAAGGATATCGCCGTGGGAAATACGGCAAGACCCAGCACGTTGCCCCACATATACCAGTGCGACGGCATCGTTATCTGTCCAATCCACAGCAGTCTGATTATGAACACAGAGAGCCCGAACACGAGAACGTAGAGCGTGATTTTCAGTGTAGGCTCGTCCTTGATGGCTTTCACGCGGTTTACGCCAACGAGATAGATGGCATAGGAGAGCGACGAGAAAAACACGATGATTGAGCCCACAAGGCTTATTGTCGACCCGTCCTCGTTTTTGTAGAGCAGGGCGATGCCGAGCAGTGCCGAGAGCATGCACACTACGGTTGCCGCCCTGAGCCGCTCATGAAACATTACAGCCATTATCAGAGCCACCAGAATGGGGTATATGAACAGCAGCGTGGAGGCGATGCTCGCTCCCATATAGCCGTAGCTGAGAAACAACGTGAGCGACGACAGCGCTATCATCACGCCGAAAAACAGCAGCGGAGCCACCTCGCAACGCTTTATCGCCAGGCTGCGTCCACGGGCCTTGAGCATTATCGCAAGGAGTGGAATGGCGAAGAGATAGCGGAAAAACAGCACGGAGTCGGAGTCCATGCCGTCGTCGTATAGTGGCAGCGCGAACAGTGGGTTCATGCCGTATGTGGCGGCAGCCACTGCTCCGAGAAAATAGCCTTTAGCTTTGCCTGTCATGTCGAATGTTTTTATGTATGATGAGTTAATGTTGTGCCATGCGGCGTAGTATTGGTTTCTGCCATTTTTTTTACTGTTAAAATAAGTGGATACTACATATCCTCAATTGAGGTGCAAAGATAGCAATTCGCATAAAAAAATGAAAATTTAGGTGAAAAAGCGGGACCAAATGTGTTGCCCATTGCAAAGATTTCGTAACTTTGCAATGAAAGAACGGCAACAATGAAGCAGACGAACCAACATACAGTCTTATTCCAGCGGTACTTCCGGCAAGCGGACACCGCGGCGTTGTCGTCGACGATATAAGCCAGTCAGCACGATTTGTGTGGATTGGCTATTTTTTTATTCGGACATTAACTTATTCAATAAGACGAAGATATATATGGAAAACGAAAGTCTTGTATCGATTTCCGACTTCTCAAAGCAGGAGATGCTGGATTTGCTCGAGGATATGAAATATTTTGAGGCAAACCCGAACCGGAAACTTCTTGAGGGCAAAGTCGTGGCGACTCTGTTTTTTGAGCCGTCGACACGCACCCGCCTGAGTTTTGAAACCGCAGTGAACCGTCTTGGCGGACGGGTGATTGGATTCTCCGATGCGGCAACGTCGAGTTCGTCGAAGGGCGAGACGCTAAAGGACACAATCATGATGGTCAACAACTATGTCGACCTGATAATAATGCGCCACTATCTTGAGGGCGCGGCGCGCTATGCGTCGGAGGTGTCGCGTGTGCCGGTCATCAATGCCGGTGACGGTGCCAACCAGCATCCGTCGCAGACAATGCTCGACCTTTACTCTATTTATAAGACTCAGGGCACGCTGCGCGACTTGACAATTACTATGGTGGGCGACTTGAAATATGGCCGCACGGTGCATTCTCTGCTGATGGCAATGTCGTATTTCAACCCTACGTTCAATTTCGTGGCGTGCAACGAGCTGCAAATGCCACAGGAATACAAGGACTTCTGCAATGAGCACGGCATCCGTTACCGCGAGACTCACGAGTTCTCGCCGGACGTGATCAATGAGAGCGACATCATTTATATGACGCGCGTGCAGCGCGAGCGTTTCTCCGACCTTGAGGAATATGAGCGTGTGAAGAATCTATACAATCTCCACAATTCGATGCTCGACGACAGCAAGCCAACGGTGCGCATCCTGCATCCGCTGCCACGTGTAGGCGAGATTTCGCAGGATGTCGACGACAATCCGAAAGCCTACTATTTCCAGCAGGCGCAGAACGGACTCTATGCCCGTCAGGCAATCATTTGCAAAGTTTTAGGTATTAACGTAAAGGAACTCAGAGAAAATGAACGATAACAGCAAACTCGCCGTCGCCGCTTTGCAGAATGGCACGGTGATTGACCATATTCCGTCCCACCTCGTTTTCAAGGTGGTGCGTCTGCTCGATTTGGAAAATGTGGAGGGAAGCGTCACAATCGGATATAACCTCGACAGCAAGAAACTCGGCAAAAAAGGCATCTTGAAAGTGTCGGGCGTGACTTTTCCTGAAGAGACGCTCAACCGCCTGGCTTTGGTTGCGCCAAACGTCAACGTGAACATCATCGAGGACTACAAAGTGGTGAAAAAGTTCAAGGTGACGCTTGCCGACGACATTGTCGACATCGTGCGTTGCACCAATCCCAAGTGTATCACCAACAACGAGCCGATGCGCACGTATTTCAACGTCATCGACAAGGACAATGTGACGCTGAAATGCCGCTACTGCGAGCGGATGATTGAAAAGGAGGATATAGAACTGAAGTAAGGGCTAATGGCAAAGAAAGTGTGGCGTCCGGGCACGATGATTTATCCGCTTCCGGCTATTCTTGTGGGGTGTGGCAACGCCCCGGAAAATTATAACCTGATAACCGTGGCGTGGGTTGGCACGATATGTTCCGACCCTGCCATGTGCTATGTGTCGGTGCGCAAGGAGCGTCACAGCTACGCATTGCTGAAGGAAAACATGGAGTTTACGCTCAATCTCACAAACCGCGACATGGCACGTGCCGCAGACTGGTGTGGAGTGAGGTCGGGCAGGGACTACGACAAGTTTGCGGAAACGGGGCTCACTCCGCGCCGCGGCATGATGGTGCAGGCTCCATATATTGAGGAGGCGCCGCTGTCTATCGAGTGCCGCGTGAAGGAGATAATCCCGTTGGGCAGCCACGACATGTTTATATCTGAAGTGCTTTGCACGCTTGCCGACGAGCGTTTCATCAATCCGGAAACCGGAGCGTTCGATATGCAGGCAGCCGACCTTATCGCCTATGCCCACGGCAACTATTACGGACTTGGCGACAAGATAGGCAAGTTTGGCTGGTCGGTGCAGAAAAAGAAATAATTATAAAACTTATTATATAAGACCAATATGAAAAGAGACGATTTGATTTTCGACATCATCGAGCGCGAACATCAGCGCCAGAAGAAAGGCATAGAGTTGATTGCCTCTGAAAACTTTGTCAGCGACCAGGTGATGCGCGCCATGGGGTCGTGCCTCACAAACAAGTATGCCGAAGGCTATCCCGGCCACCGCTACTATGGCGGATGTCAGGTGGTCGATGAGGCGGAAACGCTTGCCATCGAGCGCGTGAAGGAAATCTTCTGCGCCGAGTATGCCAACGTGCAGCCGCATTCTGGCGCACAGGCAAATATGGCTGTGTTTATGGCAACGATGAAACCAGGCGACAAATTCCTCGGATTGAACTTGTCGCACGGCGGTCACCTCAGCCATGGTTCACCTGTGAATTTCTCAGGCTTGGTTTTCCATGCCCTTGAATATGGTGTGAAGGAAGACACCGGTTTGGTCGACTACGACATGATGGAGGAAGTGGCTCTCCGCGAGCGTCCGAAACTGATTATCGGAGGCGCGAGCGCATATTCACGCGAGTGGGACTATGCACGTATGCGTAAGATTGCCGATGAAATAGGCGCGTTGTTGATGATTGACATGGCTCACCCTGCCGGACTTATCGCTGCCGGACTGCTCGACAATCCGTTGAAATATGCGCATATCGTGACATCGACTACCCACAAGACTCTCCGCGGTCCGCGCGGCGGCTTGATTCTGCTCGGCAAGGATTTCGAGAATCCATGGGGCAAAACAACACCTAAGGGCGTTGTGAAGAAGATGTCGGCAATTCTCGACTCTGCGGTGTTCCCTGGTGTTCAGGGCGGTCCGCTTGAGCATGTGATTGCCGCCAAGGCTGTGGCTTTCGGCGAGGCTTTGCAGCCGGAATACAAAGACTATCAGAAGCAGGTGAAGAAGAATGCCAAGGCTATGGCGGAGGCTATGATTGCAAAGGGCTACAAGATTGTGAGCGGCGGCACAGACAACCACTGCATCCTTGTGGATTTGCGCACCCGTTTCCCGGAACTCACCGGCAAGGTGGCAGAGAAGGTGCTCGTTGATGCCGACATCACTGCCAACAAGAATATGGTGCCGTTCGACAGCCGCTCTCCGTTCCAAACGTCGGGTGTGCGTCTCGGCACGGCTGCCATCACTACACGTGGCGTGAAGGAAGACCTCATGGGCGACATCGTCGAGATGATTGACACGGTGCTCAGCCACAACGAGGATGAGGCGGTTATCCGCTCTGTGCGCGATAAGGTTAACGCCATGATGGCAGACTATCCGATGTTTGCATATTAATCAGTATATATAGGTATAATAAAAGCAATCCCGGAGACGATGGTTTCCGGGATTACTTTTATTATTTGTGCTTGGTTGGAGGTCAGTGGACAGGAACAATTGTCAGCTCTATGCCCATCTCCTCGATGGCGTGTGCCGTTGACGGAGAGATGTGCGAGTCGGTGATGATGTGGTCCACGTCTTTTGTGTCGACAATCTTGCTGAAGCCGCGGCGTCCGAATTTGGATGAGTCGGCGAGCACGATGGTCTTCTGCGCGGTTTGTATCATAACGCGGTTGAGGCTTGCCTCCATCATGTCGGTTGTCGTGATGCCGAAGTCGAGGTCGATGCCGTCGACACCGATAAACAACTTGCTGCAGGAGAAGTCGCTCAATGCCGACTCTGCATATTTGCCGACCACCGACAAACTGCTGTGGCGGAGGATTCCGCCAAGCTCGATGATGTCGATGTTGTGGTCGTTGGCAAGGATGCGCGCCACTTCGAGCGATGCCGTTATCACGGTCAGCTTGTCGGACGTGTGGATGTTGCGCGCCAACGCGTGGACAGTGGTGCCGGAAGCAATGAGGATGGAGTCGCGCGGCGTGATCAGATGCGCTGCCGCTGCGCCGATGAGCCGTTTCTCCTCCACATACAGCCGCTCCTTCTCGCTTACATTCTTGTTTTCGCTGTAAGGGTCTATGAGGATTGCTTTACCGTGGTTGCGGTAGAGTTTCTTTTTTTTCTCAAGCTCTGTCAAGTCTTTTCGTATCGTAACCGATGAGACGTTGAGTTGCTCAGACAAGTCGGTGACAAGCAACGAGTCCTGTTGCATGAGCAGATCGAGGATAAGTGATTGCCTTTCGTCTTTAGTCATGTGAATTATTATATGTTATGATTTGATTTCAAAGTTTTTGATTCGCTCTGCAAAATAACGAAAAAATAACAGTTTTGCAAAATATTTTTAGTGAAAGACCTCAAAATATGTTGCATAACATACAAATTTCCTTGCTAAATTTCAAAATGAAATAAAAATCGATTTTAAATGAAAAAAACAACCGAAAAAGTTTCGTATCTCAATTATTGTTTATACATTTGTGGCGTAATGAAAGATGATGACTTTCATCGCACTAAAACGAAACCGAACGAGAAACTTTTACTCTTAAAATTAAAAAAATGGAAAAGCTTACGCTAAACACTTGTTATTCAAGCAATTGTGCTAATTCTACAAGGGGGGGTATTTCTTCCAACCGTTTTTTTTGAGTCTGTGGTTTTCATGGACGGTGTCGCCTGTGGCGATGTCGTGTTTTCGGCAATTGAAACAAATCTATCTTCAGAACAAAATAATAATAATAGGAATATAGGCTCCGGTTGGCAGTAGGACGTAACTGCCAGCCGGTTCTCTTTTTGTGTGACGTCAGCAAAGGGAGATGCTTGAAAAATAGAAAGGATAAAAACCTAATTTTTTATTAATTAACAAAATATTATTTATGAAATCAAACTTCACTTGCATCAAAAAGATGCCAGTATATTTACTGTCTGCCTCTTTTTGCCTGGGTATGTTCTCTTGTCAGGACGATGTGAGAACTGATGGATACTCCACAAAGGACGTTCCAGAACTTCATGCTCTTTCTGCCGAGCAGAAGGAGGTGATCGACTACACTCCCAAAAACATCGTCATCGCTCACCGCGGAACAGAGTTCTGGGCTCCGGAAGAGAGTGAGGCTGCTATGCGCTGGGCTCGTAACATCGGTGCTGACTACATCGAGTGCGACCTTCAGAAAACAAAAGACGGTGTGATCCTTGCGCTTCACGATGAAAGCCTTCTCCGCACAACCGACGTTGAGGTTGTCTATCCAAGCCGCCAGAACGACTACGTGAGCGCGTTCACTTATGATGAGTTGCTGAAACTCGACATCGGTTCTTGGTTCAACGAAGCCAACCCGGAGCAGGCACGCAGCTCGTTTGTAGGTCTTGACATTCTTACTCTCGACGACGTGCTTATGATTGCCGAGGGCTACCGCATCAAGCGCGACGCCAACGGCAAGCGTATCGTGAACCGTGACGAGAAAGGAAACTATGTCAGCACTCAGTATGAGCCAGACCCATACGACAACGGCAACCGTCCGGGTGTCTATATCGAGACAAAGGCTCCTTACTTGTTTGCAGGCATGGAGAAAGCATTGTGCGCATGCTTGAAGAAACACGGCTGGTATGATGAGGACGCCAGCAAGATGAAAAAGATCGCTTATAAAAACGGTGTTCCTGGAAATGTGGATATCGCCAACACAAAGGCCCGTATCATCCTTCAGACATTCAGCCTCGGCGGTCTTATCAATATGAACAAGGAGTTCAAACGCAAGATTCCTACATTGTTCTTGATGTATGATATGACAAACTCAACTCCTGCGTCTTACGCTGAGAAAATCAACTTCGCAATCGACAACGGTGCTACTGCAATGGGTCCGAACATCGACTATATCAAGGGCTATCCTACAAGCTTGTATCCATGGCAGGGCGACATGATCCGCCGCACAGGAATGGACATCCACGCTTGGACATTCAACACTCAGGAGCAATTCCTGAAGTATACAGGTCCGTGGTGCGACCCGAAGAAGGAAGGTGGAGCAGACAAAAACTATGTTGACGGTGCGTTTACCAACCACGCCGACCTCGCTATCAATTTCTACCGCGAGACTCTTGAGGGCTATCTTGCAAAGGGTCTGAACTATTTCCGCTCGAATGCAAAATGCGGTCTGCCAGACAACTTGCACAAAAACACTCCGGTGAAGACTGCACAGCAAGTGCTCGACGAACTTCATTATGCGAAATAAACCTAACCACGAACAAGAAATATATAATTGAAATAACAGTATGAAAAAATATATCTTAGCTTTGGGTGTTTGCTGTATGGCTGGCGCGATGCCATTGTTTGCCCAGGAAAGCAATTCTGAACTGACCGAAGCACAACGCGAGTTGCAAGGCTACATGGATGAGGGTCTTGTGAAATTCAAGTCAGACAACGACAAGTTCTCATTCCGTGTCGGCGGTCGCGTCGCTATCGACGGTGCTCATTATATCGACGATTACACAGACCGCGGTTCGGGCGCGAAATTCTCTGCCGCACGCATCCGCATCATAAGCAAAATCGGATCGAAGGTGGATATGAAGCTTGACGTTGATTTCGCTTCGAAGAACTGGTTGAAAGACGCATATCTGCGTTGGCACACAAACAAGAATGGTTTCCTCCGTGTGGGTAACTTCGCTGAGCCGTTCTCGGCAGAGAATATCCAGAGCACGATGGACTATCCGTTCATCAACAAGTCGGCTACTGTAGCTGCTCTCGGTACAGGCCGTGCAATAGGTGTCAGCTATCGCTACTATCACAAATACTTCTGGGCTGAGGGTGGTGTGTTCTCACAGAAATTCTCAAACCCGACAGAAGTTGTCAAAGGCGGTGATATGGGCTATGCATTGTCAGCCCGCCTGCTCGGACGCGTGAGCGGTGACGACTGGGCATTCCATGCCGGTGGTTCTGTAAACTACGGACGTCCTGACGCAAACGGTTTCACAAACGGTTCTGACGATTATAACCGCACTGTGACTTTGTCTTCAAATCTTGAGTCTTGCGTTGACAACACCAAATTCCTCAATGCAACAATCAACAACGTGAAGACCGGTCTGAAATTCGGTGCCGAAGTGATGGCAAGCTATAAGAAGGTGTATGTGAAGGGCGAGTGGTTGCACGCTGACTATGTGCGTGAGCGCGACTGGGACTACAACTTCACTTCATCGCTCGGAACGCTGCTTTCAACAATGTTCCCAACGCTGTCGGCTTACCAGGGTCTTATGGGTGTTGACCAGGACGCCAAATTCTACGGCTATACAGTTGAGGCTGGCTTCATGATTCTTGGCAAGAACTATCGCTACAACAGTGTTGAAGCTTTGATGAACCGTCCGAAAGGCAAATCGCTTGAGGTTGTAGCACGCTTCAACCGCACCGATCTTAACGACATCATGGCAGGCCACATGTTCTATGGCGGCAAGTTCTATTCAAGCACGCTCCACCAGTCATTCGGCGTGGCTGACCAGTCAGTAGTCGGCGGTAAGGCAGACACGTTCACTTTGGGTGTAAACTACTATGTTACTGATAATATCGTAGCTCGCTTGAACTATTCTTATCAGAAACTCAACCAAGAGTATACAAAGGAATTCATGCTCGACAAGAACCTGCACTCAATCCAGGCTCGCGTGGCGTTTGAGTTCTAAGCATACAAATATAATTATAGATGAAAGAATGTATTTAGTCATTGCGCAGTGATTGCGCTTTGCTAAAGATTAACTCCGAAAGTCTTCCCGCTTTCGGAGTTTTTTTGCTCTCGTGCTATAAAAATATGTTTTATAACATAAAAGCGAAAGTTTTCGCTTTCGTGGCGAAATTTTTTTTGCTTTTTTCAAGAAAAAGTTTCGGAAAAAGTTTCGCGAATAAAAATTGTATATAATTTTGCTGTGAAATGAAACATAAACGGTTTTGACATAGAAACCAGAGATTTTATTTTGATACTTCGTTAGTTTAAAGAGACATGGTAAATAAAGAAAACGAATATGACGTAATAGTCATAGGAGGAGGAGCAACAGGAGCCGGCACGGCGCGCGACTGCGCGTTGCGTGGCTTGCGCGTTTTGCTGCTGGAGCGTTTCGATTTCGCTTCGGGAGCCACAGGCCGCAACCACGGACTGCTTCACAGCGGCGCCCGCTATGCGGTGACCGACAAGGAGTCGGCTTCGGAGTGCATCAAGGAAAACATGATTCTGCGCAAGGTGGCAAGCCACTGCGTGGAGGAGAACGACGGCTTGTTCATCACCCTGCCGGAAGACGACCTGGCATATCAAGCAACGTTTGTTAAGTCGTGCCAAGAGGCTGGCATCAACGCCGAGATCATCGATCCGGAGTTGGCTAAGCGCATGGAGCCGTCGGTCAATCCTACGATTGTCGGAGCGGTGAAAGTGCCTGATGGCTCTGTCGATCCGTTCCGTCTCACTCTCGCCAACATTATCGACGCAAAAGCCCATGGGGCGAAAATCCTTGTGTATCACGAGGTGCTTTCGCTTGTCAAGGAGCAGAACCGCGTGATTGGCGTTGAGGTTTTCGACCATAAGACTAAGGAAAAAAGCAAATATTTCGCACCGTTGACCATCAACGCCGGTGGTATCTGGGGTCACAACATCGCCGCTATGGCAGGCTGCCGTGTGGGTATGTTCCCGGCCAAAGGCTCGTTGCTGATTTTCGGACACCGTGTTAACAATATAGTGCTCAATCGTTGCCGCAAGCCGGCCAACGCCGATATCCTCGTGCCGGGCGACACAATCTGCCTTATCGGTACGACATCGAGCCGCGTGGGCTTCGACGAGGTTGACGATATGCGCGTCACTCCCGATGAGGTCGACTTGCTGCTCACTGAGGGCGAGAAACTCGCGCCGGCGTTGGCGTCGACACGTATCCTCCGCGCTTATGCGGGTGTGCGTCCGTTGGTTGCCAGCGACGACGATCCTTCGGGACGAAACATCAGCCGCGGCATCGTGCTTCTCGACCATGAGACACGCGACGGTGTGCCTGGTTTCGCCACAATCACCGGTGGAAAGCTGATGACCTACCGCTTGATGGCGGAATGGGCTGCCGACCTGGCCTGCAAGAAACTCGGCGTGGACAAGAAGTGTGTCACAGCCGAAACTCCGCTTCCGGGTTCGCGCGCTCCGAAAAACGTGCCGTCGGGCAAGACTTTTGATATGAGTGTCGGTCAGAAATCAGCATATCATCGTCATGGCGAGCTCGCCGACAAAATCGCTGCAAGCACAGAGTACGACAACAGTCTTGTGTGTGAATGCGAGGATGTTTCGGTGGGAGAGGTCAACTACGCGTTGAACGAGCTTCATGTGACAAATATGATCGACCTGCGCCGCCGCACCCGTGTGGGTATGGGAACGTGCCAGGGTGAGCTTTGTGCCTGCCGTGCAGCTGGACTTCTCGGCGAGGCGCACAACTGCGCCAAAAAAGCTAAGGGCGACCTTGCTTCGTTCCTCAATGAGCGTTGGAAAGGTGTGTATCCGGTGGCTTGGGGCGATGCTTTGAGAGAAAATGAGTTCACACAGTGGCTTTACGGCGGTGTGTGCGACATGAAACTTAACAACGAGGAGGTAGAAAAATGAAATTCGATACAGTAATTATCGGCGGCGGACTCAGCGGACTCGCCTGTGGCATCCGCCTGCAGAAGAAGGGCGTCAAGTGCGCCATTATCTCTGCCGGACAGAGCGCATTGCATTTCTCTTCCGGCTCGTTCGAGCTGCTCAACCGTCTGCCTGACGGTACAGCTGTGGAAAATCCAGTGGAGGCGGCTGCGAAACTCGACGCCTCTCATCCATATAAGAAAATCGGAGATTTCGCCAAATATGCATCCGAGGCAAAACAACTGCTTGCCGACAGTGGTGTGGAAGTGGAAGGCGAGGCAACGGAAAATGCGTTGCATCTCACTCCGATGGGCACATTGAAACCGGCTTGGCTGACATTGTCCCAGTTCAATCGTTTCAAGGGTCCTGAAGAAGGTGCGTGTTGCCAACATCGCAGGTTTCTTGGATTTCAACATGAAATTCGTGACCGACGCGTTGGAGGACATGGGTGCCGAGTGCTGTCAGGAGCTTATTCATATCGAAGAGGTCGACCGTCTGCGCAAAAGCCCTACAGAAATGCGCGCCACTAACATTGCGCGCGTTCTTGACAAAGAGAACATACATAATCAGTTATTGACCATACTTAAAAATTACTCTATTGGGGTTGATGCGGTGGTATTGCCGGCCGCAGTGGGACTCGCTTCTCAGAAACTTGTGAAAGCGTTACGAAAAGCAGTGCCGTCTGTAGTCTTAGTGCCGACAATGCCACCTTCGGTGTCAGGGATCCGCACACAGCAGCAGCTTCGCCGCGAGTTTGAGCGTCTTGGAGGCGTGTTCATGCTTGGCGACAGTGTGGTGCGTGCCGACGTCGAAGGAGGAAAGGTCAAGGCTGTATACACAATAAATCATGCAGATAACGGCATAAAAGCCGACAATTATATCCTGACCACCGGCAGCTTCTTCAGCAACGGCTTGGTGGCTCATTCAAACGAAATTGTGGAGCCGGTGTTCGGACTCGATGTCGATTTTGCGGCAGACCGTGCCGAATGGTGCGACCCACAGTTCTTCAACAAGCAGGGTTATCAGACATTCGGAGTTGCCACCGATGCCAATTTCAATGTGAAGAAAGAAGGCAAAGAGCTTGAGAATCTCTATGCCGCAGGTTCGGTGCTCAGCGGATTCAATGCTCTCTATGAGGGTTGCGGAGCCGGAGTGGCGCTTTTGACCGCATTGTATGTCGCAGACAATTTGAAATAAACGAAAGGAAACAATGGAAAACTTACAAGATAAAAACATTTCCGCCAACAATTTCGAGCAGTGCATAAAGTGCACAGTCTGCACGGTATACTGCCCGGTGGTTCCGGTGAATCCGAACTATCCAGGTCCGAAGCAGGCAGGACCCGACGGCGAGCGTCTCCGCTTGAAGAGAGGCGAATTTTTTGACGAGGCGTTGAAATATTGCCTTAACTGCAAGCGTTGCGAGGTGGCTTGTCCGTCGAATGTGAAAATCGGCGACATCATTCAGTCGGCGCGCATAAAATACAGCAAACACCGTCCGTCACTCCGCGACAAGTTGCTTGCCAACACTGATTTTATGGGCACATTCGCCACGATGGTCGCTCCGGTGACCAATTTCGCGCTTGGCTTGAAGCCAGTGAAGATGGTGATGGACAGCGTGCTTAAGATCGACGGTCACCGCACGTTCCCGAAATATTCCGGACAGAAATTCGAAACGTGGTTCCAGCGCAACGCCGAAGCGCGTCAGGATGCGTTTAAGAAGCATATCAGCTTCTTCCATGGTTGCTATGTCAACTACAACTATCCGCAACTCGGCAAGGATTTCGTGGCTGTAGCCAACGCTCTCGGCTATGGTGTGCATCTCCTTGATGAGGAGAAGTGCTGTGGTGTGGCTCTGATTTCCAACGGATTGATCAATCAGGCGAAGAAGCAGGCCGCGCTCAACGTGTCGTCGATACGCAAGTCGGTCAACGAAGACAATCGCCCGGTTGTGGGAGTTTCGTCGACATGCGTGTTCACTATGCGCGATGAATATCCTCACCTGCTCAGTGTCGACAATTCCGACGTGCGCGACCAGATCAATCTTGCAACCCGCTTTGTGCATATGTTGATTGAAAACGGAGCGAAATTGAAGTTTCGCAATGATTTCCATTTGAAAGCCGCTTACCATACGCCGTGCCACATGGAGAAACTCGGATGGTCGTATTATTCAATCGACCTGCTCCGCAAGATTCCGGGTATGGAACTGACGGTTCTTCCGTCGCAATGCTGCGGTATTGCCGGAACGTATGGTTTCAAGAAGGAAAACTATGAAACCTCACAAGGTATCGGTTCTTCGCTTTTCGCAGAGATTGAAAAGGCGAAAGTGGATGTTGTGGCAACTGATTGTGAAACCTGCAAGTGGCAGATCGAGATGTCGACACCTACGAAGGTGGAGCATCCGATATCCATACTTGCGCGCGCTCTCGACCTTGAGGCAACGGAAAAATTGAACAAGTAAGAAGGAGTGGTTGAGGGAGATGCGTGCAATCTGGCGTTTTCCTCGAAACTCTTGAGCATAAATTTTTTATGGTTTGTTTAGGATTGTAATTGGTTGATTTTAAACCTTTTCTTCGTGACATAGTAATTTTTTTGGAAAAATTCTCGTAAATTTCGTGGTGAAATCCAAAAAATATTACTATGTTTGCGAACGAAAACAAAAGTTTTCCTAACGAAACCGAAAAAATAGAGAATAAGAAATTAACTTATAATAAAAACTACACAAAAATCTATTTAATCATGTCAGGTTTTTTAACACCCCCTCCCTTTAAGCCAGAAATGGCAAAGGAGAAGATAGACTCGACTTACAAGAACTATCGTTGGCAGGTATTCTTAGGTATCTTTATCGGCTATGCCGGTTTCTACATTGTCCGTAAGAACTTCTCAATGGCTATCCCGGCGTTGGCGCCGTTTGGCTTTGAAAAAGGCGAGCTTGGTATCGTTCTTTCGATGAACGCCATTGCATACGGATTCTCAAAATTCTTGATGGCATCAATCAGCGACCGCAGCGACGCCCGCAAGTTCCTCCCGTTGGGACTTGTCTGCGCAGCGTTGTCAATGTTGTTCATGATTGTACCTATTCAATGGATCGGCGCAGAAAACAAAGGCCTGGCGATTACATTGATGGCAGTGCTCAACTTCCTCGTAGGTTGGTTTAACGGTATGGGTTGGCCTCCGTGCGGACGCGTGATGACCCACTGGTTCTCGATCAAGGAACGCGGCACATGGATGTCGTTCTGGAACTGCGCCCACAATGTGGGTGGAGCCTTGGTAGGCCCGATGGCTGTTTACGGCGCAATGTGGTTCGGTTCATGGTTCTATGGCGCACAGGAACAGTACTACTTCCTTATCGGTACTTACGCATTCCCTGCAGCAACAGCTATTCTTATCGCCATTCTCGCATACTTGATGATTCGCGACACCCCACAATCGTGCGGTCTTCCTTCAATTGAGAAGTGGAGCGGTTGCGCCGGCAAGAACTACGATGCCAAGAAGTCGGAAGAAGTGCTTTCAACTGCACAGATTTTCCGCACAGTGCTCAGCAACAAGCTGCTTTGGTACATCGCAATCGCAAATGCATTTGTATACATGGTTCGTTACGGATGTCTCGACTGGGCTCCTACAATCCTTACAGAAAGAGGTATCAACCTTAAAGATGCAGGTTGGGCATATTTCGCATACGAGATGGCAGCCATCCCAGGCACAATCATCTGCGGCTGGTTGAGCGACAAGGTGTTCCACGGACGCCGCGCGTTGCCGACAATCATCTTCATGGCGTTGATTATCGTTGCAATCATTGTCTATATGGAAAACCTCGACAACTTGAACGTGGTTATCGGCTGCTTGATCGCTATCGGCTTCTTGATCTACGGTCCTGTGATGTTGATCGGTGTTCAGGCACTCGACTTGGCTCCGAAGAATGTTGCTGGTACAGCTGCCGGCTTGACAGGCTTCATGGGTTACGTGCTCGGTACAGCAGTTTTGGCAAACATCGTTATCGGTTATGTCGCTGAAGGCGCAGGTTGGGAATGGACATTCATCCTCCTTATCGGAGCATGCGTACTCTCAATCGTATTCATGGCATTCACCTACAAGCAGGAACAATATCTTGTAGAGCAGAAAAACGCTAATAAATAACAGTTAGGAAAATAAGTGCCGTCCGGCAAAGAAAACTGGGCGGCACTTTTAAATCCCAATAAAAAATATCACTTTGCATCGCGGTTATTGAAACGGGTGCGGAGCAAACAAAGAAAATTATTGAAATTCTTTCATCTATAATTATTTAATTACTTATGAACAAACAGATTGTAAAGCTTGGTATGTTGGGCCTCGTTGCCGCAACTGCCATTACATCTTGCTCTGATGAACAGCAATTCGTTGACTTCAATCAGCAGGCAAAGAAATTTGAGGTTCAAGTTTTGAACGACGACCTCGCAAAAGTACGTGACTATGTACCTTTGTACGCAGTTATCGCACACCGCGGTAGTACATACTGGACACCAGAAGAAACAGAGGCTTCTTGGCGTTGGGCACGCGATATGGGTGCCGACTACTTGGAGTCAGACCTTCAGGCAACAAAAGACGGTGTCGTATTGTCACTCCACGATGACAACTTGAAACGCACAACCAACATCCAGACCGTATTCAGCGACCAGGTGCCTAACATCCGTAAGGCTTTCTACCGTTCGCTTACTTACGAAGACGGTACACCATGTAACTTCTCTGAAGAAGATATCAACGCTCAGTACAACAACGACCTTGGCAACTACTACAGCTACTATCCACGTAACTACTACTATGCAGAGCTTTTGATGCTCGACGCAGGCGCTTGGTTCAACGAGGACAGCCAGGAGCAGGCTCGTGCAGCATACGCATCAACCAACAAGCCTTTGTCTGAGACATTGGCAGCGTGGGCAACCAACCCTAACGCACAGGTGGTTTACAGCAACGGTCTTTACATCAGCGCACTCGCTGACCAGATTGCATACGCAGAAGGCAAGATGCTGAACCGCGACGCAGAAGGTCGTCGTATCCTTCCTTATCACGTGAAGAACTCACTTAAGGGCAAAACTCTCCTTGAAATCTGTGCAACAGCACCATCAACAACAGTAGAGGGCAAGACTTACACAGCACAGGCCCGCTATATGGACTTCTTGGTTTATGACTTCTCGAACGCATACAAGGATGACCCACAAGACAGCGGCAACCGTCCAGGTATCTACATCGAGTTTAAGGAAAGCTGGGCACAGCCAAGCGATATGGAAGCTCGCGTATACGAAGAGCTTCACAAGTGGGGATGGAACATCATCACAAAACCAGCCGATGGCCAGCCATTCTACAAAAACGGTAAAGTCAACGTAGGTAACACCAACGGTAAGGTTATCCTCCAAACATTCTCGTTCGACGCAGCTAACCGCACATACAGCGTATACAAGGGACGTATCCCAATGTGCTACCTCCTTTGGACAGGCACACCTGCTTATGCAACAGATATCGCATACGACACCCCAACCGGTTTGGCAGACTTCATCAAGTACATGCAGGATCACGGCTGCCACATCATCGGCCCGGCTATCTCAGGTGCACCTAACAACTATCCTGAAATGAACAACCCATGGCAGGCTTACATGGTTCGCCGTGCAGGTATGATCAACCACCCATACTCTTTCGACTCACAGGCTCAGCTCACTAAGCACATGGGCTACTGGAACTATGGCTATGAGACACCGTTCGACGAAATGAAGGTTACAGTTCCTAAGACAAGCGTAAGCACATTCCCAGGCGATAGCCAGACATGGCCTATCTACATGGACGGATGCTTCACCAACCACACAGAGATGAACCTCCAGTACATGCTTGACAACGGTATGCGCGGCAACGCAAACTTGCCTAACCCATTCCACGCTGGTCAGAAGTTTGACAACAGCCAGGCTCCTCTTACAGTGCCTGACGCAAACGAACTCCTCAACAAGCTTGGCTACTAATCAACAATAAAGCTTAGGAAAGAGAATTGATTCTTAAAAAATTAAATTGAAATTAAAATGAGAAATAAAAAATATATTTTCATGTCGGCTTTGGCTGTTATGGCTCTTTCTGCTACAGCGCAGGACTTTGACAACACCCCGACTTTGAATATCAACAATAAGGAGAAGCAGGTTAAGTTTACTGTCGGCGCACGTTTCATGGCAGACGCTGCTTACTACAACACAGAGGCTACTCCGTTGAAGAGTGGCGCAACAATCAGCGATGCACGTATCCGCACAAGCATGAGCTACGGTGAAAACTGGTATTTCTATGCTGACTTCGGCTTCGGCGGCGGCAAGTTCTCTCAGAAAAACATCTTCTTGCAGTATGCAAACAAGGCTGACAAGGGAACACACGCTGTGAAAGTTGGTTACTACAATGACCCAGCTGGAACAATGGCTGCTCAGACTTCACTCGGTTCTTACCACTTCATCTCTCGTCCAGGTATGGCGTCTTCAATTGGTGAAGGTCGTGAACTCGGTATCACTTACAAGTTCTCAAACGATCATTTCTTCGCTTATCAAGGCTTGTTCACTGAGAGCGCTTACAACCGTTTGGACGCAGGCTACAATGGCTTGACATTGAGCGGACGTTGGTTGTATCGCAACGCCAGCGACGTCAACAACGCATTCCACGTAGGTGTCAGCGCACGTTACGCTAAGCTTGGCGGTGGCGAAGAAGTTACAACAAAGGGTTCTACAGTTTTGAAGAAGAGCCTTTCTTTGGGTCAGTCGCTCGAAACTTACGTAGACCAGAACAACATCTTCTGTAGCGCTACATTGCCATGGGCAAACGAAGTGATCGACTTCGGCGCAGAGGCGTTGTTGGTACAGCCGGATTTCTTCGTACGTGCAGAGTACAAACACAAAGTTGTTACAAAACACCGCGATTCTTACTCAATCTTCATCGCCAGCCAGGACAACATCGACGGTTGGGGTGACCCAGCTCTCTGGGAGCAGGCCAACAAGATTAAGACCAACCATTTCAACGGCGCTTACGTTGAGTTGGGCTACAAGTTCTTCGGCAACGCTTACTCTTACGACAAGTTCAACGGTGTGATGAACGGTCTCAGCGGCAAGTCGCTCGAAATCGTAGGTCGTTTCAACTACACAGGTCTTAACGACTTGACAGAAGGTGAGTACTACTCAGCTGGTCGTGACCAATACTATGCAGCAGGTTTCCTTCAGGATTTCCCAGGTATCGGCGCAACTTCAGTTGGTGGTGGCGACATCTACTCAACAACAATTGGTTTGAACTACGCTTTCAACAAGTATGCTCAAGTAATGCTTGACTACACTTGGCACCGCGTAAACATCGACCGCTTGCCTCATGACAAGAACGTACACGCAGTTCAGGCTCGCGTACAGTTCACATTCTAAGAATAGGGCTTATATAAATAATATCATTCGGGAGGAAAGTAGCGATACCCCCTCCTTGACACAAACAAATCCCGGCGCATAGCGCCGGGATTTTCTCGTTTTTCATCGGCAGACGTCGCATTGACAATAAAAACAAAAATCACGGAGCCTTACATTTTGTAGTGCTCTTGATTTGCACTATCTTTGGATAAGATAGGCTTCATCTCGGAATAAAGTTCAAGTAAACTTGACTTTCTTCACTCGATTTGCACTATCTTTTGATAAAATAGGCTTCATCTCGGAATAAAGTTCAAGTAAACTTGGCTTTATTCACTCGATTTGCACTATCTTTGGATAAGATAGGCTTCATCTCGGAATAAAGTTCAAGTAA
>OGHM01000531.1_pt1 | contig 19880 bp, 9 predicted proteins | sample 1571531 | NCBI WGS metagenome assembly OGHM01 (sample SAMEA2582031, study PRJEB24529) | metagenome | biome: Human gut stool | place: China | collected 2011 | reverse complement strand
CAACTTTAGTTTTAACATTTAAAACTGTCAACCAATTTCAGTACACGTCATACAATAAACAAGGCTTTGGACTGGAGTGACGATAAACCTTTAGAGGAACTAAATCGAAGGCTTGATGCAGAAGGTCGATACGCTGTATTTGTTATTGATGCTATAAATGAAGGAGCAGGAAGGTCTTTTTGGAAGTATGCTCTACCGCAACTAAAGGATCAAATATCACATTACAATCGTTTAAAATTGATTGTTTCAATCAGAACAATGTCAGATGACGAACAGTTGAATTTGCTTTTTAAAGGCAAATGGTATCCAATCGAAATAGATGGATTCCAAAATCGCGAACAAGCATTTAAGGAATTCTTTGAAAAATATGGGATAAGTGACAACTATACTCCGTATTTAAAAATTGATGAGTTTCAGAACCCTCTCTTCATGAAAATCTTCTGTGAGACATACAATATGCTCTCTCTGGATGAGCGGAGGAATGCTATGAGAATTCCTATATATCGTAAATATCTTAATCAAAGAAATATCGAAGTATCAAAGGTTGTAGATGAAGACCCGAAGCAGAATATTACTTCTAGATTGTTATTGTGGATAGCGAATCAATCAGTTATGCAATATGAATGTGGAAATGTTCCTCGCCAATCGGTATATAAGATAGCACAAAGAATATTACGTTTCCGTCCCTGGTCTAAAAGTTTACTTTTTAATTGCCTTTCGCAAAATGTACTTAGAGAGTACACCTCATCAAGGGATGATATTGACTATGTAGATTTTGAATATGAAAGCCTAGGTGACTACCTCAAGGCAGGATGCTTAAACGATAGAAGAATGTCTGATGGAGACAAACTTGCCTATTTGGTTAATTTGTTTCATATAATGAAAAGAAATGATCAAGATCATTTGGATGATGGTAAAATATATTGTTTTCTTAGAGCATTTTTAAGTATTTGGAACCCAAATGAAAGAATCTGGGAAAGCAAAGTCTTCCAAAATGGGGAACTAACAAGTATCTTACTTAGTAGTTTGCATTGTCGAAATGTAAGGGATGAAGAGAATACATTAAAGTCTGAATATATAGACTCTATATTAGAGAATCAAACTGACTTTTGTAAGCCAGAGCTGATATTAATGAATTTTGAACTCTATGCTAAAGGCTTATTTGATTCTGTGCACAAACGTTTGAATGCTATGAAGATGCATGAACGTGACATGAAATGGTCGAAAGAAGTAAATGGACTCTATAATTATGGCTACTATATAGAACTTTTAGAAAAGATACAGCCTAGTTCCATTGATGAATTCCGTTCATTGGCAATGATTGAGACATGGATGCTTACGTCCTCGTATCCTGCAATTCGGAATTATGTTGCACGAAAATTAAAAAACATATTAACGGAAAATCAAGATTTGATTATTACTATTATTAATTCTTTCCGAACTGTAGATGATAGTTATATTCATATTGGTCTATATGAGGCGGTATATGGAGCCATTGCAACAATAGATGATGCCAAATTATCTGATGATGTTTCCAAAAACTTATTCGAAATTCATTATTCTGGTAAACGAGCGCCACAAGACTTAATGGTACGCCATTGGACTTTAAAAATATTTGAGTATGCCCATCACTTGAATGCTAACAGTACTATTTGGAACGATGCGCAACCACCTTACTCCTATCCTGACAATTTACGAAGTATTGTAGGTGACAGTAAATTTGATAAAGAAGACTATTTTGGATATTCACAAGGTAGTAAGAAAATAAACCATTCACTTTATCACTGGGACTTTAGTCGCTATATTATAGGGACTAACACCCAGAGCACTTCAAGTATATTCTTTTGGGAAAAAGACAATCCTGTTACTCTTTCTTTTATCTGTAATGCTATTGCTTATATAATAAAGAACAAGTATCATTGGAATGATGAAATAGGAGAATATGACGCAACGGTGCCATTTCAAACACAAATGGAAAATAGCGTTGAGCGAATTGGTAAGAAATACCAGTGGCTTGCTTTAAATGAAGTGTATGCTTATCTTTGTGACAAATGTCAAATGATAATAAATGAATGGAGCTTTAATAAAAGATTTGCAAAGGTAAATTACCCTTGGTATGTCAGAGAACATAGTAATTACGATCCAACCCTTACGCCACAAAATATCGCGCGTGAACTTAGTTACGATTTGTTTGAGGCTATTCATCCCACTTATACTCTTGATATGAATCAAGACGCTTTTATTAAGAATGGGATAGCAATGACAGAACTTTATATAACCATGAACGATAATAAAGGTGATGGATGGATTACTTTACACGCATATTCTCATGTTGAAGAAGAAGTAGATAAAGCTAAGAGAGAAAGATTTGTATATTACAATCCTATTTTAGTTCCAATAACCAAGAACAAAGAAATATCCAAATGGATGGCAAAGGAGAATTTCTATGGAAGATGGATGCCAGAACGTAATGGTTCTACTGATTTTAGGTGGAATGAATATCCTTGGGCAAATTCTTATAAAACGCTTGATGATGAATCAGACGAAGATTATAATGAGGACGGACACAGCTTCAAAATTGCATACTCAGCCCAACTTCAGGAGGATACATCTGGTATGGGTGAGGATTACGATTATTTGTCTACAGCTTATATGCCCTGTCCTGACATGATGAAAAAAATGAATTGGCATACAGCAGAAAGGGGAGTTATTCGAGATTCTCAACATCAGATTGTTGCAATAAATAGATGTATTCATGGAGATCCAATGAGAGCTTTAGTTGTCAAAAAATCAGAGATTGATAAATATCTCAAAATAACAAATCAGATGCTGTTTTACGCTTTGTTAGGCGAAGTCACAATAGTTGATGGTTTTAATACAATACATATTGATCGCTTGACAGGAGCTGCTAAATACGATTATAAGAATGGTGTTTCTATAGTACAACCATTGCGAAAAGAGCCCAATAGAACTGTTTTGAAATAAGCCATGATATTTATAGTAAGTAGTATTTATGAAAATATCGACATCATATAGGGATAGTGTAGAGCATATTGAAAAAATGCTCTCATGTTTATCTCATTATATAGAAATCAGCAATACACAGGGAACAAATGACATCAATGTGGCATGTGAGAATCTTGTGTTGATGTTGATGAACTCTGTTTATGGTTATAAGTTGGAAAATTTCAACGGCAAAAAACATATGAGCAATGCTGCTGGAATAGACCTAATAGATTTGACCAATAAGGTTTGTGTCCAAGTAACGAGCAAACAGACGAAAAAAAAGTTAGATGATACATTAAAATCGTGTAAAGAGAATGCAAAGCTTAAACATTATAAGCTCAAGTTCTTTATAATTTCCAACAAAGCGAACAATACTGTTCTTTCATATAGAGATGAGGAATTCAAATTTGACGGTGCTACTGACGCTGTAAACTTCAAAAGTTTATGTGCCGAATTGAAATCATCAGATCATGAACGTGTCATAGAACTCGATTGGCGAATAAAGAGTTGGTTGGGTGAAAACTATTATGATGTAGATGAGTTTTGCAATGCCATCGAAGGAAGTAAAGACCCATTGTTTTTTAAGGATGGCGAACAATACTATCCCAGAAGAATTAGTGCTTATTCCAATAAAGAAGATTCTTATCTTGTCGAACGTTTCATAAATCCAGATAAATATAAGGAATATACATTAGAGGAATATGTAATGGGTAAAGCCAAAGGCTTTGAAAGCAAACAATGGCTACTCATAGCTGCTGGGCAAGCAGGTAAAACATATGAAGCAAGAAAGTTGTATTCTTTTCTAAAAGAGGAAGAGTCAGATGTCTTTCCTATCTTTTTTGAAGCCAAAATGTTTAACTATAACCCAGTATTAAGAATTCCTTATTTTTGGCAATCAAATCATATCGTTTACATCATAGATGGTTATGATGAAATCAGCAGTGACGAACTGCGAGAGAAATTTTTGATTGAGATAACAACCCTACAACGCAAATATCCAGAATTGCGTATAGTCATCACATGTAGAAGAAACTTTATTGCTAACAACGAATTTTTAACTGATTTCCAACGTTTATATCTTGAGGATTTAAGCTTTGACGATGTTAAAAGTATAATTAAACAAAGTGGGATAGATAACCAAGAGACTTTTTTGCGTCAAATAGAAGAGAACAATCTGTATTCTTTAGTGTATGTACCTTTCTACCTAAACGGATTGTTGGATTGTTATCGCACGCATACTAAAATTCCGAATGACAGACTTTCCATTTATGAATTCCTTATCGATAGAAGTTTTACTGCTGACAATGAACGAAAGTTGGGTTCTGTGGTAGATGTAAGACTAAGAGGAATAAAACTTCTCCAACGCATTGCCTTAGTGATGCAATTTACAGAAAAGAAAGAATTGTCTATAGAAGACATTGCAGACATGGACATCTCAGAAGACGATATGAGATGTTGCCTTGGTTATACTTTATTTCATAGAGACGACAGAGGATATTATCGGTTCGAAAAGAATGCCTTTCAATTGTATTATGTTGCAAAATATCTTTCAATGCTTAATGTAGATGCAATTCTTGGTTTAATCAGTTATCGAAACAATGGCATCAATCGTATTAAACCAGAATGGCTTGATGCGTTTGAGTTGCTTTTGGCAGTGCAGTCAAATGGTTCGAAAAAAGAATATCTGCTCGATTGGACTTATGATAATCATGCGGAAGCGTTGCTAAATATAGATACAAATTGTTTGGACTCCTCTTTTTGCCATAAGGTTTTTAAGAAAGTTTTATTAGAATATAAGGATAAGCGCATATCCAGTAGTCCAGATTGCGGATGGTCTTTTGACCGGAAACTTGCTGCCTTCTGTTTAAATAAAGACTCATTAGATTTCTTTTTACAAGAGTATGACAATGAAGCCGAATTAGGAGCATATCTTTATTTGTTGTCATTCATTTTCTGGTTTATCTCTCCTGACATTATAAACAGAAATGGTTTAAAAGCGGTTTACAAGGCTTCAGCTTACAAACGATTAGAAGAGTTCGGAGATAATGACGGCAGATGGTATGAAGCACCCTACATACCATTTAGCAATGAAATATTTGCAAATACGGATGACATCAAGAGATTGATAGAGCTAACGTCATCAATAAAACATGTTCTTCTAAAGAAATCAATCTATAAACTGATTGTTGCCTCAAGTTCCTATGATGAATTCGTGGACTTTGCAATTAAGAACGACTCTGAAATTCATGACTTTGCAAGAAAAAGCGACTCTGCCAAAGTTTCGGTCAATAGAGACGATGTTGTCACAGCATTGGGAAATGTATCCCAATATGTCAGTCTAATCAAGCTTTGGCAATATTATCCTACAATCGCAGATAAGACGCACTATAACTATCATGATGATGAAGCCATTAAAGTTTTATCGCAGTTGAAAGTAAATACAGAAAAACTTATAATCGAACATCCAAATCTGAAAGATTTTGTTGATAATGCATGGCTGAAAGTTTACGATAATCGACATACCTTCTTTTACGGACAAGATGGCAAAAAGATATTTAATGCTTTCAGTGGTTTTATGTCTACATATTGTGACATTGATGAGATTCGCACTATATTTGAAGAACTGCGTATGATTCACAAAACCTCTGGCTCGTACCGTGACTATGTGCAACTCCAAGCTAAACTATTTATTCGTTTAACCCCTGGTGACATAACGTCAATAGCAGAAGAATGGGGAGATGACGAATATTTTAGAACAACTGTCTTCTATTTAAGAAATGCCCCTTCAAAAGAGCTATGTGACGAAATTGAAATTCTTATAAAAACCAAATATGCTCATTATTTGGCAACTATACCTAAGCCTATGGATTATGAGAGTATACATAGACATGATAAAGAAGTTGCTTTTGATAGAAAGAGATTCAATCAGTACATCTCAAGTATTGTGGATAAATATGCTGTTACAAATAGGAAAGAGCTGAGATTACAATTAAAAGATGATGAGGAAGAACAAATAAATGAATACTTATGGCAATATCTTTCCCATTACAATCTGAATAATTCAGACGAATATGACAAAAAGGCAATATTAGATAGTCTGGAGTCAAAATGCCATTTTGCGTTGTTTATTATAAACACATTTCATAATGATGATACGCTTTCAGAGAAACAGATAAAAGTTCTTCAGAAATCTGTTTGTAACCTTCTGTCTTCAAAACGCTTTCGTCTGGATTATGCAGGATGTAAAATCTGTTCTAAAATATTAGTCAAGTACAGACTTGATATGCCAGAGGAATTTATTCTGCGCTTGATACCATATGCAGAATTAGATTATGGTCTTTCTACGGATAAGGAACATTCGGATTACATAACATATGCAGTACAAAAATGTGGTTTTGAATTGGTAAAGAACGAAATAGTCAATCTTTTAAAGCAAAATACGGAAAATATCGATTATGACACATTGATTTTGTTGGTTCGAAGTGTTGCATATTATTCCATAAGAAAGTCATATGAAGATGTTCTACGTCATATTATGAATATAAAATATCCCATCAACCTCGCTGACTTTTTTTATCGTTCAAACGAAAGTGAAGGTCTGTCGTTATTAATGAATAACTATGACTCCTTACCTGCAGACGTTCAATTGTATATTATTTCTAAAGTAATCAAGGATGATAAAAATAAAGATTGGGCAATAGAAGCCATCAAAAGAAACGTTTCTGTTTACAATGAGGAACAAAAAGCAAAAGCAATAAAATATCTCGTCAGATTGGGTGATGGTCAAGCCTTAAAAGAATGCGTGGCTGCGACAAGAAAAGACTACAAGGCTTTATGGGAGGCTTGTGATGTACCTTCGTTTATGTACACAGATACTAAGTACTTAGAAGACATACTTGAACTTTTACGGTTAACATGGAATTTGCCGGACACATTTAACACTTGGTACTCCCGTTTGCAAAATACATTACTTAATATGGCAAGTCAAAGCATAGATCAGTTCACTCAGGTTTTGTCAGCTCTTGAAAAATTAGTGAAATCAGATGCCAAATACAGTTCTCTGAACTATTTTATTGGTGAATTGCGCAGTACATACGAGCCGCAAGTTGTTGGTGCTAAGCCTTTGACCGTAAAAGAGGCTATGCGATTTATTAGTGAACATGATGTGTAAATATAATAAACTCTAAAACACGCACAAGCCCCATTCGATTTCGTCTACAATGCCGAGGACGATTATTACGATTTGGTCGTAGACAAGAAAATTCGGAAAGTCGTAGAAGAGCTGAATGCATTGCCTCATGACGTACTAATCCGCTATCTGACCTATTAGTCTGAAGCCATAGATAGCCGTAAATATGTTGTGGAGAGTGAGCTTCCGCATGAAGAATGGAACACAGACTGTTGCGACTATGCAGCCAGTGAGACAGATGAAGAACGATATATATATATGCCAAGTGTATGACAGAAACACTTGGACATATGCTGCAAGACATCAATAATAATTATCCCAACAAGTATCCTGCTGTCATGCGCACGGTGAAGTCATGGAAGAACTACAGTCTTATAGGGTTCACTCCTGCCATGCGTGAAGAAATCGACAAGGCTTGGATAGGACCGAATACGTGGAATGATGGTAAAAAGGCTGCTATGGCATTTGTTCCATTGTTTGAAGTCTTTATGAAGCATGGAAAGAGATAGAGGACATGGAGAGTTGTACGGACTATGGCGTTCCAAGAAGAGAACTGCCATTTTAGATTATTTCGATTATCTAATTACATTATGCGGAAAATAAAGTTTGGATATATAAAGGACGGGAATTATATCCGTATTGGTGACAATATGCATGGGATATATAAGACCTACGATGATATGCGTTTTAACTGGCAGTTAATCAGTCAGACAGAAGATGACACAACAAAGTACTACCTGCTAAATAATAAAAATGAAGCCATTGAATACGTAGGACGAAAAGCCCCATGGTCACCATTGGCAGTAGGCACCAAGGAGCAGTATCTCTATATGGATAATGCGCAAGGCTCGATGCAAGAAATGAAAACCTATGGAAGAGAATATATTACGGGGGAAAAACGCAAACAGCAGAGCAACAGCATTTATAAAACCATCAATGGAGAAGAATACCTTGTGACATACGCCTATTATGCTGTCAACAAGAACAGAGGAAAGGAATACAACAGCAAGGACGCATACGTCTGTGAGCATTATCTGACAGGAGAGTACGCTATCAGCAATAATGACCACCATATCATCTTGGAAGGATTGAAGAGCGTAAAACTCTCGGATGACAATATAGCAGAGGTCGTGTTCGCAGGAGAAGACAAAACCACGTGGGTAAATCTGTACACCATGCAGGAATTTGATGAGCGTCCAGTGGTAGAGAAGATGGGATTTATGGACGTGCTGAGAGTTGGCTATAACTATTATTTCTATAAAAACAGAGATATGGCAGGCATACCGATGCATCATCGGGAATGCGTGGCAAATGACAGGATATTCCAGTTCTTGGACCTGTACATGATACTAAGAGACCAACCCAATAAAGTCTACTACATATCTGGAGAGCGTCGAGGAAAGGATCAGTGGTATCTAATACTGATAGACATCACCAATGCCAATTCAAAGACACGAAAGGAAATACCCTCGATGTGGTTGCCGAGACGAAGTTGACATGAAGGAAATACGACTTTACGACTACCAAAAAGAAATGATGGGGAAGATTGACACGGCGTTCAAGTCGTGTCAGTCTGTAATGGTGCAGATGCCGACAGGTACGGGAAAAACTGTGCTACTGACCGAAGTAGTGAAAAACGAAAAGGGAAGAGTGAAAAATCCATGTGTGTGGATTGTAGTGCATCGGCGTGAATTGGTAGAACAGATAAGAGAAACGCTTGAAACCATGACGAGTAGCTTCTCTACTTCTGGCACTGCTCTTTCCCTTTTATCGGACAATTCCCGTATAAAAGTAATGTCGATACAATGGCTGTCGAGGCATTATCAAGAAATGGAGAAAATGCCATCATTGATAGTAATCGATGAGGCGCATCATGCCGTGGCGAAAACCTACAAGGAGGTGATGGATGCTTATCCTGAGGCAAAGAAACTGGGACTGACAGCCACGCCCTGCCGACTGACCAGACGAGGCTTCACCGATTTGTTTGACGTGCTGCGGCAGTCGTGGTCAGCAAAGAAGTTTATTGCCGATGGTTGGCTATCGCTGTACGACTATATGTCCATCAGAGAGGACAGCGAGGACTGGCGCTTGGTGAACTCGCTGAAGAAACGAGGTGCCGACGGAGACTTCTCGCTGAGAGAGATGAGTGAGAAGCTGAATGTGCAGCCAAGCATCGAGAGGCTTTGCGATACGGTGAGGAGATATGCAGCAAACAAGAAAGGCATCACTTACGCCATAGACATAGCCCATGCGGAGCATATAGCAGAAGCGTACAGACAGCATGGCATAAATGCTGTGGCGATAAGCAGCAAGACATCGCTTGAAGAAAGACAGGCAATCATTGAAAGGTTTAAGGAAACAAGTGTAGGAGATTCTTGTAGTAAGCCTTGCAATGTCTCTTTGAAACAGAAAGCCAACATACAAGTGTTGGTGAACGTTGATTTGTTCGGAGAGGGCTTTGACTGTCCTGATGTAGAGTTTATCCAGTTGGCGAGACCTACACTGTCGTTAGCAAAGTATCTGCAGCAAGTAGGACGTGGAATGCGTGTGTTTGAGGGTAAGAAGTATTGCTTGATATTGGACAATATCGGGCTGTACCGTTTGTTTGGTCTACCATCAGATGACAGAGACTGGCAAGCCATGTTTGAGGGACGTATTGCTGGTAAAGGCATTCTGACAAAGGAAGTGGAAGGACCGTATAACGTAGCCTATTCTATTTGCAACGAACAAGAGAGAATTACTTCGGACGCACGAACAGAGTTAATCACCGTGATGACACATGAGGGGCAACGTATGGACTTGGAGGAAGCTTACGGCTACGAGATAGTCGGCAACAAGGAAGGTCTGTCGGGTGTTGTGGATAAAGACGGCAAGGAAGTGCTACCCTGTGAATATAATAGGGTAGAACTGAAAGCATACGGAATAGCCAAGCTGTATTCTCGACGGAAGATAGACAGAGAACGTCCCTGGATGGACTTGCGCAATGGTGTGCGATACTTCAAACGACCGAGAATCGAGAAGCATGGCTTTTTAGAGTTTTCCACTACAGACGGGTTGCGCCTCTATCCGAGAGTAAAGACACGTCAGATGGACGAGAACTGTTTCGTGTTGCGGAATGCGTTGGACAATGGGACAGACGAAGGGCTGCGGTTCCGCAATTTCTTTGTGCAGCCTTCAGAGCCAGACAGACTATACATGTTCAAGGAGAAAATAGAAGACCTGTCGATTTGGGAAGACGAGCAAGGAGGTTTGGCATGGCGCAAGGCTTGGGATACCATGTTGCATCCTATGACAGCTGAAGAATTAGTAGAAAAGAGAAACACATGGGAAGAAGAGGTCAAGCAATTTGAAGATGAAAAGAAACAATATATAAGTTTTTTTAGGTCAGAAATAGAGATAGACTCCGTCCATGACAAGACCTTATTAGCAGATTATAAAGAACCTGCCAATCTGAGAATTACCTGCGTCACGAAGAACATTTATCAAGTATATTATCGAAGACATTGCTTGGATAGATGGCAATCATTGGGTAGTTATGCTAAGATATATCCTCAGGCATACGGTATAAGAGTAGTGCAGAATAGAGAAGGCAAATACCTTATCCGAACAGAATTGTTCAAACAGTTTGAAACGCCAGAACAGACCTATGAGTTTGCAGAACTTCAAGACAACGCCCTGCTTCACATTACGGAGCAAGGCAAGGAATACTGGGTATATTTGGAGAATATGACATGCTTTACTCGTAAGCCAGAATTTGTCACCATCGGTTTCATGGACTTCCTGAAGATTGGTGGAGTGTATATGAGACGTGGAAGAAACAAAGGTGAAACTTACAGAAAAGCAGAGATAAGGACGTATGATGACATTTGCTTCTTGGGATCAAGAGAAGTATTCGTCAAGACGGCTTATAGACAACACCATTATTACATACAGCAACGGTCATTGGACGGCAAACATTTCGTGCTGAGTGATAGTATGAAACCAAAAGAATCGTCAACATGGTTTGATATGTACTACGACGGGAAGAATCCTCCGATAGTAGAAAGACGAAAGAAGGATTATGAGGTGTACGGAGTGAAGAAGTAGCTTCATAGAATGGGTATAGGCAAAGGCGGATGTGCAAGGTGGAGAGTCTTGGGCATCCGCCTTTTTAGTTGTAGTTGGGATTGAAAAAAAACGTTTGGGCTTGCAAAACTATGGGTACCACTTGTAAAACAAATACATCGATAACAGAGAAAAAATTGGCCTAATTGGGGGGCGAGTTTGTAACCCGCCTTTGCTTACGCTCTGCTGTCGCGGGTTACAAACCCGCCCCCCAATTAGGCCGACAAATTGAAAATTTAATGGGCTATTGTTTATATGGTATTTTATTTATTCGTAAATTTACCGCGCTAAACTTATCGTTTGACATTCAATCAGAAAAACATCTAACAAACCTCTATACATGAAAAGAGTTTTACTCCTGTTACTCTGCCTCGTGGCCTATGGCGCGACGTGGGCAGATGTCACCTTTAATCCTACAACTAAATATCGCCTTAGTTGTAAGTACTACAATAATGGTAGCAATACTTATGGTTCGGTAGTCTTGGGTGCTAAACACAACTCTATGCCAGAGTTGTATTATCTTACTACTTCCACCTATTCAGATGATAGTTGGTGGTACATTCGTGCGAATGGTAGCAGCTACGAGTTTATCAATGCAGAGAGTGGACAACGCATGGCCTATACTTCCAATCGCGTTAATGGAAGGACGAAAGGTCTTACGCTCACTACGACCTCATCTTACCAAACGCTATGGAATATTAAAGTCAATAGTAGCAACTATGCTTCTATTGAAAGTAATTACTCAGGCAACGTATTCAACCTTCGTACCGATGGTTCTTACTTGTTGGGTACTTATAATAGTGATGGTACAGGCAATAACGAACTCTTTAAAATCTATGATGAAAAGGGTAACGACGTGTTGGCTGGTGAAACTGGTGGAGCAGGTGGTGGCGATGTAACTACCAACTATACCAGTGGCAGCTATGGTACCAACTCAAATAACGAATATTGGGAGTTGACCCACCTCTCACAGCCTGTGGTATATACCACTAGTACCAGCGATCCAGTGCTTTATTCTATCATCAATCTGCGTTCAAAGCATTATGTCGGTGTGGGTACAAGTTTTAAAAACAACACGACTTGCTTAACAGAAGAGACTGATGCCAGCAATAAGACTCAATTCTATTTTGTACAAAGCGGCAATGGTGTGCAAGTCTTCACCAAAGACGGACAGTACGTATCTACTAGCTTTGCAATAGAAAAAGAGGGAACAGAAGGTCTGAGTGTCGTTTCGGGACAACCACAAGGCAACATCTGGGGCTTTGCTTGGAATGTCGACGTTGATTATACGGGTTATACGCTTCAAAAGTTAGATAATCTCAATGCTACTGACAATACACAGAGCGAAAACACTTGTTGGAACGATTATCAAGTAGATTGGATTAGTGGTGCACGTGAAGTGGGACTCTACACAATTAACGATCCTGGTTCAGGTTTCGTCTTCACCTCTTCTGACATTCGTCATGCCCAGTTGCTCAAGCAGCAAGGCATAGACCTTGGCATCGACTTTACACCTAAGTCGATCGCTACGGCACTCGACTCCTTCTTGTTGGGTGATAAACAAGTGCCATACGAGTCGTACAATAAGACCTATTATTATCCACTGCCCGAGTCGGCACGTGGAGGTGGTGACTTTACAACCTCGTTCCGTTATACCTTGGCTAAGACCCTTTCGGCTGACGACTACAAGCTCACTATCAACGAGACAGAACCCGATGCTGGCGGCAATATCACTTTTGCTCGTGTAAATTGCAATCGCACCTATCCCATAGAGTTGAGCAATGCTGATGGCTCTGTCAAACTCACAGCTTCGTTACGTTTCACTTTCTTGCCCGTGGTTGAGGTAAATGACGATTATATTACCACAAGCTATACGAAAGGTTCCCTCCGTGTTACCTTCCCAGAGGACGAAGGCTTAGACTCTATCTATCACGCTGACTTTAAAATTCGTGGTGCCTCTTCTATCAACTATCCGAAGAAGTCGTATGCTGTAAAACTGCGTGACGCTGAAGGCAATTCTATCGATCGCAAGTTGTTAGGCCTGCGTTCTGACAATAATTGGATACTCGATGCCATGTATGTAGACTTAGCTTGTATGCGCAACCGCGTATGTACCGACCTTTGGAACGACTTTTCCGTAAAGCCTTACTATGCTGATCGCGAGAAGAAGGTACGTACAGGTACGCGTGGTAAATTTGTCGAGATGATACTCAATGGCCGTCACAATGGTATCTATTGTATGACTGAGAAGATGGACCGTAAGCAGCTGAAACTGAAAAAGTTCGTGCCTGCAGCCGAGTCTACTACGGGTGAAGACGAAGTGCATGGCTTGCTTTACAAGTCAAGCGATTGGACCTATGAGACGTTTATGGGACATGAGCAAGGCGACTTGACGTTCCCTTACAAAACTCCGAGTAGTTATAATAACTATTTGGGCAGTGAGACTTGGCGTAGCTATGAGTTCAAATATCCTGACTATCAAAAAGAGGCTGTAGATTGGGAACCGCTCTACAATGCCGTAAGCCACGTAGCTGCAGTGCGTTCACAGACCACTTTCGATGAAGGCTTTGAAACGTACTTCGACTATCCCATGATGCGTGATTACTACCTCTTCCTCGAACTCATCATGGCCAGTGATAATCATGGTAAGAATATGCTCTTCTATGTATACGACAAGCAAGGACCTGAGGGCGGAAAGATAGCCATCGCGCCTTGGGACTTAGACGGCACATTAGGCCAACGTTGGGACGGTAGCACCAGCTATACAGGGGCTAATCAAGAGTTTGACGAGTTTATCAACAAAAATGAACATGGTCAGTTTACTCCCTTCCTTCGCTTGAAGTTGAGCAGTAAATATAATTGGAAGGCTGACCTTACGGAACGTTATGCTGAACTGCGTAATAGTAAGTTGTTTGATGCAGATGCGATTGCCAACCGCGTAGCTACATACGCTTCACTCTTCGAAGAGAGTAAAGCTGATATGCGTGAGCAAAATCGTTGGACACGTTACCATAGTGACTTACAGTCTGCAGCTTCTTATATCGAAAGTTGGATTCAACGCCGTGTAGCCTTCCTCGACAATAAATATGGTTATGATCCCACTACTACTCAAATCAACGAGGCTGTGAGCGAGGCTCACTTCTCAGCTCAAGGTGGCCAAGGTCAGATTGGGATAGGTGCTGGTAAGGCACAAATCCTCCGCATCTATACCACCGTTGGTGCGCTCGTTCGCATGGTACAAGTGCCTGAAGGATTTACCGCTTTACAAGGTTTCGCACCTGGCATTTACATCGTAAATGGTCAAAAGGTGGTAGTAGAGTAAACCTAATTAATGTGCAAATGCTTGGGAAATGTGCAAATGTGCAAATGTGAGAATGTGCAAATGGATGCTTTAATTTTCGCTCTTTATGTAAGGAGCAAATAAAAGCGACCATTTGCACATTCTCACATTTGCACATTTGTAAATTCTCCCTATCTTTGCAAAATACTAAAAAGAAGAAAATGACAATAGATAATACACAACTTGCAGAGCAACTGCGTATGATAAAGCGTTCGTTGCGTGGTGTAATGAATGGTCCTGTAAGTGCTTCAATGCGCGAAAAGGGACTTAACTATAAGATAATATTTGGTGTCGAACTGCCACGACTGCAAGCAATGGCCAATGAATTTCCTCACACTTACGAATTGGCTGCAGCTCTTTGGAAAGAAAACATTCGTGAGTGTCGACTTCTTGCAGGAATGTTGATGCCCACCGAAAGTATGGACGCAGAGTTGGCGCGCATTTGGGTGGAACAGATGCAATTTGTCGAAGAGGCAGAATGCACCGTGCTTTACCTCTTTAGTCATACCCCCTGGGCTTCGGTGTGTGCCTTTGAGTGGATAGCCGAAGAGGGAGAGATGTTTCAACTCTGTGGCTATTTACTTTTAGCTCGCCTCTTTATGCAAGGTGCCACACCTTCTGAACGCGACATGGACGAATTCCTTGACCAAGCCTTTACAGCTCTTCGCCACCCCAACACTCCTGTAGGTCGTGCAGCCAGCAAAGCCCTCATAAAATTTATGGACTTAGGCGAAAAGCAAGAAGTACGTGCAGAAGAAATGCTTCGCAAGTTGGCAAACTCATAAACTGCAATTTATCGACCTAATGAGAATGAATATTAACGAATAATTAACAAAAAAATTAATGAAATAATTAATGTTCAAAACAACGCGCGAAGCGCGCCTAAACTTAAACGTTAACTATTTATGTTATGCGCTTCGCGCTTTGTTTTGAACATTAATTATCATTAATTGAACATTAATTATTCCATTAATTTTTTCGTTAATGTTCATTCTCGTTAGGCCGATAAATTGCAGTTTATCGAAGAGTTACGCGTCACGAACGCAAACTCACCAATAATCGAAATTAGAAATTATCTTTACTTGCTGCGTATCTATCAGAATCCCAATAGAAAGCTCGAGGTAGTAAAAGTTTTAGAGAGGGTGATAGGCCTTATTTAACAATACCCGCATCCGTATTTACAGGTGTATCTTTAGCCTGAGCTGTCTTTATCATTTTACCTCTCATCAGGCTCCACGATAACGAAATGTACACCATGTTGCCAAAAGCACGATTGCCGCTTGATAAGCTGCTAATCAATTTATCTGTCATCAACCTCGTTTCGCCACTTTTACCTTTACTCCTAAACGCATTTCGTAAGCCAAGTTTCAGTTGCAAGGCGCGGTAGCGATAGCCAACGTTAACGTCCGATGTTGAGCAGTTGTGCGTTAACATATCGCCCGACAATGCCTCTGTTGCCGTGCGGTAATACCCATTAAGACTCCAATTTTTGTAAAAAGCATTTAAGCCAGCTTGTAAACTCAGCTGAGCGTTCGTATGTTTATTCATGCCTCTTGCATCGTCGTACTGCCACTTAGGTTCAACGTAAAAAGTCAGAGCACGATTGAAGAATGACTGCCCCCAATACACAGCTGATTCAAAGTGGCGATTACGCACGTTATTCACGTTTTGATGAACAAATTTACCCCCGTCTTCAAGAATCATCTGCCCGATACCATTATAAGCATATTCGTAAAGGGCATAAATACGAAGTGTAGTACTCTTTTTCTGAAAATCAGCCACCAACATGTGCGTGTCGGTATTATAAGGGCGCAGCGCTGCATTACCAATCGTCCACTGTAATACGTCGTCCTGGCGGTTATATTCTGTCAAGTCGGCCAGCGTAGGTGTCGTCGCGTTGCGGCTATAACGATACATCAAACTCCATTCTTTATTCAAGTTATATTGCAAGAGCGCTTGAGGACGGAAAGCCCAAAACACATTGTCGTTCCCCATCTGCGCCGTTCGTATTCTATTCTCACCAACTCCCACCGATAGGTAAAATTTAGGCAAGAATAATGCATATTCTGCATACAAGTATTCCGTATCGTCATTAATCTTAGCCGCTTGATTGTTCGTACCTACATACTTATTACGTGTATAGTCATAGCTTTGTTGGTAGCCAAACGATAGTTGACTCTTCGACGAAAGTTGATGTACAAAGTCCAATTTAGCGTAGGTGGCATACTTATTGCCATTCACCTTGTAGGCATAATTACTCCAAGGCGAGGCGAAACCTCTGTCATACGCATTGTCTAAGTAAGCAAAGCCCACATTTGCCTCTAACGTGCTTTTAGCGTTCAGTTGCTCTTGATAATACGTCTTTAGCAAATACACCTTTTCGTCACTTTGTGTATTGGTGCGTAAGGTGTAATCTTCAGCCCCCGTTACGTGTTGATTTAAATAGCGATCGGGAAAGCGATTGTAGTCAAACGAAGCCTTCACGTCAAACACGCGCTTGTTCTCCAACGTGTAGTTATAGCTCAATAATAAAGCGTCGTCTCTAAAGTTGCCACCTTTAAATTTTCCGTCTTTGGTATATTGCTTTATCGTTCCGTCAGCAAAGTGAAAAGTGTCGTCGCTCTTATTGTAAGCCTTCTTAATGTTATTAAGTTTGAAGTTGTATTGCAATCCAAATTCAGACTTCTTGTTCCATACCTTAGCCCATACGCCGTCGTCGTTATAATTATCAGAAACGGCATTCATCGCATTCAGTCCCACAGCAAAGCCATAATCATCGCGCTTGGTCTTAATATTAATAACAGCCCCAGTTCCTGTCCCATACTTCATGCCAGGCATTGTGCTATATTCAATTTTTGTAACCAAGTAAGGGGGAATGCTCTGCAGTTGTTCGAGTGTAGCTTCTACATTGTTTATCTTTACCACAACACCACTTGCTCCCGTACTACTGATAATGCTCTTCTGCACTTGGTCAACGTGAATACCAGGCAAAGCTACCATTGATAATAGATCAAGCGCATTTGACGAATGTGTGCGTTGTGCATCCGAAGGAAAGTACGTGTCAAACCCATTATGGCGAATGACACTCGCCCCCTCAACAATCGCTTCGTTTAATTGAACATTTGTGCTGTCATTTTTTGTCACATCTTGTGCCCAAACTCCTATTGGTAGTCCCAAGAGTAAACTGCTAATTATATACTTTCTCATACTATTTTATTTAGTCGGTTAACATTGCATTTTGTCGAAGAGAACGCGTATTCTCTAACTAACACGTGCGTCCTAATGTCTCGAACACAAGCTAGCCTGGGGGCGACGCGTCCCCGCGTCGGCAGCAGAATGCTTTGAATATCTACTTATAGTCGCTTAGCGCGAGAACATACATAACATACTGATTTACATACTACTCAATTTGTATGTTATATATGTTCTCGCGCTAAGCGACTATAAGCAAAGATAGTGCAAGGCATGCTGCTGCCGCGGGTTGAAAACCCGCCCCCCAATTAGGCAGACAAATTGCAGTTTATCTTTTACACCTTCACCACGCATTCCTTACGTGCTTTCGGTGCGTGAGGCTCACCATCGGGATAGCCTAAAGCTAAGTGGCCAATGCCCTCATAGTCGCCCTCGATGCCCAGACTCTTGAGCCAAGCTTTCCACTCAGGTTGTTCAAATTCCTCGCGAGCACGGTTTATCCAGCACGAACCTAATCCTACGGCGTGGGCGGCCAACATCATGTTGCCCATCATTAATGTGCCGTCATATACGTGGTTGGGATTGCTACGCTCTGCCAATACGATAAGGTAAACGGGCGCGCCATAGAAAGGATCGGCATCTTCGCTCTTACCCATAAAAATGGCGTTGGAACGACGAATGCGGTCTTTTGTCTCTGCGTCGGTCACTTGAATGACCAACCAAGGCTGCTGGCTCTTGCCCGAAGCTGCATACGTTCCCGCTTCAATCACTTGGTCAATCAACTCTTGGGGTACAGGTGTACTCTTATATTTTCGAATGCTGCGGCGCGTCTTAATTGCCTTTAATACAGCAAGGCTTTCTTCTTTTGTTAGGGTCATTTTTTGATGTTTAAGTCTTCGGTAAGGTTTTTAATAATTTGTTCTCTGTAATATTTAGGCGACATACCCAAATTCTTTTTCACATACTTGCCAAAAAACGAGATGGACGGAAAGTCTAATTCACAAACAATCTGCTTAATCGACTTCTCTGGTCGCATCAAGTTGCGCTTAATGTCCTCAACCACGTAACGTGTAATAATGGTTGAGGCTGTTTCGCCTCCTTGCGCTTTCGTTACGCTACTCAGATACTTTGGCGTAACGTTCATTTGCTCCGCATACCATGCCACCGAACGAGGCTTGGGGTAAGTACTCATAACCAAGTTAAGAAATTCCTTGAATAAGTTATCACCAGAAGTAAAGTAAACGGGACGTACCTCAATGGTATCTTCCAACATATCGTGAAACTCATAGATAAAGGCTTCCATTAATAAGTCGGTAATCAACTTATGGTGTTTCATGGGAGTATCAACGTTCAGTTTCGAACGAATAAGGTCATGATATTGTATAAAAACCTCCGCTGCTCGGTCGCAAATGTTGAGTAAAGGGTGCTCTGCAATGTAGACATGAGCATTAATCAAACCAATAGGAATGTTGCTTAGTTCTTTAAAAAACTCTTCAGTTAAGTAAAATCCACGCATCGAAAGGTCCTCAGACTTATCAATATCTTCAATCTTATCGTTAGGGCCAAAAAAGAGCAAATCATTTTTCTTGATATGTAATTCACGTTGGTTGAGTAGGACAGAGCATGTCCCGTCTGTACACAACATCGTGGTGTAACCCACATTTTTGTGGTTACTCTTTACAACATCAATGTTACTGATAATCGAAATTTGATTATGCAGGAAGTTTATCTCATGTTTCAGCGCCTTGTCAGCAGCATTCATCGGTTCTTTCTTCATAGGGTAGGGTGTGAAACTATTTTTATATATCGGCAAAATAAACCTAAAAAATCCATATACGGAAATAATAACCACTTTTTCTTCTTTATAACCGAATTTTGCCTATTCTCTTTTTTCGCAAATTTCCCTCTTCGCGCGCGCGTGTACGTATTATATACTATCGTAAAAAATGTTTCATGTTTCATTTTTATGTTTCAACTCTTTGAAAATCAAACGTTTCAAGAGATGAAACATTGGCGTTCAATGTTTCATTTTTGGTTTCAATGTTTCAT
>OGHM01000530.1_pt1 | contig 19898 bp, 19 predicted proteins | sample 1571531 | NCBI WGS metagenome assembly OGHM01 (sample SAMEA2582031, study PRJEB24529) | metagenome | biome: Human gut stool | place: China | collected 2011 | reverse complement strand
TGCTCTGCATACTCTGCGCAGTGCCGGCAATCATAATCAGCTCACTGAACACCAAGAGCACCTTCGCAGACTCACTTTCAGGCGGACTCGTGCTCGTGTTTATAGCAATCGGTGTATTCATGATAGTATTCACAAACATGAAGAAATCAAGCTTTGACAAGCTTCTTTCCCTGAACGGAGCACAGACTATGGGCGGCAATTTTGCCAATTCACACGATGGCAAGGTGCACTATGAAAACCCTGTTGTGGCTGCAATCATGTCAGTCTACTGGTCAACTGTCACATGCATCTATCTATGCTGGAGCTTTATTACCTTTGACTGGGGTATCACATGGATTATCTGGCCAATAGCCGCAATCATCAATTCGCTGGTGGAAAACCTGCTCGGCGATAAACATGGAAATTAACGGAAACCAGGACAGTCAAAAATGTGTGTAGCATATTTTGAATAATCACAAAACAAATTATGCAACAAGATAATTCAGAAATGGAGGCAATTCATGAAAAAGAATATATATCTAATAATAATTACAATAATTACCGTGGTCTGCATCATCGCCGGGAGCCTCTACCATATCGGGGGCTTTGCCCTAGGCCTGTTTGACAATCTGATTCCGCACTCAGACAAGTCTCTCGGAAACGTATGCACAGAGGAGCTTTCCGTCGATAAATTTTCAAATCTGGTATTTAATACAACCATATCGAACATCAACGTGAAAACCGGTGACAGCTACATGGTCTCATACAAATGCAACAAGCGTCTGGTTCCAAAGATTAAGAGCTCCGGCGATACCCTCACAATATCCCAAAGCAAAGGATCCAACTACAGAAGAAACACCACGAGCGAAATCACTGTTACCATTCCTGAGGGCGCCTCATTGAACAAGCTCTCCTTTGATACAGGCGTAGGCGAAGTAAGCCTCGATGCTCTGACTGCAGCCGATGCAGAATTTGACACCGGCATAGGCGATTTGTATGTCACAGGCTGCAGCTTCGCCACATGTGATGTGGATGGAGGAACCGGCGACCTTAGCTTTGAAAACTGTGCCTTTGACGAGATGGATATCGACGGCGGTACAGGCGATATCACGGTGACATCCTCACAGTCACTTGACGGCTACATGATGGACCTGGACTCAGGTACAGGCGATATCACAATCAACGGCAATGACTATGATGATGAGTATGAGGTAAATGAGCATGCCAAAAAGCACCTGGTTATCGACTCGGGGCTTGGGGATATTGTGGTGAAATATTAAATTAAACTTATGTCTCAAAATCGTTGCTATTCACACATCAATGTGAACCGGCAACGATTTTGTTGTTCATATTTTATGCTCATATGACAGAACAAAATATGTATGTATCTTTATATCAATACAGTTCCTTTAATCACAGCACCTTCTCCGGTATTATAGAATTTGGTATCCATAACTCCTTCAATCCTTCTCTCTATCCACTTCCTATAAATATCCAGATTCTTGCTGGTATAAACCATATCCCCTGTATTGCTTCTGACCTGACGCAATCCATCTGTATTCTCTATCCTGCGTCCCTCGCCCGAAGCATGAGAATAACCGCCAGTATAGGCTAAATCAACACCCACAAAGATAATTTTCCCTGCTCCAAAACGCAGAGCAATATCCAATGCCGTTGTGGTCACGGAGCCACCTGTCTCAAAAAGTGTTGCACCAATCTCTTTTGCTTTTATCTCTGCGAGCTCATATCCACTTTGATATGCCACATAGATTGAACCATTATAATAATCAATTACTGATGACGAAGCCGTCGATAGGAGAATCATAGGAATTCCCTTCAAGTTCACTCCATCAATTTGTTTATACATAAGAGGCTGTGGGTCTGTTATGATAACTGCATCCGGGATAATTCCTTCATTAACCAACCTTCTTATAATATGTCCTGTTGCAAAAACAGTTATTTTATCGCGATATTTTCTCAGCCTATCCAATTGAGAATCCACAGAAGGACCTGCTCCCACTATCACCACCGCTTTATCTTTGAATATATCCTTCAATTCATCACACTCCGGTAAATTCAATTTAGAAATCACCTCAAAGTTAGAATCAAGCAAACCACCTTGTTCTCTCATGCTGCTCGTTGTAACAAAGAAATCTTCAAGCAACTGTCTGATTTGTGCGTCTTCAATCATTTTGATAGCAGGATAATGTACTAATAACTCCGCATTTTTCATTTCTGCAAACCGCCCACTAAGCTCGCTGACAAGCTGCTTCAGGTCATCGTTATAAACCACTCGCATCCTGCCGTTTGCAATATACGTTGTCCAGTCAATATATGTAAATGCCATATGAAGCAAATAGATATTGCTCTCAAATACATGCACCCTTGCCGACTGATGTCTGTTCAAAAGCTCCAGCACATGGTATCCAAGCTCCATTCCAAAAACCATATACTCCTCTGCCTGCTTTAAACTATCTGCCAAAAGACTTGCTTCCCTCTCAGGATTAACAGAGCTGTAGAGATAAAACGACTGTCCATTTGCAAAAGCCTGAGCTGTAGGCTGTCCGTTAATTGCCAGACTTAATGTAAGCTTATCAGACAACAAGGAGTTCTTTCCCTCAATCAAATTTTCTTTATTCAACAGCTTATACAAACCAAAGTCATATTCTTTCAGAGAGTTCATATTTTGCTCAAAAAAATCAGGAACCTGAACCAAGTCACGTTCCTGAAAAGCAATCTGAATTTTCTGTAATAAAGGCAGCAAATCACCTTCTATAATATCAGCCTGCAAAACATAATCACAATTATCCTGTGCGTCAAGTAATGCCGGTAAAATAAGCTGTAGCTCATCTGCCAATGACTTATAATCTTCTTGTGAAAATATATATCCGGCAACAGTATCTAAATTTCCAAGCAGTTTTGTCAGCTTGCTTGTTGCAATGTAGAAATTCTGTTTTCTGAAGCTCTCGGCTATCTCATAGGAAAGCTTAATACTCTGCTGGTTATTATAGAATAACTTTATATCCATCATTCTACTCCTCGCACAAACTCTTCAAGGTATCAATAACATAATCCTGCTGCTCAGATGTCAATCCCGGATACAAAGGCAGACTAATAATATGAGAATAAATCTCCTCCGCATTAGCACAATGCACATTCTCATATCCATGCTCCTGATAATACGGATGCATATAAACAGGAATATAATGTACATTCACTCCGATTCCCTTTTCACGCATGTTCTCAAAAACCTTTCTTCTATCACAATTTTTCACCTGAACTATGTACAGATGCCATCCACTTTCCGTATCCGAAAGCTGATAAGGTGTGATAATATTGTCACAATCCGCAAAGGCCTCATTATAACGTGCAACAATTTCCTTTCGGCGTGCTAAAAATCTGTCCAGCTTCTTCATCTGACTACAGCCTAAGGCACACTGTATATCAGTTATCCTGTAATTGTATCCCAAATCAAACTGCTGATAAAACCACGGTCCATCATTCCTTGTCATCATAGAATCATCTCTTGTAATGCCATGACTGCGGAAAAGAATCATCTTTTTATAAAAGTCATCATTGTCAGTGACTATCATACCACCCTCGCCTGTGGTAATCGGCTTCACCGGATGGAAGCTGAATGTAGTCATATCAGACATACTACCTACCTTCTTGCCCTTGTAAACAGAGCCAAGTGCATGCGCTCCGTCCTCGATTACAATAAGCCCATACTCACGCGCAATGCTGTGTATAGCATCCATATCACAAGGCTGTCCAGCTAAATGAACAGCTATGATTGCCTTTGTCCTGTCAGTAATCTTTCTTCGAATATCCTCCGGGTCTATATTGTAGGTCTTCGGATCAACATCAGCAAATACAGGCGTACCGCCACAATACAGTACACAGTTTGCAGATGCCGCAAACGTAAGCGGTGTGGTAATAACCTCATCTCCCGGTCCAATCCCTGCCGCAAAGCAAGCTGCATGAAGAGCAGATGTGCCGTTTGAAATGGCAACTGCATATTTAGCTCCAACATAATCAGCCACAGTCTGCTCAAATTCTGCAATTTTAGGCCCTGTTGTAAGGAAATCTGATTTGAGGACATCTACAACTGCCTGAATGTCATCTTGTTCTATTGTTTGTTTTCCGTATGGTATCATAATTTTAAATCTCCGAATCTTAACTTTATTAAACCTCTACTCCCTGATCTTTTAACCAACTCCGAAGCCAATTAATCTTTACAAAAGTAATATCATTTTCTTCTGGCCGAAAATTTGCTTCCTCATCATTTCCTTTATCTCAAATCAATTGGCAATTTACAACATCATAGACCCCCTCAAGCTTTTTTCTACCAATACTTCATACATATCTGGTACAAATCCAATCATCCGAATCCAAAAATCCTATGTAATCACCTGTAGCATAATTTAGCCCAATATTTCTAATGCCACCTTGTCTGAGATTTTGCTCATATGTAATGACCAGTATATTATCAGAATAGCATGTCTCCCATAATAAAAGTTTTTATAATGTATTGTCCGTAGATACATCATTAACTCATATTACCTACATATGTTCCATACCAATAGATTGTTGTACTACAGATAAAAGACATCTGTCTATATATTTTTCCACATAATAGCATGGAATTATAATGCTTATCTTATAATTCTGATTCAAATAGTCTCACCGCCTATATTTAACATTTCTTATCCGTTTCATTAAGTATCATATATTTAATTTCTGCTATTTTCCAATCTGAAACATTATCTATATCTTGAACTTCCATCTCTGGAACTATGAAAGGTATAATTTCTGTACAATCACCATTACATTTAAAAAACTTCTTTACATTATATACATAAAATTGTCCTGCATCATGATACCATTTGTCCAAATCTTGAGATCTAGTCATTTTACTCTCTGGAAAAACATATTGTGCATACCCATTTTCATCTATATAATTGCTCCGCTGAGGCGGAAAGGAATATGAAACCATAGGTACTATTTGTTCAGGATTTTTTTCTTGCATTATAGTCATAGCACTTTTCAATTTCTGGGGTGTGACAAAAGGTGCTGTAGGATATATGCAACACATATATGTGAACTCTTTTCCCATGGTTTTATATTCATTCAAAACTTCTAACAAAGTGTCATCTGTCGTAGCATTATCCCCTGATAATTCTTCGCTTCTCATAAACGGAACACTTGCTCCATATTTTTTCGCAATTTCTGCAATTTCTTTACTATCTGTTGACACCATTACTTCATCAAATATTTTACTGTCAATTGCAGCCTTAATTGAATATGCAATAATTGGTTTACCACAAAATTCTTTTATATTTTTCTTCGGAATTCTTTTACTTCCCCCTCGCGCAGTAATAATTGCTATAGATTTATAATTTGATAATTTCTTTTGCAATACGCTCAGCTCCCTTACCATCAATTTTATTCTGCATCCTCATTATCATTTCTTCCCTAACTAAAGCATTCTTGTCCAAATATTCTATAAGTTGTGTAATATGGGCAGGAACTTGTTGATCTATAAATCTAATATCCCCCGCATACAACATCAAATCATCTTCGCCAAATCCTTTAACAACATCTTCTTGATTATCTGCCATACAATAGAATATCGTTGGTATTTGCATTTTACAACATTCAAATAATACTGTTCCCGCTGCTGATATTGCAATATCTATTTGCTGCATTAGCTCTGCCATATTATGCACATTGTTATATAAAACGATATTTTTATTATCTGCTATTTTTTCAAATATTGCTACATCTTCATTTAAAATTCCAACAATAACATGGAATTTATATTTCAAATCCATATTTTTATTACATATTTCATTTATTATTTTTAACAAAGCATGTTCTTTATCTCCGCCCCCACTAATCAATAATATATTCTTTACATCTTTGTGAAATTTAGAAGATAGTTTTTCAAATTGCTCTCTTAGCGGAACATATTTCATTCCTAAAAGTAACTTAATATTTTTATTACGATATCTTCCATGATAATCATATACTGTATAATGGGGATTATAATTTATAAGTAAGTCAATAGGTAAATATTCATTAAACATATCATCAAAAGAAATTACCTTTGCAAATGTCTTTAATTTATGCATATACTCTGCATCAAAAATATATAAATCAAGTAATATTTTGGGTGCGTTCTGCTCGCTGTTTACAATATATTTAATATATAAAATTTCGTCATAAATAGTTCTAATATTATCAACTGGAATATTTATGTATTCAAATTTTCCATCTAACAAATTTACTGTATCTACATCTTTTACAATAAATTTGACTTTTTCACCATATTTTATTAATTTATCAGCTATTGTCATGCAACGCATAACATGCCCCGTTGCAACTTCATTATTTGAATCAGTTCTTATAAATATCATTTATAATCCCCCATTTACTTATATCAAATTGTAACCATTCAGAACCCATTCGTCTGATTATCTTAAAGTTGTTGTGTAAAACAAAGAATCTAAAATATTATTTTTGCCCTCATTTGCTGTTATTTTATGGATAAAAATGATGATTTTTTATTTGTCAATCACCCTTGTTGATAATCATCAACCATTGATATTTTATCCGCTTTATTACCGCCTTTTGATACAATTTTAAATATATTTATAAGCATTAGCTCCCAAAAAAATTAATACTTATCCACCGTTATTTTGCCAGACAGTTTATATGTAAGATTCGCTTTTTTGCTGGATCTGTTACAATAAAAACATAAAATTTTGCAGAAAGAAAGTGTTTTGAATGACAATTAACATAACAGAAGAATTCAATTGTCAGCTTATGACAAAAACTGATTTTCTGAAGAAGCAAAACAAAATCATTAACTGCAACTATTGATAGTATGGTAAAAGTAAAAACCAAGCTCTCTAGATGCTTTCCGCAGCAAAGAAGATGCACAGAAATACCTTACAACCATGAGCTATATCGGTTCTGCTCACTAACATGGTATAAATTCTTTCTCAGCTATCCGCGAAGCACTGAATAGAAACCCAGAAATCATTTTTAACTAACGGAGTTCTGAACAGTTACATCAAATTAATATTTATTCATAACAATTCATATAATGTAAACCTTGCCTTTCCTTTTCAGGTGGCGGTGTCATATAATCTCCATACTCCATTTTCAATATTTCTTTATACTCTTGTGGACAATTATATTTTTCATCTTCAAATTGAAGTTTGACTCCTTTTCCCCATAGATTCTTTTTATATATAGCCCTCATATAATTAGCAAATAAAGTATTTCCTACTACATCACAATCTTCATAAGAAAAACTTAACAAATATTCATTCAATTTGTTCAATGACTTTTTATATTTTTCATTCGAATACATGTTATCCAATACTTCTGATTCTAATAATCTTGTATTATATATATATTTCTCTATATCATCATTAGGTATACCATATAGCGAAAATACATCAATACTAATTCCTGTTGATAATTGAATCGGAAATCTGTTAATATCGGAAATTGTATTTATATCCACCATAAGACTACAACCAGTTCCTAAATAAATATCATTTTTATATTGAGTTATTAATCTGTATTGTGTGTCATTTTCCAATATATTTTGTAATTTAATAACATCTTCTGCAGGCATACAAACATCAATATCATCATCCCAAGGTATATACCCAGAATGCCTTACAGCTCCTAGTAATGTTCCATATGCAATATAATATCTTAAATGATTTTCTTCGCATACTGATTTTAACCTTTTTAATATTCTAATTTGATATTTTCGCACCTCAATATTATTTAATTTTTTTCTTCTTTCTCCATATACAAATGAATAATCATTCATTTCCTTTTTAAAATCTATTACTACTTCAATATTCTCCATAGAAAATCCATATGATAAAATCTGTTCTATCATCTGATCTTGATATCCTGAGGCAATCAAAATAACTATATTTTTATCATAATACTTAAGAATTCTTTCAGGCGTATAAACAGATACACCTCTATAACTTTTATTTTCTTTAGTAATGTCATTATCCAAAAAACCACAAACTTCTACTCCATTTGCTTTTAAATAACTTAAAATCATACTTCCTGGAGTATTTGTTCCAAAAATATATACTTTTTTCTTATTTTTAAGCTTGTCAATCAAACAATTAATATGACTATAAAATTTATTCAAAGCTTTATCATATACCACGTAATAATCTTTATTTTCCATTTGAGTACCAATACTTTCTATAAATCTGATATTTTCCAGTGCATTCATTTTTTACTTTTAGTTTTTCTTTTGGTAAAAAACCATTTCTTTGTGCAATGATACAAGATGCTCTATTTTTTTCCAAAATTTCTAAATATACACATTCAGAAATCTTCAATGCAATTTCCACTGCAAGCGCAAGAGCCTGAGTTCCTATTCCTTTCCCCTGATATTGTTCCATGACGCTATACCCAATTTCAACACCATCTAATGTTAATGATAATTGTATGAACCCTACTATCATTTTTCTTTTAGTATACTTAATCATATAAATTCTTTTATCACCAATATTAGAAAAACTAGACTCTACAATCCTACTATGAAAAACTTTTTTAAGGCTTTCATATTGTGGCGGTGCTTCGTATCCCATCCAATAAATGTCAGATTTACCACATCTAATTTTATAATAGTCATCAAAATCAGTTCGTTTTGCATCCTCTATAGTAACCATATACCCACTCATTCCCAAATAGGTCCTTTCACACCATCGTCAGTCTGTACTTGTATCTTTATCATTTTTTTAATTTCTTCAACCCTGCTATATAATTGTTCATCATTTTCAGCTTCAAGGTGTATAAATCGGCCTTCTATCTTATCCTTAAACTCGCTTGTTTTGAATCCAACCTTAATATCCTCAAAATTATGGCTATATGTATATGGCAAGTCTATTACATCCTGTAAGCCCTCAACTGAAATAACTTCGCCCTTTGGTAAAAACAATGACACATATCCGCAAGATTTATTATTTCTATGAATTTTTGGTATTTCCGTTATTTCTCCAACACACGCTTTCAAAAGGAACTCACAAGAATCAAAATCTGTTTTCATCGGCACAATCCCTGATGAAATATATCTTCCTCCACCTCTTGCAGCAGTTTCCATAAGCCATGCGCCTTTATCATTTATTTTAATTTCCGTATGTGTTCTTCCCCACGGCAATTCAAATCCCTCTATGATTTTCTTTACCAATTCATCGACCATTTTGTATTGTTCTTCCGTTATTTCGGCAGGATACTTACCCATATACTCCGAAAACACACCAGGAACATTGCATTTGATATACTCCAAACATATTAGTGTCTGATAAATACCATTAAATACAACTCCATCTAATAGTAATTCCTTTCCCGGAATAAACTCTTCTATTATTACTTTTCCACTTTTTGACGCATCTTTTGAGTATTCAAATTCATCTTTAATTGTCTGAGTATTTTCAATTTTAACAACACCTCTACTGCCAGCACTATCTATCGGTTTCATAATCATAGTCTTTCCAGTTTGATTATAAAAATCAATGGCATCCTCTACATTATCTACCAATTTAAATTTAATTGTATCTATGCCTATCTCTTTACACCTTTGACGCATATGATATTTATTTGTAAATAATTCTGCTTTATCCTCTCCTATTCCTGGCAATCCCAATTTACTTGCCACATATGCCTGTGTTCTTACAGGAGTTTCTGCCTGATCTGTAATAACGCCATCAATTTTCAATTCACTTGCTGCCCTTAAAACAGCATCCTTATCTCTCAAATCAACGATAACTTTCTTATCTGCAAATTCAAATCCCGGCTCATTTATACTTGGTGATGCAACAATTGTATAATACCCTAATCTTTTAGACGTTTTAATAAGTGGTACAAGGAAATTGTTTGCCCCTAATATCATAATTTTTTTCATATATTCCACACATCTCCCTTAATCATTCCATTCAATATATTTCCACTCCATTGGAGTTCCTTTTTTTATATCTTGATTAACCTTTTGTCCTATGATATCTCCATAATATTTCGTATGCATACCATTTGACGGTCTTACCGATCTAATATTTTTTTCAGTCAACACTTCACCTTTTTTTACATCTTCTGCTATAAATAATGACCTTGAAAAATGTCTCTCCATTTTTTGTGATTCCGTAAGATAATATCTCCCTGTTCCCATTGCCAGTTCAGCCTTACGAACCTCTCTACACATAGTCTCAAACTCAGCCATTTCCATTGAAAACTCTGAATCCGTTCCTCCATCACTTCTCTTTATGGTTACATGCTTTTCTATCATCTTTCCACCCATTCCGACAGAAAGTATTGGAACAACAGAACCAAATGTATGATCAGATACCCCAACTATGCAGTCAAATGTTTCGTTTAACGTATTTAACATTTTTATATTTACTTCATCATAAGGTGTAGGATATGCTGATGTACATTTTAAAAGAATAATCTGATCATTGCCTTCTTTTATGCATGTATTGATAGCCAACTCAATATCAGCCAACTCTGCAATTCCTGTTGCAATAATTATCGGTTTGCCTGTTCTTGCAATTTTCTGTAATAACGGAATATCATTTATTTCAAATGATGCTACCTTATATGCTGACACTCCAATATTCTCCAAAAAGTCAACCGCAGAAAGGTCAAATGGTGAAGAGAACAATTCTATTCCAACTTCATGCGCATATTTGTATAAATCCTCCTGCCATTCCCATGGTGTATATGCTTTTTCATACAAGCTATGTAATGTATCGCCATCCCACAATGTTCCATGCTTTATTTGAAAATATTCATTATCACAATCTAATGTAATTGTATCTGCTGTATATGTCTGTATCTTTACGGCATCTGCTCCAGCACACTTTGATCGGTATATGATCTCCTTTGCACGATTAAAATCCATGTTATGATTACCAGACATCTCAGCTACTATATATACCGGACTTGTCTCTGATATTATTTTATTGCCAATTTTAATATTCTTTTCCATAACATCACCTATTAGTGTTCCTTAACATCTATTAATAACTCTTTCAAATCATCTACCGAAAGCCACTCTGTATTTTTACCTGAACTATACTCAAATCCCTGCTCCACCTTTTTTCCACCGGTCTGTATCTTATCTTTATCCCACCAGTCAAAATGAGGGTAAACTATAAAGTGTTTGTCATATTCATATGTAAGTAATGAATCCTCTCTTGTAACCATTATTTCATGAAGCTTCTCGCCTTCACGTATACCGACCTCAGGCATCTCACATCCCGGCAGTATGGCCTGTGCCAAATCTGTTATCTTAAATGAAGGAATCTTTGAAATAAAAGTTTCTCCACCTTTAGCCTCTGACAATGCTTTAATTACAAGCTCTACTCCCTGCTCAAGACTTATCCAAAATCTTGTCATCCTATAGTCTGTTATTGGAAGAGAAGTACCACCATTAGCAACTATATTTCTGAAAAATGGAATAACTGATCCTCTGCTTCCTGCTACATTACCATATCTTACAATTGAAAAATTGACGTCCTTTTCTCCTGCATAGGCATTAGCAGCAATAAACAGTTTATCTGAAACCAGCTTAGTGCCTCCATAAAGATTAATTGGATTAACTGCCTTGTCTGTCGAAAGAGCAACAACACGCTTTACCCCACAATCTAATGCTGCATCCACTATATTCATTGCACCATTGATATTTGTCTTTACAGCCTCCATGGGATTATATTCACATGATGGAACCTGCTTTAATGCTGCTGCATGTACCACATAATCCACACCATCGAACGCTCTGTAAAGTCTTTCTTTATCCCTTACATCTCCTATAAAAAAACGTAGTTTATCTGCCTGCGGATGTTTCTTATATTCATTCTGCATCACAAACTGCTTATACTCATCTCTAGAGTATATAATTATTTTCTTAGGCTCATAATGCTCCAATACATAACTCACAAATTGATGTCCAAACGAACCAGTTCCCCCTGTTACCAAAATTGACTTTCCATTTAACATGAAATATTTCCTCCCTGATATTTTCTATCAGTGCTTGGAATACCTTCATAAATAAAAAGCCACCCGAACGCACATAGTCCGAGTGGCATAATAATTCATCCGATATAAATTTATGCCTCCATGCACCTTAACGATTCTTCATGAATCTCTTATATTATATATCGACCGTTTATTATTTTTCTTTATACATTTTTCTACAACATATTGATTTTATTTACCAAATCTTTCCGAGCTTGTTTTAAAGCCTTTTGATATCGTTTATTTGTCAGTTCACAAATTTTTAACGTGTTATCTACTTCATTCTCCTGATCATTATTCAAATCATACATAGCAGTTGCAACATCATAGCTTTCTTTAGCATTATACATATTTAGTAGTGCAATCTCAAGCCCTTCGTCAATTTTGTGATTAATTTTGATTATACCATTCAATTCCTTCTTTAAATTTATAATATCGTTCTTGGCTTGCGCCTTTCGTGCCCTCTTTATCTTTTTCTCGCCTTTTTTTAATTCATTTTGAAGTCTATCTAATTTATCAGTAAAAGCACTGGATCATGTACATTTTCAGGTAAAGCCTTAAGTTTTGCTATCTTTTCCTCTTTTTCATCCTCCGATAAAAGTTTAGAGCAGCCATTTACTATTTCTCGCCAGCACTCCGGTTTCTTTCCATTACAGTGCTCAGCAATCGCATCATTAAGCGTCATTATTGCTGTACCATTTATTTTTGCTCCCCCTTCAGTAGCATCAATAAATTCAATACCAGTATATCTGGATATTGCACCTTCAAACCATTTTCGGTATGCATTCATATTGTTTTCAGTATATACTTTTCCTCCATAGATATCCTCCACTTCATAGTACTTCTTTTTTTTCAGGTCTATATTATTTTCATTATCATATGACAGCTTAGAATGGCCTTTTCCTTCAGGGTATGCCAGATCCTGCCCTACAAGAACTATCGTCTTAAAGCCACTCCTAATAGCTAATGAGAATAAGTTGCACGCAACTGAACCACCACTTTCTATAATATCAAGTCTGGAAAACTCATCCTTCAACAGCTCTTTTATGAATGATTCACCGCTCCATACATAGAATCTCTTTCCTCTATGCATCTTTGAAATTTCAGAATTATAGTTTATATCTACCATCATAGGTAATTCAGCAAATCCATCACACTCAAAAAGGCTTAATGGCTTATGCGGATCAACTGATGCAATTATATCCGGGACTATACCTTTTTTTAATAACGGCTTTAATGCTGTATCAACAGCCATTATCATCGCTCTTCCTTGAATTTTCTTTAATTCGTCTATATTTTTGTCTAAAGACGGACCTGCCGATACAATAAATGCCGCATAATTTCCAGAATCATTATTTTTTAGTTCATTTGTTAATGTGCCAACTCCATATTGATTTATTATATCAGTTATATTATTCCAAAATGTATTTATATGCTCATCATTTAACACTATATCGGTATTTTTCTGCATTACTATTTGCTCAATGCGAGTGTGTATTGCTCTTAAAAATTCAGAATATGCTTCTGCCATGAGATGTTCATACTGTGGCATGCAGACAATATCTGCAATAAAATAATTCTTTTCATCTAGCAGTTCATGTAATATCTCAGTTCTGGCTCCATCCATATTTGCCCCAACAGTTATAAGTATATGGTCATCAATCAATACGTTTATATCATCCATTGATTCTACCACAGTTCTAAACACCGAAACAGATGGTTCATGAATATATACATAGTTATCCGGGAATTTATCTCGTATTGTCTTTATAAAAAACAAGTCTCCCACTCCAAAAATCAGTATTGGAGCAAATGGATTTGTTTGTGCATTCAATTTGTTTATCAAAAATGTCGTCGCTATCTCGCAATCATATCTGCTGCTCATGAAATAGCTATGTTCATTCCTCTCTATTGAATAAATCTTCTTTTCATTTAAATCCATATCTATATGAACTTTCTCATCTTCACATTCGTTTATTATATTTTTTAAATATGGATAATTATATACTAACTCACTATATCTTTTTTCTATCTCTTTATTTTTCATATATTTGCACCAGTTCGTTGTAAACCAACAGGCTCTCTCTTATTTCATATTTTAGTGTATCTGTCATCTCGATTTGATCTTTATACTCTATTCCTTCCGCCAAATTCTGAAGCTGATGAATAAGTATATTTTTATCTATTTTTTCACCACATTTATTATAATAATCTATTTTACTTAAAAAGCTCACCATATATGGCTCTATCAATGTTACAGCTACCTCTATATGCTTCATAGCCTCGTTGAAATCGCAATATATCATTTCAACAAATTCATCTATTTTCTCAATTATATTTATTATATTCTGCTCCATATAAGCTCCATCCCTATATAAAATAAAGCCACCCAAAAATGAGTGGCTTTATCATAGTACACACTATAATCAATATTACTGAATCAGTGAAAGTACACCCTGTGTCTGGCTGTTTGCCTGAGCCAGCATAGACTGACCTGCCTGCTGGATGATAGAAGTAGCTGAGTACTGTACCATCTCTGAAGCCATATCTGTATCACGGATACGTGACTCTGCTGTCTGAGTATTCTCAGCAACATTATCAAGATTGTTTACTGTGTGCTCAAGGCGATTCTGAAGAGCTCCAAGATTAGATCTCTGAGTTGAAACCTTATCAATGGCTGCCTGAATTTTATTCATTGCACTACCGGCAGCCTTAAATGACTTAACATCAAGTGCATTTACACTAAGAGCACTCGCATTCATTGTCTTAATAGAAATAGATATGCTCTGACCATTGAGTGCTCCAACCTGAAGATTTTTTCCTGTAAACTTTCCATCAAGAAGATTCTGTGTATTGAACTGTGTAGTAGAAGCAATACGTGAAATCTCTTTAGTAAGGGCATCAATCTCGCTCTGTACTGCTTTTCTATCTGTTGTAGTATTTGTGTCATTTGCAGCCTGTGTTGCAAGCTCGTTCATTCTCTGAAGAATTGAATGAGCCTCATTTAAAGCACCCTCTGCTGTCTGGATAGCTGAGATACCATCCTGAGCGTTTGAAGAAGCTTTGTTAAGTCCTCTAATCTGGCTTCTCATCTTCTCTGAAATTGAGAGTCCTGCTGCATCATCTGCTGCACGATTGATTCTGTAACCAGAAGATAACTTCTCAGTTGATTTGCTAAGCACGTTTGTGCTGATTCCTAACTGTCTGTTTGCGTTTGACGCAGCCATATTGTGCTGTACTACCATAATTGTTTCCTCCTTGAATTAAGTGAAGCGTCCATGCTTCAATCTGTTTTGTCATTGTAGTTTACCGCCCGACCGTACGCTTCGTTTGGCTTGCTACTATTAAGTAATATCTTGCTTACTTATTATTTATATCGGACTTATTTTCCGATACTTTATACCTAAAATAAAATTTTTTAAAAATTTTGCAAATCATTATAAACCTTTTTAAGATATCCAATCAATATGTTGTTTTCTTTCTCTGTACGAAACGCTATTCTAATATAACTCCTTCCGTTGGATATCTTGCCGGAAACATCTTTTATTAATATGCCTTCGTCAAACAATCTAATGCACAACCGTTCGCTATCTATGCCAACTACCTCGCACATTACATAATTTGCCTGAGTTGGCAATGCCTTTAAATAATCTATCTCCTGCAAGTCACTCAAGAACCTTCGTCTTGTATTTCTAAATTTTTCCATGCTTTCTATATAGTTCTTTTTATATTTGTTAAATATCTGCATAAAAAACTCTCCGAAAGAATTTATATTCCAAATCGGCAGTGTGCTTCTTATCAACCCCATTTCTTTCTTATCTGCTGAAGCCAAGACCCCTAGTCTAACACCCGGTACCCCATACGATTTGGAAATACTTTTTATGATATATAAATTTGTATATTTTTCCAATATATCGTCTTTTATCAAAGTAACATCTTCAATGCTCTCGTCCTCCTGCAAATCGACGAAATCGACAAAGCTCTCATCTAAAATAAACTTTATTTGTTTCTTTTCAGCCCATTGTATAAGTTTTAGTACATCATGTATCGGTATATAATTACCTGTTGGATTATCAGGATTTATCAAAACCAAAGAGCCGATACTTTTATCATCAAAATAATTTATCACATCATCTGCGTTATATCCTTTTTCATTTATATACGGATTATATATTTCCACATTTCCTGAATATCTGTTCTTATATTCATTAAATGATGGCTCTATAATGCCCATTGTCCCAGTTTGTATATCAAGTAAAGCCTTTATTAATTCGGCCGCACCATTACCTAATATAATATACTCATCCTTCACTCCAAATATATTTGAAGATATCGTTGAATCAACCTTCTGTCCAGAAGGATATTGCGTGAGCAATGTCTTAAAATTTGACTCCATCTCATCTAATAGCCTTTTCGGTGGAAAATACGGATTTACCAGATAACAATAGTCTGTCATATGAGGATATCGCCAAAATCCCCCATATCTACTCATTATTTTACGATATCTTTCTGCTGGATCATCTGTAAACAGTGATTCCGCTATATCCAAATCCTGAATATCATCAATTTCATACCATTTCTGATCATCTAAACGTTTAACTCGTATTTCATTAGTCTCCAGCATAGCAATTAGCTTAATCACAGACTCGTAATACTCATTTTCACCCATCGCTTTTTCATAGGCAGCCAGGAAAGGCACATATATGTTACTTGAAAAATCTACCGACAGCTTATATATGTTTACCGTCTTATAATATTTCTCTTTATCATTAAAATTAAAATATTTACCCGGCACAAAATCTACTATTCTGTCGTCATCATCTATAATCATGCAACTGCCATCCATCCAGCTTTCAAACTTATCAACAACAGCTAGCGATTTCCTCTCATCAGTCAACACCCCATCTATAATAGCCTCATCAAATACAAGATCTGATTCAAGTAAAATTGTATCATCTTCACATAAATGTTCTTTAGCTAATGACAAAGAGTAAATATTATTAGTTTTTTCATAGTCATTATTCCATATGTATGTAATCGGTGTAGCTACATTTAATGATTCAATATAATTTACAAGCTTTTGTCCTTCATAGCCCACAACAATTACGATTTTATTTAATGCTTTCCTATCCAGTATTCTCAATGTTCTCTCTATTATGGATATGCCATTAACCTTCACCATGCATTTAGTATTGTTTTCTGTTAAATGTTTTAATCGCTTTCCCATTCCGGCAGCAAGAATTATTGCCTGCATAAATATTCCTCCTCATTATCAAATAATAATGCCATTCGAACTTTTAAAATTCGAATGGCACAATATGTTTTATAATTATATAATATCCCTTTGCATCCATGCACCATCTAAATTCTTCCTGAATTTCTATATTATATATCGGTCAGTTTCTATTATAGTTTAGGCTGTTCAATGATTATCATAGAACCTTTTTCTGTTCCTCATTCCTCGCTCACGGCTTCAATGCCGTTATTGGCACCACATACACTCCATCCGGTCTCTTATATGCCATATTACTCATACCGCATATCACACATAGAATCTTTGGCGGATTGTCCCCTTCTCTCTCCATTATCGATTTAAGTTTAAGAAGCTCCTCTGCTTCATTTCTTTTTTCATCTCTGAAATGAAACATGCTGGCATCATTGTATTCATGCGGACTTTTCCAATTCTCGCTGTCCCACTGTGTAATATTCTTTGATTTTACAGCATTTGCCAATTCCATCCACCCATTTTCGCCATTTTTATCCACCCATTTTCACTTTTTATTATCCATGAACTGCGGATCTACATATCCGGTCTTTGTCATTGACTGATAATATTTGCCGGCCACATTTGCGCCCTTTCGCACTTGTCTGGCCTGTTTTTTTATTCCGTTGAATTTGTTTGTCATAAGGGCTTTGTTTCTGGCTTCCTGGCTTTGGATTTTCACACTCTTGTCTGTGATTTTGCGGATATGATCCTGCATGATGCGGATTTCTTCTTTGTATGTCTCTTTGTTGCCTTCAAGCTCTTCTTTTACTTGCTCAAAGAGCTTTTCAAAGCCACTGTCCAGGTTGTCAAGCTGCTCTATGAGCTTTGATTTCTGCTCTACAACGTCATCAAAATCGTCCGGTGTAAGGTTTGGGTCTTCAAGCTGGTTTTTCTGTACCGTATCAAGCTCTATTATTTTGTCAAGTACCTGTTCTTTTTTCTCCAGGCTTTGTATCATTATTGCGATGTATGTCTGTTCCATGGTGTTCTCCTTTCAAAAAGGCTATTGCCCAGCTCCATAACTTTGCAATAGCCTTTTTGCCTTTTATCGTTATTATTTTTTGTTTTACGACACGCCTACCTTGCTTCCGTTGCAAGTGACACGCATGACCTCTTTCCACGCATCTCTCATGGTACGCAGGTGCTCAAGCACTTCATCGAGTATCTTTGTATCTTTCTTGATATTGGCCTCAACCAGTCTCTGCATGAGGTATGTATATACCTTGTCGAAATCCTTTGCCACTGGGTATTTGTGATTCAGGGTGGCCTGAAATTCTTCGATGATTGCCTCTACCTTTTTGATATTATCGTGAGCTTTTTGTATGTCATTTTTCTCTATAGCCATCTCTGCTATGTTGCAGAACTTGATAGCTGCCTCGTATAGCATGAGTGTCAGCTCCGCTGGCGATGCTGTCTGAACCTTGCTGTTTGCATATACTGCGTATCCTTTGCTTTGTAACATTTGTTACCTCCCTGATTTCGTACATTTACTGTTTGCTGAAATGTACATATTCAATATATTTCACACATTCTGACCCATGTATGGTTATTCTTTATGAGAAATAGCTGCTTAGTGAGCTCTGTGTACTGTTGAGCTTGGCGAGCGAGCTCTCCATTGCGGAGAACTTTTTATAGTAATAGTCTTCCTTGTCTGATATCTTTGTCTCCCACTCCTTGATAAGCTTTGTGTAATCACTGTACTCTGTGCTCATCTGCTTGTCGTTGTATATTGTAAACGCTGAGCTCAGTGATGTTGATGACATCTTATCTCCGATTGCCTTGTAGAGGTTGTTGGAGATTTGCTGCATAAATGTCATGACACTGTCAGGGTCATTATTGATTGCCGCCATGAGCTTATCTGTGTTGCCTGAGGTGTTGGTGTCATCCTCATCTCCGTCGATATGGTATGCGTTCTGCTCATTGTCTGCGGCATTGAGGTAGCCGAGCGTATGAATTCCGAAGCTTGAGAATGAGTATTTTTTGCCGTTTATCTCCACTGCTGATGACATAGCTGACTGCATGGCTGTCATTACGCCACTGAGAGTTGTATCGTTTTTGAGCAATGAATCCTTGATTTTCTGCTCCCACTTCTCAATCTCTTTGTCGGACATTTTTTCCTTTTCATCATCTGTCAGTGGCTCATAGCTGCCTGCTGATGCTGCGTTGTAGAGCTTGGTCATCTCGTTTATGACGTTGTTGTACTCTGTCAGGAAGTCCTTTATCTTGTCATAAATGCCCTGTGTATCCGTGGCTGTGGTGATGCTGATTTCATCATTGCCGGAGGTCTTTGAGAGTGCTGTAATGTTCAGTCCATTGATGTTGAAGCTGTTGCTGGCTCCGGTGTATTTCACGCCATTTAACTCAATTTCGGCGTCTTTTCCGTCTATCTTGCTGGCATCGGTATTGTACTGTGCGCTTGATGACAGGTCATGCGCTGCATCCACTTCATCTACCAGCTTTGAAAGGGCTGCTTTGTACTCCTCTGAGTTTGTGTCCTTTATTGCTGCAAGATCCTTTACGATGCTGTTTTTGTCTACGGTCTCCTGTGCTGTCTGTGCTGCTGTTGTGAGCGCTGACACTCTGCCCGCGT
>OGHM01000523.1_pt1 | contig 20204 bp, 16 predicted proteins | sample 1571531 | NCBI WGS metagenome assembly OGHM01 (sample SAMEA2582031, study PRJEB24529) | metagenome | biome: Human gut stool | place: China | collected 2011 | reverse complement strand
TGCGCTGTTTGGACAGCTCCGTGGCAGATGCCTCGGCAAGCATATTGAGGGCTATCTCCATGTTGGTCATGTTGTCACGCAGGCTTTCCTTCTTCAAGCCTTTGAAACTCTTGTACTGTTTGGTTGTCATTCCGCTCCACTCGCGAGTGATGATGTCGGTAAGAGAAGCATATTGCAGACCTTGCTGCACCCCAGTACGTGCCCATTCATCGGTGAGTTCCTTCCTGATTTCTATAGACTTGATGCGCTGGTTTATCCAAGCATCTGAATATCCCAAACGCTTGTAGTCAACGATGGCCTGGTCTATGCTCTTTTCCGGATCCTGCATCTGTTCCAAACGAGAGCTTGCCACCTGTGCCATCCATACCTTGAAAGGCTCTGCCTTTGGTGAAGGAATCGACTGGATAATGCGGAAGAGTTGTTCAGTGTCAGCGACATCCGTCATACGCAATTTGCCGTCTGAGGCACGAAGTTTTAACCCGTGACAATTTGTCACGGTTTCATTACCTTCTTTTTTGAGTCTCTGCTTCAGCTTTCTCCAATAAGCATTGGCATCTTTGCTGTCAGTCAGCACACCGCACACATCCACAATGGAGAAATACCATTTTTCCTCCTTGTCGTCCCATACGGTACGCACCTTCTTTTCTTCAAACAGTTGAAGAGATTCCTTCTTCGTCATATTGTTATTTTCCTATTCAATTATCTTATCGTCAATCAATGTTATCTTCCCTAAGAAGATTTGTCACCTATATGTTTTGCTTACAAAGGTAGTTATAAAGCACGACAATCGTGAAGAAATCATATAACATTTTACATTTATTCCTCCTCGCTCCATTCACCGATGTTTTGTCTCATTGGTGCCTTGGCGCCACCCCAGGAGTTTTTATCACTTTCGGAAACGTTAAAATCGACATTGCTTCCGCCAGTATCGTATTTTGGGCCGCCGGAACCTGCCAAGATGGTGGTGTTTTCCATGCCAAATTCGATTATTTTAGGTGCAATGTATTTGTTTTTTCTTTCTTATGGTTTTGTTCATTGTTGTTTGTATTTCTGATTTGGTTTTAGTTTGTTTATGTATGCAAAATTAGTGTTATTCAGTTGGATATGCAAGTAAAAACGAATGTTTGATGGATGTTGAGTACTATGAATTGTGGGGTTTTACAACTAACTTTTGTGGCAGTTTGTGATTAACTTTATGGCTAACTTTGTCCGTATATTATAAATTTGTGTTAACTTTGACGGAAAATACAAATGTTGACGAAGGAATAATATTGTTTTATATGGAACTGTGTTATAATGGTGCAACTCTTTTAATATTATGAATGTGTGACTTTACACAACTTATATATACAACCTATAAATATAACTTATAAACATATGAAGAATGTAATGCTGATTATTTCGATGCTCTTGCTTTGCATCGGCGTCGGTGCGCAGACAGCGAAGAACGTGGGCAAAGCGGGAACAACCATCAAGACAGCGAAGAACGTGGGCAAAGTAACGACTATGAAGGCAGAGGAGCGACCGGAGGTGCTCATTGAGACGACGATGGGCAATATTCGCGTGGCACTGTATAACGAGACGCCGTTGCATCGCGACAACTTTCTTAAGCTCATACGCGAGTATCACTACTACGACTCGCTGCTGTTCCACCGTGTCATACCCGACTTCATGATTCAGGCTGGCGACCCGTATAGCAAGAATGCTCCGAAGGGAGCTGTGCTCGGCGACCACTCGCTCGACTATACCATTCCGGCGGAGATTCGTTTGCCGCAGATATACCACAAGCGTGGCGCTCTGGCGGCTGCACGCGAGCCGGATGTGGTGAACCCGAAGCGCGAGTCGAGCAGTTCGCAGTTCTATATCGTATACGGACGCAAGCAGGACGAGCGCGGACTGCAGCGCGGACGCGACAATCTGCGTCAGCTTTTCGGCGACAGCATACAGATGACCGACGAGATGCGCGAGGCGTATACCACCGTCGGCGGTACGCCGCACCTCGACGGCGGCTACACGGTGTTCGGCGAGGTGCTCGACGGCATGGATGTGGTAGACCGCATACAGCGCGTGGAGCGCGACGCCAACGACCGTCCGCTTGAGGATGTGCGTATAATTAAAGCCTCTATCTTGAAAGACCTGCCGGGAATGGCGAAGAAACCGAAGAAGGTGGTGAAATGATAACAAGATGCTATCTCGAAATAACTAATGTGTGTAACCTCAACTGTGTGTTCTGCCCGAAGACAGAGAGGGCGAAGCACACGCTGACGTTGTACGAATTTGACGCTTTGACCTCGCGACTCGAGGGCGAGGTGAAGTTTCTGTATTTCCATCTGATGGGCGAACCGTTCCTCCATCCGCTGCTGCCGCAGTTTGTGTTGATGGCTCGCCGCAAGGGTTTCGTGCCCGTTATCACCACCAACGGCACTCTGCTCTCGCGACGCCCAGACCTTTTGGACGCTCTGCCTCATAAGATTCAGATTTCGCTCCACTCGCACGAGGGCAACGCCAAGGAGAATCTTGCCGGGTATGTAGACGAGGTGATGGTTTTCGCGCAGGAGGCTGCGCGCCGCGGCTGTGTCGTTGTGCTGCGCCTATGGAACGAGGGTGGACACAACAGCCAGAACGCGGAGATTCTCGACCTGATTGCGCAACGCCAGCCGCGTCCTTGGACGGAACGTCACGACGGATGGCGACTTGCCGAAAACCTCTTTGTCGAGAACGATAATATGTTCGAATGGCCCGACCTTCAGAACGCCACTTACGACGAGCAGGAGGTGTTCTGCTACGCCTTGCGCAATCAGATTGGCGTGTTCGTCGACGGTACCGTTGTGCCGTGCTGTCTCGACCATAACGGCGACATCCAGCTTGGCAATCTGTTCAGTCATAGCCTCGCCGATATACTTGCCTCGCCAAGAGCACGTGCCCTCTACGACGGCTTCACCAGTCATACCGCCGTAGAGCCACTCTGCCAGCGCTGCGGCTATTCGGCTGTGTCGAAGAGGTTCAGAAAGTAGAAGTTGCAGGTTATGTTTTGTTCTCAATTTACTCTATAGATTATTAGAATGTTCGATCGGATTGCGTCCGCCGTCCGATCAGATTGCGTTCGCCGTCCGATCAGATTGCGTCCGCCATCTATTCGTATAATCATAGAATGTACACAATTAGTACCAAGTCGTATAGTAATACGTATTGTTGGTTGCTGCGGAGGCCGGAGACCTCCGCTACGGCTTTTTGTTTGTACCGACAGTTTATCTTCTACTGCTTATTGTTGTCGATTTGCCTTTCTTTGCCTTCGCGTCGAATCTGTATCTGAAGCTCAGATTCAGATAATGGTGAATATAGTTTGTGGAGTACTCCTGACGCTGGAAGGCTGAGTATTCGCTTTCGTACCAGATGTCCTTGTTGAAGATGTCGTCGGCAAACAGGCTCAGCATACACTTGTTCTTGCAGAAACTCCATCTGACGGATGCCATCGACTTGAGCTTGTGTCCGTTCATAGCCGATGTGGCATAGCCCGAACAATAGTCGTCAGACAACTGCACGAACACCTCGAACGGAGCGAGGTGCAGGTTGGCACTTATGCCCACGCTGTTGAACAGCGGTGTGGTGTTGTACGAAGCATCGTCGTAGCGGTAGCGGTTGCTCTCCAGGCGGTCAAAGAGCGTGAGCTGCAATTTCTCGGTCTCGTACGAGAACTCGAATTCGTTGTTTATGCCCAGTCGCTTCTGCTTGTTCAGTTCGGGCTGAGCGTCGGCGGCGTTGTTGTCGACGATGGTGAGGAAGCCGTACGACTTCGCCGTCTCCAGTGCGAACTTGTTCATCAGTAGGAAGTAGAAGCCGATGCCCTGATCGTAGTTGAATGCGAACTTCCACATGTCGCCGCCCTTCACGTTCATCGGTTTTGACGTGTAGACGCCGGTAGCCGAGTTGTAGCTGTAGAGCGTAGCTTGGGGGTTGATGTCCTTGTTGTACGAAGCGGTCAAGCCCAGCACAATCTGCTTGCGCAGCCACATGCGGTGGTAGTTGTACGTAGTGGTATGACTGTGCGAGTTGCGCAGCAGTGGGTTGCCCATGTATATATGCAGCGGGTCGATGGTGTTGCGGTAGCCGAGCGTGCTCACGAGGTCGGGCACGGAGGTGTTGTATGCGAAGGCGATGTCCATGTTGCGCACGCGGCTCATCTTCCACTTCAGGAAGATTGACGGCTCGTACGTGTTGCTTGTGCGCACGGCTGTGGTGTCGAGCGGTCCGTAGTGGTAGTTGGCCTTCTCGCGACTGTAGTTCCATTTGAACATCGGCATAATCATCAGCGCCTTCACCGGCGTGATGGTCGACTTCACGGTCAGCTCGTTCGTCCATTTGTGCGTCAGTCTGCGCGTGGTGTTCGCAGGGTCGGCAGTTGTCGGCGTACCGTTAGCTACGTTCTGCTCGTCGGTGTCGCTGAAGAAGTTGCGTGCGGTGCGTGTGCGGCTTAATCTCACGTTGTCGAATATGTTGAAGTACACCTTCTTGCCAAGCCAGTATTCGAACGAAGCGCCGAACTGCGTATTCAGATTGTGTTCGCTGCGGTCGTAGAACTGCCACAGCTTCTCGTTGCGCTGTTCGCGCAGATACTCCACGTCGTGGTTGGTGTGCGTGTCCTCGTTCGTTCCGCTCAGGTTGGTGTAGCCCCCCAGCATGAACGAACCCTTCTTTCCGATGAAGTGCTGCCAGATGTACGAGATGTTGAGTCCGCGTTGCTGCAGGTCGGTCGACTCGTACTCGCTGTCGCGTGTGATGAGTCGGTCGTAGAGCGCGTCGCCGGGCTTTGCGTCGAGCGCCTCCTTCAGCGAGTGATAGGCAAACTGGTCGGGCTGGTAGCCGTACGAAGCCGATTTCTCCTCGTACGATTTGCGAGACTTCTCGTATGAGGCTTTCACCTTCACGTCGATGGTGTTCGCGGAGTCGGTGTAGGCGAAGAGCTTTGCCTCCAGCTGCGGCTTGAGGTTGTGCTTGTAGCGGTAGGTGTCTTTCACGCCGAACGTGTGCTCCTGGTTCGGGAAGAACGTCTCGGTCGACGCCTTTCCGCTGTTCCATCCGTCGCTGTGTCCCATGTTAGCGCTAATGTTGAAGCGGTTGCTTGTGTATTGCTGCGTGCCCTTTGTCTGCCAGTTGTGCTGATAGTTGTACGAGCCGTACTGGCTCTTGCCGTCGCCGTCGATATTGCGGTTACTGGTAGAGCCAATAGTCTTGTCAACGTAGCGGTTGGCGTTGTTAGCCTGGGCGTATATCATGTGCGGGTCTTGGTCGCTCAGTCGGCTTGCGGTGATAGCTCCGCTGTAGCGTTTCTTGGTCTGATACTGAGCCTCGATGTCGCCGTACCACTTGTCGAGGAAGCCCGGCTTCACCTGTATGTCGAGCACATGGTCCTCATCGCCATCGTCGTTGCCCGTGTGGCGTGCCAGCTCCGACTTGCGGTCGTACACCTTCAGTTTGTCAGCCACGTCAGCCGGCAGCTGTTCTAAGATTTGGTCGCCGCCGAACATGTCCTTGCCGTTCATCATCAGTCGTATGGGCTTGTCGTTCCAGTATAGCTTGCCGTCGCGACGCTGCACGCCCGGCAGTTTCTTGATAAGCTCGTCGAGGCGCGCGCCCTCTTTCAGCTTGAACGCCTCGGGGTTGAACACGATGGTGTCGCCACGCATCGTTATGCGTGGCACCTTCGCCTTCACCTCCACCTCCTGCAGCATGAGCGCCGTGGGCTGCAGCCTGATGGTGCCCAGGTCGGTGGTGTCTTTCACCTCAGATCCGTACGCATAGTCCACCTTGCGCGAGTTCTTGTAGCCGATCATGCTGAACGTGATCATGATGCGTCCCTCCCATTCGGAGTCGAGCGTGAAGCAGCCCGTGCTGTCGGTCTCCGCCGAGTTCTGCATCGACCAACCCGGCTCTGGGTTTATCTCGCTGCGCACCGTCGCTCCGATGAGAATCTCGCCCGTCTCGGCGTTCACAATCTTTCCCTTGAACGTGTCGGCAGTACATACGGCGGTCTGCATGAGGCAGAGCAGCATGGCGACAAAAAGTTTCTTAATTACATTTTCCATAAGCTGGATGTTTTGGGTTTTGTTTGTGCAAGTATCTTTATCCTTTTATATGGAAGTTTTAGCTTGACAAACGTTTGTTAGACATACTTGTGGTTAAGATGGTGCAAAGATAAGCAATATATTCCTATCGGCGTGGTTCCTCTATAACATTTTTTTGATGTAATTATAAGGAGGGTGCACTTGTCTCAAGTTGCATTTGCTTGCTTCAAGGAGCCTTTTAGGGGGTGCACTTGTCTCAAGTGCACCAACGTAGCAGATAGTGTCCTTAGCGTTGTTTGCGTAGGTAGTGCTATGCTGGGGCGCCGCTTGCTCGGTTGGTGCACTTGAGACAAGTGCACCCCCTAAAGGCACCCCCTGAGGCTACCTGCGCGCCTTCACCAGCAGCGCCGTCTTTCCCTCGTCCACGAGCTTGATGATAAGCTCGCCGAAGAGCGTGTTCTGCCATGCGAACCACTCGCGCGTGAACTTGCTCGCATCGTCGACGTTGAACGACTCGTGGATGAAGCCCGTGCCGGCGTCGGTGCGCTGCAGCATGCGCAGACACTCGGCTATCTCGGCGTCGTCGGTGCTCGTGAAGGCGCGCATCATGATAGACATAGGCCACGCCATGTGGTAGCCCACGTGCGGACCGCCAATGCCTTCGCCCGCCTTGCCGCGGAAGAAGTAGGGATTGTCCTCGCTCCAGACGAAGCGGCGCGTGTTCTGATATACGGGGTCGTTCACGTCGACGTCGCCCAGATAGGGCAGGGCGAGAAGCGACGGCACGTTGGCGTCGTCCATAAGGAAGCGGTTGCCGAAGCCGTCCACCTCGTAGGCGTATATCTTGCCGTACTTCGGATGGTCGACCACGGCGTACTCTTTCAGTGCCGCACTCACCTCGTCGGCAAGCGCCGTGCAGTCGTCGGCAAGCGCCGTGTCGGCGTTCACTTTACGCAGAATCTCAGCCGCCTTGCGCAGCGAGCTAACCGCCATGAAGTTGGACGGCACGAGGAAGAGGAACGTCGTGGTATCATCAGACGGGCGGAAGACAGAGGCGATGAGGCCGCAGGGCTTCACGGGGTTGCCCCAGCCGTGGTTGCAGACCGTGTCGAGCTGGTCCTCCGTCTCGCGCTGGAAGCGGTAAGAGCCGAGACCCTGCTTGCGCTGCTGCTCGCGGAACACGCGCAGTATGTTGCGCACCGCCTGCAGCCACTCGTCGCCGAAGACAGAAGCGTCGCCCGTCACCTGCCAGTAGTGGTAGGCGAGGCGTATAGGGTAGCAGAGCGAGTCGATCTCGTACTTGCGCTCGTGCAGTTCGGGCTTCATGTCGGTCATATCGTTAGCCCACGGTCCGTTCTCCACCGGCTCGCGGTTGAAGGCGTTGGCATACGGGTCGATGTTGATGCACTTCAGCTGGCGGCGTATCACACCGCGCAGCATCTTCTGCAACTTGCGGTCGCCCTTGGCAAGCTGCACGTATGGCCACACCTGCGCCGCCGAGTCGCGCAGCCACATGGCGTGTATGTCGCCCGTGTAGACGAAGGTGTCCTCCTCGCCGTCCGCAGCGTCGGTGAAGTGGACGGTGGTGTCGAGCGTGTTCGGGAAGCAGTTCTCGAACATCCACGCTAAGTAGGCGTTGTCCTTTATGCGTTTCTTTATCTCGCAAATCTTCTTCTCCACGGCGTCCGACACGAAGAGACGCTCGGCAGGAGCAGGGCGCTTTGTGGTGAGGGAGGAGGTTTGAGAGTTGAGGGTTGAGAGTTGAGAGTTGAGGTGTTGAGATGGTGAGATTTGAAGTTGTGATGGTGAGGTGTTGAGGTGGTGAGATGGTGAGGTGTTGAGGTGGTGAGATGGTGAGGTATTCGCCGCAACACCATTGCTTGCGGCGAGGCAGAGCGCAAGGAAGGCGCCCGAAAAAATAGTTGTATGAGGTCTCATATTCATCGTTGTTGTTTAGATTTACAAGCAAAAGTATTAATTATTAATCAAAACAGCAAATTTGTGTAAGATTTTCCGTAACTTTGTACTGGTAAATAAGATACGAAAGGATAATAAGAAGATGAACATTTCAGATATACTCACCTCAGGTGGTGACGAGAAGCACTTCTCGTTCGAGGTGTTACCACCGTTGAAAGGCACAGGAACAGAGCGTCTGTTCTCCACAATAGAGAAGTTCCGCGATTTCAATCCGGCATACATCAATATCACCACCCATCACAGCGAGTACGTATACCGCGAACTCGAGAACGGACAGTATGAGCGCCTGCGCGTGCGCCGCCGTCCGGGAACGGTAGCCATCGCTGCCGCCATACAGAACAAGTTCGGCGTGCCCGTCATACCGCACATCATCTGCAGCGGCGCCACAGCCGAGGCGATAGAGTACGAGCTGATAGACCTGCAGTTTCTGGGCATAGAGAACGTGCTGCTGTTGCGAGGCGACAAGGCGCGCGACGACAGTCAGTTTGTGCCCACACCTGGCGGACACGCCCACACCACCGACCTCATCGAGCAGGTGAACCGCTTCAACGAGGGCTTCTTCAACGACGGCACGCCGATAAAGAACCCCGGCAAGAAGTTCCACTACGGCGTGGCGTGCTACCCCGAGAAGCACGAGGAGGCGCTGAACATGGAGATGGACCTGAAGTATCTGAAGATGAAGCAAGACATGGGTGCCGACTACGCCGTGACGCAGCTCTTCTACGACAATCGGAAATACTTCCGCTTCGTGGAGAAAGCGCGCGAGATGGGCATCACCATACCAATCGTACCTGGCATCAAGCCGCTTGCAAAGCTCTCGCAGCTGACGGTAGTGCCGCGCGTGTTCCGCTGCGACTTCCCGCAGGAGCTCGCCGTGGAGGCGCTGAAGTGCAAGACCGACGACGACGCCCGCCAACTCGGCATAGAGTGGTCGACCGAACAGTGCCGACAGCTCTACAAGGCCGGAGTGAACAACATACATTTCTACACCGTCTCGGCTGTCGACTCCGTAAGAGAAGTGGCAAGGAGGCTGTTGTAACTCATAATTCGCAATAGCGCAAATGACATTCGAAGAAGTAATAGGTCAGGACGAGGCGAAACAGTCGCTCGTCAAACTCATAGAGGAGCACCGAGTGCCCCACGCAATGCTGTTCTGCGGTCCGATGGGCTGCGGCAAGAAGGCGCTTGCCCTTGCGTTCGCGTCGCGGCTGTTAGGCGATAGTCAGCTGCTGCGCCAGTGGCAGCACCCCGACCTCCACTTCAGCTTCCCCACCATAAAGAAGCCCACTATGGGCTCCGACCACCAGCCCGTGAGCGACGACTACGCCCAGGAATGGCGCCAACTGCTCGGCGACGGAGCCTACTTCAGCATAGAGCAATGGATGGAGGCGATGGGCGCCGAGAACCAGCAAGCCATCATCACCGGAGCCGAGAGCGACCGACTCTCGCGCCGACTGAGCATGAAGGCGTCGCAGGGCGGATACAAGGTGTGCGTGATGTGGCTGCCCGAGCGCATGAATGTCACCTCGGCTAACAAGATACTGAAGCTGCTTGAGGAACCGCCGCAGCAGACCGTCTTCATCCTCGTGAGCGAGGAACCAGAGAAGCTGCTCGAAACCATACGCAGCCGCACTCAGCGTTTCGACTTCAAGCGCATCAGCGACGAAGCCATAGAGCAGGCGCTCATCGTGCGACGCGGCATAGACGCCGACACAGCGCACCGCATAGCGCGCATCGCCAACGGATCGTGGACCGCAGCGCTCGACTCGCTGCGCGCCGGTAACGAGGCAAGCATGTTCTTCGACCTCTTCGCCATGCTCATGCGCTACGCTTACAGCAAGCACGTGAAGGAACTGAAGAAGTGGAGCGAGAGCGTGGCTGCCTTCGGACGCGAGAAGCAGAAGCGCATGCTCATCTACTTCAACAGAATGGTGCGCGAGAGCTTCATGCACAACTTCCATAACCCGGAGCTCAACTACATGACGGCGCAGGAAGAACAGTTCTGCACACGCTTCGCACCGTTCATCAACGAACGCAACGTGATAGAGCTGAACGAACTCTTCGAGCACTCACTACGCGACATATCACAGAACGCCAACGCAAAGATGGTGTTCTTCGACATAGCATTACAAACAATTATACTCATAACACGTAAAAAACAAGCATAAATCGTAATGAAAGATTTCAAAGATATGCAATTCAAGATAACGCGTGACACCGATCGCGGATTGCACCACTACGCTTGCGGACGACAGAACATGCAGCTCAACACATACGACTGGCTGTACGACGTGCCGGGCAACGACGAGGACACAGACCTCGTGGAGGTGCAGTTCAAGAACACGCGCAAGGGTTACTACCACAACGTCAACCACATCGACCTGCACAAGGGCGACATCGTGGCGGTTGAGGCAAGTCCGGGTCATGACATCGGTACGGTTACGCTCACCGGACGCCTGGTGAAGCTGCAGCTGAAGAAAGCCAACCTCAAGTCGGCAGACGACATAAAGCGCGTATATCGCATTGCTAAACCCGTGGACATCGACAAATACTACGAGGCGAAAAGCCGCGAACACGGCACCATGATTCAGAGCCGACAGATAGCCAAGGACCTCGGTCTGCAGATGAAGATTGGTGACGTGGAGTATCAGGGCGACGGCAACAAGGCGATATTCTACTACATCGCCGACGAGCGTGTCGACTTCCGACAGCTCATCAAGGTGCTTGCCGACACCTTCCACGTGCGCATCGAGATGAAGCAGATCGGAGCGCGTCAGGAGGCAGGACGCATCGGCGGTACGGGCCCCTGCGGCAGAGAGCTCTGCTGCGCCACATGGATGAAGAACTTCGTGAGCGTCAGCACAAACGCCGCTCGTATTCAGGACATATCGCTCAATCCGCAGAAACTCGCCGGTATGTGCGCCAAGCTGAAGTGCTGCCTCAACTACGAGGTGGACGACTACGTTGAGGCAAGTAGAAAGATGCCGTCGCGCGATGTGGTTCTGCAGACACTCGACAGCGACTACTACCTCTTCAAGTCGGACATTCTCGCCGGCACTGTGGTCTACTCTACGGACAAGGGTATCGCTGCCAACCTCGAGGAGATTACAGCCGAGCGCGCCCGTGCCATCATCGAGATGAACAAGCGTGGCGAAAAGCCCGAGTCGCTCACCGAGGACGGCAAGGTAAGACAAGACTCGCGCCCTGCTGACCTGCTCGCAGACGCCGACATTAGTCGCTTCGACAAGACTCGCAAGCGCAAGAAGAAGCCTGCAAAGCGCCAAGGTGGCGCACCGAATAAGTCAAAGTCCCAAGAGGGCGCACCGAACAAACAGAATCCTCAAGGGGGTGCAGTTGTCTCAACTGCACCGAAAAACTCTCAAGGTGGCGCACCGAATAAACCGAATGGCGAGGGTCAGCGTCGCAACAACCAGCAGCGTCGCAACAACCGTCCTGGTGGCGCACCAACCGAGCAACCTCAGGGGGTGCACTTGTCTCAAGTGCACCAACCGAAGAATAACGCCAATAACTCGGTCGGTGCAGCAGAGACTGCTGCACCCCCTAAGGTGCACCAACCGAAGAATAGCGGCAACGGTTCTGTAGGTGCAGCAGAGACTGCAGCACCCCCTAAAGGCGCTCATTAATTGTGGTTATGAAAAGAACAATAAGCTTTAGAATCGCTTCAATGACACTTGTGATGTTCGCAATGCTCTTCGCAGCTTGCGACCATCGCACCGTCTACGACCGATATCAGAGCACCGCACTTGCAGGCTGGGAGAAGAACGACACGCTCTCGTTCGCCATTCCGCGTCTGAAGGACGCCGCTACGTACAGCGCCGTTCTCGGTGTGCGCACGACAGACGCCTATCCGTTCACGGCGATAACGCTGATTGTGGAGCAGGAGATAATGCCGGCGCATCGGCTTGTGACCGACACCGTATGCTGCAACCTCACCGACGAGCAGGGCAACATTCTGGGCGAGGGCATCAGCTACAGACAGTATCAGTTTGATATCTGCAAGCTGCAGCTGCAGGAGGGCGACTCGCTGCACATCGTGGTGCGCCACGACATGAAGCGCGAGATACTGCCCGGCGTGGCTGACGTCGGTATACAGTTGAAGAAAGAATAGTCGGCACGCAAATGCCAATAGAATAGTCGGCATACTATTGCTGATAGAATAGAAAAACGCCGCGAATGCAATAATATCACATTCGCGGCGTTATTATATATAATAAGGTGGAAACCTAAGCGTCATTTTCAGAACAACCAATCAATGAGAAAGTACATATATATATTATTAATGTGTATCGTGAGCCTCGCTGCCTCTGCGCAGGACCGCACCGTGCAGAACCGCCCATACACCGACCTGCGTCCGTTCCATTTCGGAGTGGTCGTGGGTATGCACGTGCAGGATATGGAGGTGCTGATGGCTGGTCCGCAGACCATAACCACGGAGGACGGCACGGAGGAGACACTCGTCACCGCCGACCAGAGCCGTTGGGACCCCGGCATCAATGTCGGAGTGCTCGGCGAACTGCGTCTTTCTACACATTTCCAGTTGCGCGTGGCGCCGATGATGTACTTCGGCACGCGCCACATCGTGTTTCACGACCTCAAGAAACTGAGCGAAAGCGGACAGCCCGACGAGAAGCGTCAGGACATGAAGACGGCGTACATCGCTGTGGCTGGCGACCTTATATTCTCGGCGCCTCGATTCAACAATCACCGCCCGTACCTCATGGCTGGTGTGTCGCCGATGATAAACCTTACGGGCAAGAGCACCGACGCGCTGAAGCTGAAGCGCACATCACTTTCGCTGGAGTTCGGCGTAGGTTGCGACTTCTACCTGCCGTTCTTCAAGCTGCGCCCCGAGCTGAAGTTCGTCTACGGACTCGGCAATGCTCTCGATACCAATCATGCCAAGGAACTGCGCGACAAGAGTCTGCTCAAGTTCGCGCAGGGCGTGAAGGAAGTACGCACTAAAATGGTTGTGCTGAGCTTCTATTTCGAATAAATTGGAAAATAAGGAATAAAAGCCGGAATCACGGCTGAATTTAATGAACTAAAGCCGGTGTATCGGCTGTAAGATACGAAACAAAACCTCGAAGATAGGCTGGAAGATTTCTCGTTTCTAGAGAAATCTTCCAGCCTGTATCGTTCTTATAATGTGCGGGTTATGACGATGCTGGAAGATATGGAGGATTTTTGGTTCTTCCGTTAAAGCTATACGCTCTATAAATAAAAAAGAACCTAAGCCTTAAGCATATTTCGCTTTGCGTCGATGCTGAGGAATATAAACAGCAGGATGGTGAAGCCCCAAAGCGACGATCCGCCGTAGCTGAAGAACGGCAGCGGGATGCCAATAACCGGCGTTAAGCCCAGCACCATTCCCACGTTGATGAACACGTGGAATAGGAATACCGACGCCACGCAGTAGCCGTAGATGCGCCCGAAGACGAAAGGTTGTCGTTCGGCGAGTGCAAGCAGACGCAGAATGAGCACGAGGAATAGCAGCAACACGCCAGCCGAACCGATGAAGCCCTCCTCCTCGCCTACGGTGCAGAAGATGAAGTCGGTGTCTTGCTCGGGCACGAACTTCAGTTTGGTCTGTGTGCCGTTGAGAAATCCCTTGCCCTTCAGTCCGCCCGAACCGATGGCAATCTCGCTCTGGTGAACGTTGTATCCGGCGCCGGCAAGGTCTTCGTCGAGACCGAGCAGCACGTTGATGCGCACACGCTGATGAGGCTCCATCACGTTGTTAAGCACATAGTCGGCAGAGTAGAAGAATACCACCGAACCGACGGCAAACGCAAGGATAAAGAAGTATTGGGGTAGACGCGTGCGCAGTCCGTGATAGAGCAGGTAGAGGAACAGCGCTATGCACATGCCGAGCTGCACCCACGTAACGTCGAACGGAATGACGTACACGTCGAAGAGAATGGCTATAACGGTAAGTGCTATGCTATAGCCAAGAATAGTATTGGTGTGCTTGCGGTTATGCACATAGTTGTACACCATGCCCGCAACGAATATCTGCACAAGTAGCAGCACGACGAACTTGCCCACCGACGTAGGCGTGTCGAAAAGCATAATGCCCTCGTACTTGATGCCCACAACGAAGTAGACCACCATCGCTACGCCCGTGAAGAGGATGCTGCCAGGCATGCCTTCGCGGTAGAACATGAGGAAGAAGGTGAGGTAGACCAGCGCCGAACCCGTCTCGCGCTGACCCACGATGCAGAGCATGGGCACGAACACCACGGCGCAAGCCGCAGCGAAGTCTTTCCAGCGCTGTATGTTGTAGCCGTAGGTGCTCATCAGTTTGGCGAGAGCCAGCGCCGTAGCGAACTTGCCGAACTCGGCAGGCTGCAGGCGGAGCGGTCCGATGACGAGCCACGAGTGCGAACCCTTGATGTCGTGAGGGTTGAAGATGGTGGCGAAAAGCAGTAAGAGCAGCACGCCGTATATGACGAACGAGAACGTGTCGAAGAAACGCGAGTCCATCATCAGAATGACGAATCCGAGGCATATACTTGTGCCTATCCACACAATCTGCATGCCCGAACGCGTGCCGAGCGACAACAAGTCGTTGTCGCCGAAGGTGTAGCTGGCACCGCAGATGCTGAGCCATCCGAACAACATAAGTGCTATGTAAAGACCAATTGTCAGCCAGTCGACCTGCGACCAAATGCTTTGTGGCTTCTCGTTTATCATTGTTTTTTCTCTTTTACTCTTTTACTTTTATCTTTTTGCCCTGGAAATCGCGGACCGTAGCCGATGCGTCGAGCCTGCATAGCGCTTGCCTGAGCCTCTGAAGCCGGCGAGAGCTTGCCAGTGAGATACTGTTCCATCATCAGTCCGCCGATAGGCACACCGAAGTCGGCACCCCATCCGCCGTTTTCAACGTATACGGCGATAGCGATTTTCGGTTCGTTCATCGGTGCGAAGCCCATGAACACCGAGTGGTCGCGACCGTGGTTTTGCGCCGTACCCGTCTTGCCGCACGCCTCGAACGGCAGGCGCCCCAACGCTCTACACGTGCCCTTCAGTGCCGAAGAACGCATACCCGCGACAACGTAGTCGTACGCACGGCGCGACGCCTTGGTATAATGTTTGTGGGTGTAAGCCGTGTCGAGCGGTTCGCCCTGCACCTTGCGCACGACATGCGGACGATAGTAGTAGCCGCGGTTGGCGATGGTAGCGCCGAGGTTGGCAATCTGCAGCGGAGTGAGCGTCACCTCGCCCTGACCGATAGAGATAGAGATGATGGTGAGTCCGTTCCACGAGCCGCGATAGTTGCGGTCGTAGTAGTCGGCGTTCGGAATCATGCCGCGCTTCTCGCCCGGAAGGTCAATGCCCAACTTGTAGCCGAAGCCCATCGACACCATATAGTCGCGCCAGATATTCATGGCGTTGTACGGATTCTTGTATTTGGAGCGGTTGCCTATCATGTAGTAGAGTCCCCAACAGAAGTAGGAGTTGCACGAAGTGCTGATGGCGTCGACAAGAGCGATAGGAGCGGGGTGGGAGTGGCAGCCGACATGCAGACCGCGATAGTAGAAACCGCGGTTGCAAGGGAATGCGGTGCCTGGAGTGATGATGCCTTCGGTCATGTACGTCAGAGCCTGCGACGTCTTGAACGTAGAGCCCGGCGGATACATACCCATTATAGAACGGTTGAGGAGCGGTTTCCAAGCGTCCTTGGCAAGAGCGCGGTGATTCTTGGAGCGTGCGCGGCCAACCATGATGCGCGGGTCGTAGGTAGGAGCCGACACCATGCAGAGCACTTCGCCCGTGCGAGGGTCGAGAGCCACAATAGAACCTATCTTACCTTCCATAAGGCGTTCGCCCAAAGCCTGCAGTTTCTCGTCGATGGCGAGCGTGAGGTCTTTTCCGGCAACCGGCTTGCGGTCGTATTTGCCCTTCATATACTGCCCCTGGATGCGTCCGCGAGCATCGCGCAGCAATATCTGCACGCCCTTCTCGCCACGCAACTGTTTCTCGTACGACTTCTCCACGCCGAGTTTGCCTATGTAGTCGCCCGGCTGGTAGTAGCTGTCTTCCTCAATGTCGTAGGGCGAAACCTCCGCAACGTCGCCGAGGATGTGCGCACCTACAGACGACTGATACTGGCGTATGCTGCGCTGTTGCACGTAGAAGCCCGGGAAGCGGAATATCTTTTCCTGAAAGTAACTGAACTCCTCAGAAGGAAGCTGACTCATGAACATCTGCTGCGTGAAGCGCGAGTAGCCTGGGTTCTTCGAGTAGTCCTTGATGTCGTTCATGCGCTTTATGAAATACTCTTTCGTGATGCCCAAAGCGCGGCAGAACTCAAGCGTGTCGATGCGTCCCTTCGCCTCGTTCATCACCACCATGACGTCGTACGCCGGCTGGTTGTACACGAGCAGACGTCCGTTGCGGTCGTAGATGGCTCCACGCGACGGATATTCAATCTTCTTGAGAAAGGCGTTCGAGTCGGCGTTCTTCTTGTAGTCGTCGCTCAGCAACTGCAGTGTAAAGAGCCGCACGATGTAGACAACGACAATTGCCGTTGCCACGAAAGCGATGACGTAGCGCCGTTTCTCGAGATTATAATTGCTCATTTCCTACTTCTAAAAAATACAAATACTACTTTCTTACTAACGTTTGCTTCTGAAGTTCTCTATCACCAATATGAGTATGATGGTGAGCAGGGCGCTGCCGCCGATGCTTGAGAGCCATTGAACCCAGTTGTAGAAGTTGAATGCTTCGAGCGAGAAGAACGCTAAGCAATAGATAACCACGAGGATGATGGTGTAGTTGGCGTATTTGCTTGAGCCGAATGTGAATGGTGACGGGCGCAGGTCATCAGCACTGTCGCGCGGGGCAAACAGTTCGATGACGTAAGGCTGCAGAAAGCCCACGAGAGTCATTGCTGCGGCAGCCACGCCCGGAGTGTTCGAGAAGATGTCTACAAGAAGACCCATCGCGAAGCACCACAGCAGCGTAGCCCACTTCGACTCTCCGCGCTGTATGGTAAGTGCGAAGTAGACGTAGAGCAACGGCGTAGCGCATCCGAAGACGCTGATATGGTTGAGCAGCAGCGTCTGCACGAGGAGCAGCACAATGATGAATATTATGTTTCTGATGAAATTCAGGCTCATTTGATTTCTTCTATATATTTATTGGCGTGCCTTTAGAGAATCCTCTGCAGCACGCAGTAATTCGAGTTTCTTATCCATCTCGCGGTCGTTGATGACGCTCACGTCGCGCAGACGTGTAAAGTCGGTAGACAGAGAGATGTTGAGACGATACGAGAGTCCGTTGTCGGAGTTGTACACATGCTTGATGCGTCCGACGATGATGCCCGGCGGGAATACCGACGAGTAGCCCGACGTAACGACGAAGTCGCCCAAACGGAAGTGAGCATGTCGCGGAATGTCCTCTACGTAAGCCGACTCCGGAGAACCGCCATGCCAGCGCAGATAGCCGAAGAAGCCGCGTCCACGTATGGTGCAGCTGATGTTCGACTGCTCGTTGAGCACCGGAATAATCACCGAGTAGTGCTCGTTGCAGAGATAGACGATGCCCACGATGCCCTGACCGCACACCACGCCCATATCCTTGCGCACGCCGTCGGCGCTGCCTTTGTCGATGGTGATGAAGTTGTTAGCCTTGTCGAGCGACGAGCTGACGACCTTTGCCGGAATGGTCTCATAGTCGCGCATAACGTTCTGTTGCAGTCGTTCGACGAGGGTAGTGTCCTTGTTTGTCTTCAGCACCTGCTCGCGCAGCATTTCCACTTCGCGTTCGAGGTAAATATTGCGGTCGGTGAGTTGTCGGTTCACTTCGGTAAGAGCGAAGTATTGCTTAACGGACGAGTCCCATTCGTACATCTTTCCCGCTACGGCATTGGCTGACGAGAACCACACGCTGCCCTGATAGCTGTTGTACTTGAACAGCAGAGTGAGGCTCACCACCTCCAGCAGGAGGAAGACGAACCAATGGTTGTGGCGTGAAAGAAAATCTAATAAGTTGCGCATAGTCGAAAAGTAAAAAAGTAAAAGAGTAAAAAAGTAAAAAGTAGAGGGCGTATCATCGTTCCAACTCTTTTTACTCTTTTACTTTTTTACCTTCTTACCTTTAAATGTTATTTACTGTTGAGAGCTTTTTACTCTTTTACTTTTTTACTCTTTTACTTTTTGCTTATCTCATAAGGAATGAGAAGCGGTCGATGTTCTTAAGAGCAACACCCGCACCGATAGCTACGCTGTGCAACGGATCTTCGGCGATGTGGAACGGAATGTTGATCTTCTCCTGCAAGCGCTTGTCGAGACCGCGCAGCAGAGCGCCGCCACCACTGAGGTAGATGCCGTTCTTCACGATGTCGGCATAAAGCTCAGGCGGAGTGTTCTCAAGAGCAGAGAGCACAGCGTTCTCAATCTTTGCGATAGTCTTGTCGAGGCAGTGAGCAATCTCCTGATAGCATACCGGCACCTCCATTGGGAGAGCGGTGATGCGGTTCGGACCGTGAACGATGAAGTCCTCAGGAGCCTCGTCGCCAAGCTCGGTGAGAGCCGATCCTACGTGAATCTTGATACGCTCAGCCATACGCTCAGAAACCTTCACGTTGTGCTGGCGCGACATATACTCCTGAATGTCGGCAGTGAGGTCGTCACCAGCAGTGCGGATAGAGTTGTTCGACACGATGCCGCCGAGTGAGATGACAGCAATCTCTGTAGAACCGCCACCTATGTCGACAATCATGTTGCCCTCCGGCGCTTCTACGTCGATACCGATACCGATGGCAGCAGCCATAGGCTCGAAGATGAGGTATACGTCTCGTCCGTCAGCATGTTCTGCGCTGTCGCGCACGGCGCGCAGTTCAACCTCTGTAGAACCCGAAGGAACGCCGATCACCATACGCAGCGACGGTGTGAAGAGGCGGCTGCCAGAGTGTACCATTTTGATGAGTCCGCGCATCATCTGTTCGCAAGCGGAGAAGTCGGCTATGACTCCATCGCGGAGTGGGCGAATGGTTCGGATGTTGTCGTGAGTCTTCTCATACATCATCTTTGCCTTCGAGCCGACAGCAATCATTTTGTCTGTGCGACGGTCGAGTGCCACTACCGAAGGCTCATCAACAACAATCTTGTCGTCGCTGATGATGATGGTGTTGGCAGTGCCGAGGTCCATCGCAATTTCCTGTCTGAATGAAAAAAATCCCATTTATTGAGTTTTGAATTATGAGTTTTGAGTTTACTTTGCAAACCAAGCGTGGATTGCAGTATCGTAGTGGCTGCTTACGCCGAATGCGCGCTCAGCGAACATCTTGCGCTCAGCGAGAGTAGTCTCTGCGCCGTTAGCGTTGAGGATGTCGAGGAGCACCTTGTACTCAGCCTTGCTCGGAACGATCACCACGTCGTTGAAGTTCTTTGCGCCGGCGCGGATGAGCGAGATGCCGCCTATGTCGATCTTCTCGATGATGTCGGCCTCAGAAGCGCCGCTTGCTACGGTCTGCTCGAACGGATATAGGTCAACGATAACGAGGTCGATTTCAGGGATAGCGTATTCAGCCATCTGCTGGCGGTCGCCTTCGTTGTCGCGACGAGCGAGGATGCCACCGAAGATGCGTGGGTGCAGAGTCTTAACACGTCCGCCGAGGATTGACGGATAAGAAGTGACGCTTTCTACTGCCTGGCACTCGTAGCCAAGCTTCTCGATGAACGCCTGAGTGCCACCGGTAGAGAGGAATTTAACACCTTCTTCGTTGAGCTTCTTCAGGAGCTCGTCGAGACCATCCTTATGGAATACAGAAATAAGCGCGGTCTTGATTTTTTTTGTTCCAGCCATTGTTTCTTTTATTATTGTTGATTATCCTTTTACTCTTTGTTGTTATCAGTCGTAATTGTCGTTAGACGCGGTTGTTATGCGCTTTGTGGCAGCGTCTTTCGCACACTTTACGAAAATCAATGCAAAGGTACTAAAAACCAAGAATATAACGTGTTAATTGTAGAAAAAATGCGGTAAAAGATGTGTTAAATCTGTTTTTAATTGATATAAATGCAAAAAAAATGAGTCAAAGAATTGTCTTTAACTCGTTCTTTTGTAGCGGGACCCAGGATTGAACTGGGGACCTCATGATTATGAATCATGCGCTCTAACCAGCTGAGCTATCCCGCCATC
>OGHM01000519.1_pt1 | contig 20303 bp, 19 predicted proteins | sample 1571531 | NCBI WGS metagenome assembly OGHM01 (sample SAMEA2582031, study PRJEB24529) | metagenome | biome: Human gut stool | place: China | collected 2011 | reverse complement strand
CCATGTTGATGCCGATGAAGAAGATAGGCACGCGGCTCCAGAAAATCTCCAGATGGCCTACGGCATGGTGGATGGGAGTGACATACTGCACAAGGATGCACCACATGATCATGACCACAGGCAACCAGCGATAGATGGGGTGGCGCTTGATAAGCTCCATGTAGCCTGGTGCAAAGAGATAGAGCATCATGGTGGCGGGAATGTACCAGAAGTTCAACTCGTCGTGAAGCCAGAAATCCCAGTTGATGCTGATGTCGCCCACGAGGTCGACCCATGCCCAGAGGTCTCCTCCCTCAAAACGCGGAATGTAGAACAGGCAGGCTATGATGAGCCAGGCGGGATAGATGCGCAGATAACGGCGCACGAAGAAGTGGCGCACGTCAGGATTCTTGCTCCACGAGAACCACAGACCTATACCGCTGAGGAAGAGAAACATGTCTACTCCCACATTGCCCATGCGACGAAGCCCGAAGAAAGCATCCTCGCGGGGCAGCGCCACATGAAAGAGGATGATGAAAAGCATGGCAGCTCCCATCAGTTCGCCTCTGAATCGGCTTATATTGGCAAGTTCTATATCTTTGATTTTTATCATAATGAAAGGGGTTGAATTGTCTTCACTTTCGAAACTCACACTCTTTATCTCATCTTACTTCATCTTTGGGCTCGGAATCTTCTTCATCAGCTCAGAGAAGAGCCATGCTAAGCAGATGCTCGATATGATGTAGAGCAGCAGTCCGGCGTACATGTCGCCCCAACGGCTGATGGGGATGAATATCTTGCGGGTGATAGGATGGCAGACGAAGAGTGCTGCCGATATTCCGCCCATCCAGTCGAGAAATCTGTATGCTCCCTGCAGCCATTTCACTCCGCTCAGCACCTTTGCCACCAGGACGCAGAACAGACAGACGAAGAGAGGCACGAAGGTCCAGCCCAACATGCTTCCGCTGAGACTGTAGATGATGGCTCCGCAGAAGATAATGCCAAAGGCGTTGGTTGTGTTGTGATGGAAAGTCATGAGAATCTTCTCGCCATAGCGGGCATAAAGAATGCCGATACCGAATGGCAACATGCCGCCCATGAAGTTGTAGCGATAGCGGTTCATCGCCTCACCGTCGGGCGAGAGACACAGTTGAAGCGCCAGGCAGACCACCATCAGCACTACGGTGAAAGCCCAGTGGCGACGGTAGATGAAGAGGCGGTAAATGATGTAGAGCTGCATCATCAGACCGAAGAACCAGAAAGGACCGGGCCAGATGATGCGGTCGGGATTGGGCAATACGTTGTTGAACATGCCCAGCATGGCGATGATGTCGAGCGACTGATAGTGATGAGGCCCGGGAGTGAGGTAGTCGAGCATGGTAAATGCGGCGAACCCCACAATCATCATCTTGAAGAGCTTGAGGTAGTGATAGCGTACGAATCGCAGCCCTTCACCCAGATTGGGCAGGTGACGGCCTGTGATGCTGAATCGCTCTGCGCCCTGTGTGAGGCGTGGACCAGACTCGTATTTCAGCACCAGTCCGTAGGCGCTGAGGAAGAGAAATACGGGCACTCCATAATGTCCGAAGAATGACAGCAGATGCATGGGCAGCCAGCCGTCGGGCGACGCCATTACCTGGTGCAGCCAGTCTACGTTGCGCTGTATGTACTGGTATTCGTTCTCCTTGACGATGGGGCCCAGCCAGTGGCAGTAGTTGTGCAGAAAGATGCCGATGATGGCAAGTCCTCTCAGGGCGTTGCACTCTGTTCGGTTTAGTGTGGGTGTACTCATAATCTTATTTTCCTTTCTTCTTCTCGTTAGCTTTCTTCTCTTTTGCTATATGTTCATCTCTCAGCTTGTCGTAGTCGGCAGAGTTTTTCAGGATGCGTGGCCGCATCTCGTCGTACTCAGGGCTGAGGATGTTGTATTTGGCCTGATAGGTTGGCGTTTCGATGCCAGCCAGATAGAGCAGCAGATGGGGCAGGGCGTCGGTCATGTAGCGTAGGTCCTTGGCCTTGCGTATCTGCTTGTAGATGTCGCGATGCTTGCGTATATATTTGCGCGAGCAGTAAATCCAGAAGGGAATCTCGAACTCGTAGTGGGCAAGGGGCCAGTCGATGGCTGCCGAATGGTTGCGGCAGATAAAGCCTCGGTTCTCCTCGTAGCATTCTTCTCCGTGGTCGGGCATGTAGATGATGATGGCGTCTTCCTTCTCGAATCGCTTCACTATCTGTGCCACGATGGAGTCGTTGTAGAGGGTGGCATTGTCGTAGTGGCTCAACATCTTGCGCTGCTTGGCGTTCAGCTCGGGGCGCTTGTCCTCGTAGTTGCCTGCCCAGAACTCGGTTTGCTCCTTGCGGTAGCGCGACTTGTAGTCTACGTGCTGACCCATGAGGTGGAAGATGACGAGGTTGTGCTCGCCCTGCTTTTGTTTCAGGTGGTTGTCGTAGTCATCGAGCAGTCCGTCGTCGAGCGGATGAAGCTCGGTGTTGCGGTTGTCAAACTGCAGCTTGCTGAGCTCTGGGTTGTTGAGGAAGAAGCCTCCGCTGAAGTCGTAGACTGCTTCCTTGGCCTGTGGCAGGAACTCGTTGGTGATGAAGGTGACTTGATAGCCTGCCTTGCGGAAGAGTTCGGGGAAGAGCGGATAGTCGCACCAGTCGCCTTTCTCGCCCACAACGTGTGTCGAGAAGACGTTCTTGAAGACGAAGCTGGTGAGGTTCCAACAAGTCACGACATCGGTAAACTTGGTGAGCTTGCGCGACTTTTCGAGCGCTGCCTGGCGTGGTGTCGTCTTCATGAAGTAGCCATACTGCTGGGAGTGATGTCGGCCGTAGCTCTCGCCTATGATGAGCACGATGTTCGACGAGCGGTAGCTGCAACTGTCTACCCGTACGTCTTTGGCGGCATGTATGAGCTGTGTAATCTGTTTGGCAGCCAGCTTGTTGGCATAGATGCTGAAAGCCAGTCGGTTGATAGGAATATAGAGTTCGGCGTGTCCCTTGTTGGTGAGCTCGTGCTCCACTTCGCCTATGTTCTTGCCTCCGAAGAGCTTGAATGTCGCCATCTTGTTGTGCCAAGAGGTGCAGGCTCCTGTTATGAAGATGATGATGCCTATCACGGTCAGGGCGTAGGGTGTGGCACGGGTAACGCGCGTCACCCAGTTCCATCTCTTCTTGAGCGACAGCAGCTCGATGAAGGTGACGGCAAAGCCCAGACTCTTGATGATGGGCTTGCGGAAGGCTGCCACAAAGGCCTGTACGAGGATGAGCAGCAGAATCCATCCCACGGCGCTGAAGATGACGGTAGGCGAGAGGCAGGCTGATATGAAGTTGCTTGCCTCGTCGGGATTTGTCTCACCCACGAGCATCAGCATCGAGGGGTTGAGCGTGGAGCCGAAGTTGACGAAGCAGTAGGTGTCGGCAAGCGCTGTGACATATAATATAATGTACAGCAGGCTCCTTACGCAGAAGCGTATCTTCCGCTTCTTGGGCACGAGCATCAGCAGGGCGCAAACCACGTAGACGTCGACAAACAGTTCCAGCGCCAGGTTGTCGTACACGACTCCCCAGCGTGGAGTTGTCACTACGGCACAGATAATGCCGAGCAGATACATAAAGATGAAGAAGTTGGCGTTGCCGCGGATGGGGGCGAAGGCTAACTTCAGAAAACTCTTGGTCTTTGTTTTCCAGTTCATTTGTTGTTGCTCTTGTTAGGGGTGTTGGTTGGAGTAGTATTGCATGGCCAGTGGCTCTATGCAGTCGGGCACCATGCCGTGTATGCTTTTGCCTTCCTTGATGCGTTGACGGATCTCGGTGCTGCTGATGTTGAGCAGAGGCGTTTCCACTATGTTTACGCCCGATGGCACTTTTCCTATGTCGCACCCTTTTCGCGGATAGACGACGATGGGGTAGTGGCTCAGGATGTCTTCGTGGTGAAACCATTTGTCGAAGGAAGCCCAGTTGTCGCCTCCTATGAGGAGGGTGAAGCTGACGTGGGGGAAGTCTTGGCTCAGCGCCTGCAGCGTGTGCCAGGTGTAGGAAGGCTTGGGCATGTGGAACTCATAGTCGCATGCCTTGAGTTTTGGCTCGTCGGCAATGGCTTGTTCTGCCATCTCGAGCCGCAGTTTGTCTGTCAGCAGGTCGGTGGCTTCTTTCTTGAATGGGTTCATGGGCGAAACCATCAGCCACACTTCATCCAGCCCTGCCTGCTGGCAGAGGCTCTTGGCAAGGGCGATGTGCCCTGTGTGTATGGGGTTGAAACTCCCGCCGAATATGCCCACTTTCTTCTTTTGCATCTTTCGCTCTTGTTTTATGTTTGACTTGAGGCATCTGTGACGGCTTTGTTCGGTCGTCTATTGTGACCAAGCCCGGTCGTCTATTGTGACTAACTCTACTTTCGCAAGTATGTTCCACACGCCCTGAAGGGGCAGAAGCTCTTAGCCCAGGGCAACGCCCTGGGTTATTTTGTTCGCAAACCTGTCGCCCTGTAAGAGCTTCTGCCCTTTCAGGGCGTGCTGCTTATAGGAGCTTCTGGGCCTTCAGCCCGTACTTGAACCACTTGCGAAACTTCAATGGCTAATTCCAGCCTTATCCGACGACTCGACCCGGATTTTTTTCTTGAAACCTCAGCCCGGCTTGTCTTACTCTTGATTCAGAAAGTCGGAAACGAGCTTGTAAACTTCCTGTTCAGCCTTCTCCAGGTTGTCGTTCACCACGATGTGGTCGAACTGTGGAGCGAAGGTCAGCTCGTAGTTAGCCTTTGCCAGTCGCTGTTCGATAACTTCGGGAGCATCGGTGCCACGACCGTTCAGACGGCGGCGAAGCTCTTCTACCGATGGTGGCTGTACGAAGATGCTGAGGGCGCGCCCGCCATAGAACTTCTTGATGTTGACGCCTCCTTTCACGTCTACATCGAAGACTACAGAGTCGCCAGCCTCAAGCTGGTTTTCCACTTGCGATTTCAGCGTGCCGTAGAATCTGTCTTGGTACACTTCCTCGTATTCCAGGAATTCGTCGGCTTCTATCTTGGCTTTGAATTCCTCGGGTGTGAGGAAGAAGTATTCCACTCCGTTCTGTTCGGTTCCACGTGGTGCACGCGATGTGCAACTGATGGAGAAAGCCAGTTTCAGTTCGGGGTGTTCCTTCATCAGCCAGTTTACGATGGTGCTTTTTCCGCTGCCCGATGGGGCGCTGAATATTAACAGTCCATTCTTCATTTTTTTATTACCTTAAAACATTATAGCCTTTGTTTGTTGCGCAAAGGTACGAAAAGTATTCAAATCTTCCAAATTAAGTTTTATCTTTTTAGAAATCCATATTCATATACCTTTGGTTCTATCTTTTGGGCGAGAATTTTCAGACATTGGCGAAGTTCTGCCATGAGATGGTTGTAATGTTCGTCTTGGCTTCCTGTGTTCATCTTGCCCTTGTCGTTTACGCCTTGGAAGTGGAGCCTGATGTCGTAGAGGGCTGCGTCGGCGATAGCTTCGGGCTGTTCGTGATAGTATCTCCACAGAGCCTTTCCTGCCTCCATCACGGCTTGTGCCTCTGGGCTGAATGCGATAGGAGTATTAGGCTGCTGGGGAGCAATGGCAGTAGCGGTGCTGGCTTGACAAGATGAGCTTGTTCCATTTTGCCCCCCCCATAATTGGGGTATCGCCAAACAGACTTTGCTGTACTGGCTGTGTTTTCTTTTGCCCAGTCTTGCCCTTGCCTCGGATATAGTCACTCATGAAATGGCTCTTGAAGGCTTCCTTGGCATCCACTTCTTGCTCAGTGAATGGGATCCAATGGTTAGTGCCCTGTACAGCCTGTATGTTGTTATTGAACAATGTATAGGCAAGGCAGTCGCTCTGAAACTCCAAGTCGGTCTTCCATCCATCATTAGGATACAAGAACTGGTCTCGGTCGTTGAGCCAAGTGGCTTCTATAGAGTGGCAAACTGCGATGTAAATCGTGCATTCTTTTACATTGTAGTCTGTAACCCAACTACCACGTGGTGATTTCATTTGAGCTTTGTCGTTCATGATGAAATTATAGTTCACATTTGAAAAATCATGTGAGCGACATGACATGAATCCGATTTTCATTTCGTTGGGCTTGTTGCGCGTCTCGATAATCCAGTCGTTGATAGATGGCATCCCATCAAAAGGAGCCAAAGTCTTCTTGCCAATAAATTCTCCCTTTCTGTTGTAAACATCCGTAATGGTCTCTGTGAAGACATCGTAATCGTCCAAATGCCAAATGAAGAATCCTATAGGGAATTTTCCCTTTACATTATCAAATGTATCGGCTGGAACAATAAAATTTCGACCGAGCTTCGCTCGGAACGTTTTTCGGAAATCACGGAAGTTGGGTGCTTGCGCAATTTTCAACTTTGAAAATTGCGCAAGCACCGCTGTAGGGATTTCATCATATATTCTGATGATGAACTGAGCAAATAATTCTCGCCCTGCGATTCCTATCTTATCTAAGTATTTCTTGTATGTCAGATGCTTTACTGCCACATTGGTTTTCTGCATACCGCCTCCAGCTGCAATAACCTTTCTGTTTCCTGCCTCCGCATACGGCGGATTGATATAAATGACGAGTTTCTTGCGCTTCTCCTCGTCTTTCAATATCTCGATGAGCGACTCTGGGAGTTTGCTCTCCTCTGGCTTGTCGAGGTTGAAAGGATCGTTGAGGAAGTCGAACTGGAATACATGGCTGTCGAGCAAGTTACTGCCGCCGTGCTCCCCACGCAAAGCCTTGTTCATCGTGGCGATGCGGGTGTGCATCACCTCCACATCTGCCTTGTCGAGGGTAGATGCGTAGATGTTGTACTTGTTGGTCAAGCCTGCCAGCAAATTACCCGTGCCAGCACAGCAATCCCAGATATAGTATTCCTCCTGCCAGTTCTCGCCAAGTTCTCTTGCGAGGTATTCCTGCGATAGCTCCACCCACTGCGGAGGAGTGAAGAATGAGCCTTTGCGCTCCCTTACGTCCTGTGGCACGAGCAAGTCTCGGCGTTCCACCATCTTGTCCCAGTATTTGCGACGAGGTGGACGCTTGTATCGGTTCCAAAATTGAGTGTGCGCATTCTGGTTGTCGAGGAATACGGCTTGGGTATAGTTTTCCAGCCCAGTGTCGTTCACACGGCGGTCGAGCACGTAGTGGTCTGACTTCAGAAGCACGAAGAGTTTTTCCTTGAGTGTGGTGTTGTTGGCAGAGAGTAGGTCAGCGAGGTAGAAGTCGGCATCGATGATGCCAGCCTCCTTCAGCTTGTCCCAGTCACCGTTGATGGTTGGTTTCACCTCGGCGCACCATTTGCGGTAAATGTGGGTAAAGTTGTTGATAGTTACCTGTATCTGCTTCACGCCGTCCTGTCCCATGCGGAAATTTCGCTTGATAAACTGGCGCAGTTCCTTCTCGTCGGTGGCGTAGCGGAAGAGCACCAGTTGCTTTTTCATCAACGAGGAGAGTAGCCCAAGGAGTTGCTGGAACTCCTTCGACTGGTGGTCGGATGGGGTGACGTTCCAGTTGAAGTCGTTCTGGGAGAACACATCCATCACCTCATGGTATGGCACGAAGGCTATCTTCTCGGCGTCGAACGCACCGAGAAATGCTGGTGGCAGCTTGTCCTCGTAAGTGCGGGCCTTACCGATGGTGAGGATGAGCTGTATGAACGATTCCATTATGTCGTACGATGTGCCCTTCTTGGCTTCCGCCCAGAGCAGGTATTCGGTTTCGAAGAGTTGCGGACCGTGCGTAGGCACAGCCACGGCAAAGTCTATATTGCCGATAACTGGCGTGGAGTCATAGGTGGCGAACCAGTCTGCCGCCACCTTGTTCTTCAGTTCCGCCTCCTGTATGTTGCCATAAAATGATGTTGCCATGATGTGATGATGTGTTATTGTCTGTATATTTTGCTTTATTTCTCAGGTCTTGTCGTGATGCCCTCAAGAATCTCGCTTAGCTATGTAGTTGACTGCTGCCATGAGGGTATGAATGATAAACCCCAGCCTCATTTTTATATTCTGTCTGCAGCTGCACGTATGCGGTTTGCCACCTCGCATAATGCGCCACGAAGCATAGTCTTTTCCTCTTCGGTGAAACCTCCCACTCCACCATTTCCATCGATGCCATCGAGCTTGTAATAAAGCCATGATGCCGACTTGCCGAAATATGTATGTGCTATCTCTCGCCACGACACGAGCATCTGAATATCCTGGATACGCTGCTTTACAGCACTATCCTTGGTCTGCTCATCGTTTTGTTTAATAATTTTCATATCAAAAATTGCTTAAATGAAGTCTCCGGCACGGAATCGTGCCGGGGACTGGGATATGTGAATAGTTAACTCTATGTCAACTGCAAAGAGCTAATGCGTTGTCCAATCTCCTGAACGGCACGATTGAAAATATCTTTCTGCTCGGAATTGAGCGTGTAAACATGACCGCGAACCTCTGAGCCATTGAGACGCTGAGAGAGCCATGCAGCGCTTTTTCCGAAGTATTCCTGTGCGATGTATCGAAGTGGCAGCAACTTGTAATCTTCCTTTGCAAGCTGCTCACGCAAAGTCTGGACTTCACTCTGAAGCTGATCGATCTTTTGGTTGATAAAAACCTCCGCTTCCTCTCTAAAACTATCATCAGCATTTAATTTGATGTAGTTTAAAATCTCAGTTTTTCGAGCTTCGCTCTTTTCGTCTTCCTTGCCTGCAAGAGAAGCGTATTCCCTAAGTAAATCCATGTTATTATTCATACCTATCTTTTTTATTCCCCTCCCGAAGGAGGGGAGATTTTTAAAAATCTAGTTATCTATTAACGATGCAAAAATACATAAAATTCTTTTAACAACCAAATAAAACATAAATTTTCTTTTATGTTTAACTCGTTTTTAACGTTTGGAGACGATAAAGCCCCCGATGCGTCACGCACCAGGGGCTCAGAAATCTATTAACTATGTTCCTATCATTATATGAAAACTGTCGTGTTTTAAATTACGGCAGTCTGTAATTCTTTAGCTATTTGATGCAGGCATTTCAAAATCTGCTACTTTCTCTTTTTGCCAGGCTCATGGAATGTGTATGGCTACTAAGGGATTATTTCAACTTTCTAATCTGCTCTTCAGTCAATCCTGTCATTTTCATCACCGTAGCATCATCCATACCATTCTTAGTCAGATTTTCTACCATACGTCTCAGCATCTCCTGCTGCTCAAACAGGTCGGCATCCTTCTGCTTGATGGCCTTCTCTTGCTCAAGAAGGTCAGCATCCTTCTGCTTGATGGCCTTCTCTTGCTCAAGAAGGTCAGCATCCTTCTGCTTGATGGCCTTCTCTTGTTCTAGAAGGTCGGCATCCTTCTTTTCAATAAGTTTTGCCTGCTCCATAATCGCAGTATCACGATCCTCTAAAGCCTTGAAGAACTCAGCTTCAGCATTCATCTGATAACGCATTTCAGGATCAGCGGCAGCCGACTGAAGTCTATGAACAATATATTCCATTTCACCATCACCAGCATACTGCGATTCATCTACTCTCAATACTCTCCTATCCTCCTCGTAAGCAAGAGTCTGGTCGAAGACACTCAGCACTCTCTCCAAGTGATTATTCACCTTGCCTCTTAGCAAAGGAATCTGTACGATGATGCTGTCGTGCTGCAGACTCTCCACAAACGGATCTGGCTGATCAAGCACAACTTCCTTCCCCTCGTAGTCGTAAATGCGATGCTGGGCATAGACCACAGGCTCATTGATTTCACCTACACGATGACCCAACAGATACACGGCAACAGTAGGAAGAGCATACTTATTGTCAGATTCTTTCGTCATATTCTCCTTGTTGTTATATTGCAAGGCGAGATATTGGCGGAAGCGTAAAGTTTCCGTCTCAAGCCATGTCTTCTGCAGTTCGATAAGAATCAGTTTCTGTGAACCATCCTTCTCCTTCACCTTGGCGGCGAAGTCGATTCTGAACATGGAAATGGCATTGCGATTGATATTGCTGTATTCGTTGCGGCGCATCTTTACCTCCAGCACCTCCTTCTGCAAGAGTGCCGAAAGAATGGTCTTGGCGATGCGCTCGTCCTCCATCAGGTATTTGAACACGGCATCATAAAGTGGATTTGCAACATATACCATCATAACTTACTATTTATTAATTGAATGAATTGTTTTAACTCCTATCCTGCAAATATACGCCAATTATCCGAAACCACCAAATTATTTCTGTTAAATCTCGCAGTATTAACTGGCAAAAAAATATTTTTATCACTTCATCTACTATAGTCACGAAGTATTCATCTCTTTGGCTATGTCACGGAATTTTCATTTTTTTGCAATGCGTAAGGCAATGTCGCCTTTGCATTAAACAAAAGTAATGAAAAAGAACACAGAAAACAGACCAAGACCCAAGGCTACCATCTACATTCAATATGATGCAGAGAAGGCAGAAAAATTCACAGGTTACACCACAAGATGGAAAATGCAGAGAAAGGAAACCTTGAACATCAGCCTCTTCATCCGAGAGTTGAATGAGCAATACAAGATTACGAAATCAGCCTTTCACGAGACAAGTGGAATACACAACAAGGTATTCAACAAATACCTGAACGTACCCGACAACTGCAGCCTGTCAACGGAAGCTATCGAGCGCATTGCCGTATGCATCCTCCTCCTGGAGCCACCCCTCAACGCACACCCAGAATTTGAAGCCGACTGCGAGAAAAAGAAAGGAGGCTTCCGTGGGGTGATTGCCAACATGAGTGATGAAAATATCGAAGATATGAGAAAGGATTTTCGTAAAGTATTCGGAACGTTCGGTTATCATCTGACACACTCTATCGAGAGCCTGGACGAGCTTAACGAACTGAATGTATTCTACTTCAACAAATTCACTAACGTAAATGGTAAATTGAAATGAAAAACAACACAACCAGCAATGACACCTGCTACACCATCCAGCCGCTCACCACCTGCATCGATATCAGGACGGAGCGAAGACTCATCGCCAGCTGGCATACCAGCGGGCTGACGGATACGCAGATCCGCAAAATGCTGATGCTCTACTTCGGAGAACCGGCATGGATGAACCAGCAGAAACTGTATGACAGTTATAGATTTAAGGACATCGTAGAGGGACTGCGATTCCATAGCCGACATGATTTCGTGGAAATCCTGCTCAGATGCACAGGATTCGGATTCATCTGGAAAAATGATGAGAAGCCTCATACCGACCAGAATCTCATGGCGTTTTACACTCCTATCTGGCATGTCAGCGACGAGAAAGATATGGGAAACAACCCCGATTTGAACTCAAGCGTGCAAACCTTGCACCCCGTTATTAATAATAATATATATATTGAAAAGAAAAATAATAAAAAGAAAAATTTAAGCAAGAATGTAACGGGGTGCAAAACTTGCTCGGCTGAGCACGAGAAGGAAGTGGAAGCTGCAGCCAAGGCGCTCCTCAATTACATCGGAACCGACCCGGATGCTTACGCCAAGGTGGTAAAGCCCGTGAATGAAATAACGCAAAAGCTTAATCCGAATCTCTACATAAATCCGGAGGAAGCCTGCCCTACCAACATGGCTACAAACACATTCTTCAACGACTATCTGTATCCCTATCTGCTCAAGAACAGCAAGGTGATGATGAACATCAAGAACCCGGTGGGCAAAAGCTGCTGGCTCGCCAATCTCATCAAATACGATTTCATGCAGAAGAACATCATGCGTGCCGTGAATGATGCCACCAAGTACCTCAAGCTGCATGCGGCAGAAATGATGCGGCAGTATCGACCGATCTCGAATTTCGAGTATCAGGACAAAGTGTCGAAGCAGAGATTCTATGATACGACACGAAGTGATGGAACCCAGGAGCAGCATCGAATACCACAGGATGCTGCGCCGAGACCATCCGGCAACGCTGCCTGGAACAAATTCTCGCACACCTGGGTTGTTCCAAAGTAAACCACAGTCAAACAAACAATAAAACAACAACATAAAATTACTAAAAACATGGAAGAAGACCAACAAAATCAAAACAAAAATGAGAAGCCACGTTACTATGCTACCGACTTCAATGAAATCAAGGAAAATCTCTCAGCTGAAGAGAAGCTGCTCTTCGAGAGATACAAGGAAATGCTGAGCGGCATCATCCCTGCTGATGATTCTCCATCCCCCAAGGATCTCCTCAATCACCTGAAGAACATCAGCCAGAAAACCATAAAGCTGATGGCGCGAGGAAAGCTCGATATCCAAGTTACATGCCCGAAATGCGGAAAGACACGCTGCTTCATCAAGGTGGATAACGGATTGATCCACTGCTGGTCGTGCAACTGGAGCGGATACCTGGAGGAGATGAAATCGCTGCTCGGAAAGGGCAGCGGTAAGGTGAACGGAAACTACTATGCCAATGCCCAGAAAAAGCAGCAGGATGAACACAAGGCCAAAGACTACGTGCCCATGCTGCCCGACGACTTCCACGAGATAGATGCCGAAACACGCTCCTGGCTCTACCCCATCTACCCCTTCAAGACCCAGGAAGAGCAGCAGCAGTTCATCGACCACTTCCACCCCGCCAACCTCCTCTCGCGCCATCCCAAGGCACGCCCATTGATCACCGCCACCGAACTCGCCTCGCTCCAGGCAATGGTGCAGCGATACATCCAGGCTATGAAGATCTCGCCCGACATCATCGTACAGGAAGGTGTGATGTGCGCATGGATGAAGCAGACGGCGGATGACACCAAAAGCGAGGACCCGAAAGGCGTGGTGATGGTACCTGCCATCGCCTACTGCAACTATCTGGACGGAAAAATCATCAACGTGAAGTTCCGCTCCGTGCAGCAGCACCCCGTCACAGGCGAGTGGAGCAAGCTCTTCTGCCAGGTTTCCCCCACCAAGCCCTGCGCCCCCTACGGCATCGACAGCATCAACCTGCTCCGACCCGACGCACAGCCCATCCGCCAGCTCATCATCACCGAGGGCGAAAAGGACCGACTCACGCTGATGACCTGCGGATTCCCCTACGTGCTGAGCATCGCCAACGGCGCCAGCACCAACATCGAGGAGAGTCACGAGGCTTTCGACGAGTGGATTCAGCAGGCGGGCGAAATCATCATCTGCGGCGATACCGACCGCCCGGGCCGCCGACTGGTAAAACTCCTGATAGAGCAATACCAGACCCGCGCCAAGGTTACCACGCTGCCGCAGGGCAAGAAGGACATCAGCGAGGTATATGAGGCATTCGGAAGCCGCGAGGTGCAGCGAATCATAGCCGAAGCGCAGGGCATCAGCGACGCCGACATCTACGACCTCTCCGAGCACAAGGAAGACATTCTCGACATCATGATGGGCAACTACGACCGTGGCTACGAGGTGGGGATGGGCGGACTCACCGACGGCATCTTCCACCCCACTTCCGAGGGCGGACTCATCATCCTCACCGGTCGCCCTAACTCGGGAAAGACGGATTTCCTCAACTGTCTGATGGCGCATCTGATGTACCACAACCAGAAGTGCGTGGCGTTCTTCTCGTTCGAGAAACCTATCAAGGGCAAGCACGTGAGGGAGATTGCCCGCATAGCCCTGGGGGTGAGGAACACGGAGAATATGGACGGCGCAGAATCGCCCGATGAGGCAAGACAGGAGAACCAGAAGGTGCTGGATTACCTGTCGGAGCACATGGTGGATTTCGACACGAAGACCCGTCTGCCCGACAGCAACTACATCATCGGAATGATGGAGGCGATGATGAACCGCAAGAAGCAGAAGATAGATTATCTGGTGATAGACCCGTATGTGTTCATCAACATGACCGAGGGCGGCAGCCGTGCCACGGAGACGGAGAAGGTGAGACTGATGCTGACGAAGCTGCAGGCATGGAGCCGTACGCGCCACATCTGGACGGTGGTAGTGGCTCACCCGAGAATACAGTACAAGGATGGTCACGAGGCGTTTCCGCCGCTGGATATCTACTCCGTAGCGGGCAGTGCCCAGTGGGCTAACCTCGCCGACTTTCTGCTCACCGTAAACCGAATCTCGAAGCCCGAAGAGGGCAAGATGTTTACCATCGTAGAGATGCTGAAGGTGAGAGACCAGGAGTTCTGTCATCCCGGAAAGGTGTACTACGTGCGCCAGCCCTGCGGCAGATACGACGAAAGGGAATCGGAAAACGACTGCATAGCCGAGGCGATGCAGGGCAAGGTGCTGGCGAAAGACGATGAACCCTGGAGATAGTGAATAGTGATTCATATTTTGCGCCAGCAATCATATTTTTCTAAAATAATACGCCTATGACAAGAGAAGAGTACAACGAGCTGAGAGCCCGTGCCCACGAGCAGATGCTCGACGACTATAAGTGGATGCTGGATCAGGAATCGGGCATCCGGGAGTGGCGATGTCCCAAGAGATGGATCATTGAGTTCGTACACGATGTGAGCGACTATGTGATGGTGAGGAGCAGCGGCGAGGAGGACGTGGGCGATGAGTGGCACGATGATCTCCTGCGCCCCATCCCCCTGCAGAAGCTCTACCGCCAGTTCTTCCAGAAGAGCTGCATTCCCCCACCCAATCATCCGGATAAGGCGCTGAGCAAGCTCAGGGGCATGGAGCAGCGCAACAGCATCTACCCCGACAGCATCACGAGATTCTACATGGAGCAGCTGCAGAAGAATCCTCCCTGCCGAATCATCGAGCTGCTGATCATGGAAGGAGGAGAAAGCTGAAAAGAGCCTCTATTGGCTTGGAATAGAGCCTCTATTGGTCTGGAATAGAGCCTCTTTTACCCTGCAATAGAGCCTCTTTTGGCGATGAAATGAGCCTAAAACAAACGTTACGTTAGGCTCATTTCTGACCCAAAAGAGGCTCAAATGATTTCCCAAACGGGGTAACCCTCAATGTAACCCTCGCAGTAACCCCCAAACCCTTGACAAACCCGAAAAAATTTCGTATCTTTGCATCGTAAACCAATCAATAATGCTTATGGAAACACACACAATGTTAGAACTGGAGAGGATGCAGCAGATGCTCCTCTCCACTCACTTCGCCCTCGGAGAGTTTCTCCGCTCAGGCACCGCCATCAAGTATGGCATCGACAACACTCCACAAAGCTCCATGGTCATCATCCGTCTGATGATGCTGTGCGAGCAGGTGCTGGAACCACTTCGTCTGCATTGCGGCATCATCACCATCACGAGCGGGTATCGCTGTCCGCAGCTCAACCTAGCCGTGCATGGCGTACCGGGCAGTCAGCATACCCTGGGCGAGGCTGCCGACATCTTCATCCCGAACGAGGAGATTCTGGCGAAGTACAGAAAATTCATAGAATCGAGCTGCACCTTCGACCAGCTGATTCTGGAGCCTCGCGGCGCCTCTCCCGGCAAGCACCGCTGGCTGCACGTTAGCTATACCATGCGGCGGAAGAATCGTCTGCAGGTACTGATGTAAAAAATTCTAATAACACATAAAAACAGAAAGGACATACAAAATGAAGAAAGACACATGGAAAACCGTTATCCAGATTGCGATTTCTATTCTCACGGCGATTGCCACCACCCTGGGGGTAACCTCGTGCATGAGTAGCTAACGCAGAGAAATCTGCGTCATCTGCGAAATCTGCGTGACAAAAAACGATGAAGAAAGAAAAATGATTGTTTAACCCTTTAAATCTAAATGAGTATGGCAAAATTCAGAAAAGTGAAGAACAACCGCAAGAACTCCCCTACCAGGGGAATGATCTACGGTAGAGCAGTAGTGAACAGAGTGGTGCACACCAGCGCCATCGCCAAGAAGATTACCGAGCGATGCACCGTTACCGAACCGGACATCCTGGCCGTGATCAACGCCCTGATGACAGAGATCTCAGCCAACATCTCCGAAGGCAACAAGGTGGTGCTCGACAACTTCGGAAGCTTCAAGCTCGGCATCAGAACTTCCCCAGCCGTAAGCGCCAAGAAGTTCACCCAAGCCAACATCAAGGCTATGTACATCATCTACTCACCTTACTCTGTCATGGACCAGGGCAAGCGAGTAAAGCCGATGCTCAGTGGCATCAAGATGGAGGAGATGACCGAGTACAACGGCATCGAAGACAAGGAAAATGGCGGCGGAACTTCAGGCGGCGGAACTTCAGGCGGAACCGATAAGGACAATACCGGTGATACATCCGGCGGCACCGACAAGGACAACCCAAGCAGCGGCAACACCCCATCAGGCGGCACCGGAAAGGATAACACCGGAGACGGTGAAGGCGGCGGAGGCGACAATGTAAATTTCTAAAATCAAGACTGAGCATTCCAAAAGGGATGCCCAGTCTTCTTTTTTTCCTACCCCATCTAACAAATAATCAGAAACATAAATAATATGCAAATAAAGTGGAAAATGTTTGGTGCTTTCAAGTTTTCTGCGTAACTTTGCAACCAGAAAATTGAATCATCAGCGGATATCCCAAAAAGATAACGCTCTTATATAATAAAGGAAAGGATATGAAGACAATGGGTTTTAGAAAATTTATAACGCTATCTTTATCGACGGTTTGCGCCCTATCACTCAGTTCATGCTTCAAGGATGAACCCCTCAATGCCGAATGCGACATCGAGCAGGCATACATCCACCCAGGAGGCTGGCTGAAGCTGTGGTTCACAAACGCATCGGATACGCTCGTCAACGTGCAGAGCGACCAGGACAAGATAGAATTCACCATGAAGCCATCCGCCAGTCTCAAGAAGCAGGCACCGATGTTCCGGCTCACTCCTGGAGCCACCATCCAGCCGGAAAGCGGAAGTGTACACGATTTCTCCAAAGGTCCTGTTACATACGTGGTTACATCGGAAGACAAGCAGTGGACCCGCACCTATCAGGTGAGCATCAAGAAGGGTCAGACCACCATGAGCAAGGAGTTTGAATTCGATTTCGAAAACGCATACCTCAGCAAGGGATACTACAACTGGCAGGAAAACTGGAATGGTGATCTTCTCGACATCTGGGCAACCGGAAACCCGGGATTCAAGATCAGCAACCCATCGGCAAAACCGGAGGAATATCCTACCGTGATGACAGAAGACGGCTATCAGGACAAGGGCGTGAAGCTCACCACCCAGCGCACCAGCAAGCTTGCCGATATGGTACACAAGCCTATCGCTGCCGGCAACCTCTTCATCGGACAGTTTGATGCCACCGATGCCCTGCGCGATGCGATGAAAGCCACCAAGTTCGGTCGCCCATTCAGCTTCAGCGCCAAACCGGAAAAGCTGGAAGGCTGGTACAAGTATCAGGCTGGCGAGAAATTCACCGACAAGGATATGAACGAACTGAACCGACATGACTACGGAACCATCTACGCCGTGCTCTACGAGAACATCGACGAGAATGGAAATGCAGTAATGCTCTATGGCGATAACGTACAGAGCAGCAAGCAGATAGTGGCACTTGCACTGGTAGGCGAAGCCCGCGATGACAACGGAAAAGTTGCTATTGGAAACACACCGGAATGGCATCACTTCAGCGTAGATTTCGATTATCAATCCTACGGCAAGACCATCGACCCCGTGAAGCTGAAGAATGGCGGTTACAGTCTGGCCATCGTCTGCTCATCCAGTTCTGATGGTGCCAACTTCCTGGGAGCTGTAGGCAGCACCCTCTGGGTGGATAGTTTCAAACTGATTTGCAAATAAGAAGAAAAATGAAAAAGATAACAGTACTGGCACTCCTGCTGGCATGCAGCGCTGCTTCATGGGCAGGAGACAAGAATAGTGCCTGGAACAAATATCTCCACGGCTATGAGTATCAGGCACGCGTGGCGTATAACCTGGGCGGCACCGCCCCTATCGGCATGCCTGCCACCATCCGCACGCTTCACAGCTACACCCTTCGCCCTAACTTCAGTCTGGGCGTGGATGCCTATCACCCACTCTCCGGAAACTGGGGTTTCGTGGGAGGAATCCGCTTCGAGAACAAGAGCATGAAGACCGATGCGGGCGTTAAGAACTACTATATGAAGATAGTTCGTGGCGGCGAGGAGCTGCAGGGCATCTTTACGGGCGATGTAGTGACCAAGGTGGATATGAGTCTCATCACCGTTCCGATTCAGGCAACATACGATGTCTGCGATAATCTCCGCTTCAAGCTGGGTCCATACGTAAGCTATGTTACCTCGAAGAAGTTTGAGGGCTGGGCATACAACGGTTATCTCCGCCGCCAGGAGGAGGGTCATCCCAAGGGGGACCCTACGGGACAGAAGGTGATGCTGGGCGAAAAGGAAGGTGAACGAGGTGATTACGATTTCAGCGACGATATGCGCAACTGGCACGTAGGCGTAGATTTCGGAATAGACTGGCGATTGAACAACCGCTGGGGCATCTGCGCCGACCTGAGCTGGGGTCTGAACGGCATCTTCAAGAAGGATTTCGAGACCATCGAGCAGACGATGTATCCTATCTACGGCAGCATCGGCATCACGTATCAGCTGAAGTAACAGATCATATTCTGCTGAAGCTATCTATATAATAATGTACGCGTACATTAATATATATAGCCAAAGAGAGATAAAAAACAACAATTATTCATTAACAAAAAAAGAGAAGAAAAATGAAAAAGTTTATTTATTTGATGGCCATGGTTTGCACCCTTGGCTTCTTCACTGCTTGTAGCAGCGATGATGACAATGACGAGAAGGGATTTGTACGCAACGAGAAGATTGAAGGCACCTGGAAGGTACAGGAGGCTGGTATGGATCCAACAACTTACCAGGCAACAGGTTCAATAGTATTAAACTGGGAAGGTTCTAACGATGCAGTTATCGAAATTCCAGGTCTCTTTGATGAGCCATATCCAGTAAAGGATGCCATCTCAATGGTTCCAATGCTGCTCAACAGCCAGCTCAGAAGCGTTCTGCAGGATGTAACCTTCAATGAGAAGGGTCAGATTTCTGCAACCTACAAGGAAGAGGCTGATGACAAGGACTGGAAGGTAGCTAACGATTACGCTACATACAAGGTGGTTAACGAGAATATGATTACCTTGTTCCTGAACACAGCCAAGATTACAGAAGACATCGACGATGCTCAGGAGAAGGCTATGGTAGCCGGCATGTTGGATCAGTTTAAGACCGGTATTCCAGTACACGTATCTTATCCAGCAGCCAACAAGGTATATTTCTATGTTGACAAGGATTTCGTAGCTCCTATCATCGCCATGCTTTATGCTCAGGTTAACAAGATTCCTACTACAGGTATGGACAAGGATGATTTGGCAAAATTCCTGATTTTGAAGACTGTTGTAAACCAGCTTCCTACCATCATGGAAAAGACCACCAAGTTCGAGGCAGGTCTTGAGTTGATGAAGTAAAGCGGAAAAGGTTATAAGCTCCCGAAAGGCTGATAAATAATAAAATCCCCATTTATCCTTTGATGGATAGCTGGGGATTTTTTTGCTTTTTATAAGTTATTCTTCTTGTTTCCAAAAGCTGGATGGGTTCTTTCTCATATCCCAAATATCTACGAAATGAACTTCATCCATCTTTTCGAGATAATAATAAATCAACTTAAAATTATTCATGAAATTAGCGCCTCGCAGCTGGTATGGAAAATCAGGAGCACCATTAAAAGGCGGCCTTCCTTCTGGAAAGACCTCCAAAAAACTCTTGATCTTGTCAATTTCCGTCATCCATCTACGAGCCGTTTTTCTACCATAAACCTCATAAGCTTCTTCAACATACTCATGAAGTTTCTGTTCGAAAAGAGGGTGAATAATTACTTTAGCCATGGGAAATCCTGATAAAGACGTTCTTTAAAATCATCGTATGGCTCCCACTTCGTTGGATCATCCGCAATGTTTTTACAATACTCAATGCTCTCCATCAAACTCTCCCAGGAGAAATGATTACCCAACTCCGGAATTTCATCTAAAACCTCTTTATGATTCTCGAAACCACTCATCGGCATAGGCACAGCATGCTCCATCACCGAAACACGATGAGTTGGCGTAGGCTCAGCTACCATATCCTCACCCTCATGCAAATCTATATGATATTTTTTTTCTTTCATAATAGTATGCTTTTAATTAACCCTGCAAATATATGAAGAAATATAATAATATGCAAGATTTTGAGGAATTATTTAATCATTCTTGAGGAATTTTCTATTTTCCGGGCATAAAAAAAGATTGCATCAGCGGAAATACTTCCAACCAATGCAATCTTCAGTTTTCTTTAATCTAGAGGCTAAACACTTTCTTACGAGAAAAAATCACGGTAGAAAAGAGCCTAGCGTCGGATTTACTTCACCTTTGCAACGATAGCCTTGAAAGCCTCAGGGTTGTTTACAGCGAGGTCAGCGAGAACCTT
>OGHM01000516.1_pt1 | contig 20395 bp, 18 predicted proteins | sample 1571531 | NCBI WGS metagenome assembly OGHM01 (sample SAMEA2582031, study PRJEB24529) | metagenome | biome: Human gut stool | place: China | collected 2011 | reverse complement strand
AAGTAATTCTACAGACAGGTTACGTGTCTTCTGTTGTGCCATTACTGCCGAAAAATAGCATAATGCGAATAATGATAATAAAACCTTTTTCATATAGTGTTATGATTAAATTATATCCAAGGACAAGTTGCCTGAAAACTTGTTATTATGCTGCAAAAGTACAATCATTCGTTTTTATACACAACGCCCCCTTATGCGAAACTGCCAAAAATGTGTGGCGGAGCAGTAATAAGTAGGTATTCCTCTTTTTATAATAATCCTATCAACTCTTACGGATAAGTAACAAAGATGATGAAGTCTATTTTGTCACTATTCTCTGTTCTTTTATCGCCCCAACCCTTTTTCTTTCTTTTGTGGCGACTCCTTAAAATTGACTCTGCTATCCATTTTTTCATTTAAAATAATTTGTATTTTCTATGCTTATTCATATCTTTGCAGTACGAGAACCCGCCAAGCCTCTCAACGATGCTCAAATGTGCGGGTCGTTTTTTTTATAGACGTATGGCTACAAAAAACTCATTTACGAAAATGTACTCATCACCAAGCGATTTGGTGCAGTTACTTCAATCACGAGGGTTGGTAATATTCGATAGAGAAAAAGCAAAGCATTATCTTTCACATATCGGATATTATCGCTTGTCTGCTTATTCGTATCCTATGCTTTCTTTTCCGATCAAGCAAGCAGTTTCTTTCGATAAAGTCATGATGCTATACCACTTTGACAAGAATCTTCGATTACATTGCTGTTCAACGAGATAGAGAAAAATCACATGGGCATTTTTTCTACCATTAAGAGCGTAAAACATTAATAAATATGATGTTTAAGATATTGAATGTTTTATCGTGCAAAACGGAAAAATCAAGCTCGCCTAAATAGCTAAACTTGAGCAGATGATGTCAAAGAAAAAAGCTAAACGACCGATAGTTCGTTTTGCCATAAAACTTTACACTCTTCAAATAACATACACACTACCATTATTATATGAATAACTTCATTGCTTCACAACTACTCACCGACGCTGAGTGGACAAAATATGTAGCTCAACCTGAGCAATTCACGTTTGACAAGACAGAACTTTCTGCCGCACAACAACTTCGCCCTCTGATACTGAAAGGTATGGAGGAGGAGACGACTGAGATAGATCAGATTATCAACAACCCCGAAACACCTAACTTTCAGAATACGATTGTTGCATTATCGAATAGTGGAGAGTCATTAGAACGCGCCACTGCTGTTATGTATAATCTACTGAGCGCCGAGACGGACGATGAGTTGGACGAATTGGCGAACGACATGGCTGCCCCCTTGTCGGAACACGGTAACAACATCATGCTCAATCCTCAGCTATTTGAGCGCGTTAAGCAGGTGTACGACCATGAGCGAGACTCGTTACAAGGGGAAGACCTCATGCTGCTGAACAAGACGTACGAGGGTTTCGAACGTTCGGGAGCTACACTGAGCGATGAGAAGAAAGCAAAGTTTCGCAACATCACACGCGAGCTCTCTGAATGCACACTGAAATTTTCGCAAAACTTGCTCAAAGAGACGAATGCTTTTGAACTACATCTGACAGACGAAGCCGACTTACAAGGCATTCCCGACATTCATCGCCAAGCAGCACACCATGAGGCCGAAACACGTGGCAAGGAGGGTTGGGTATTTACACTTCACGCACCGAGCTACGGCCCATTTATGATGTATGCCGATAAGCGTGAGTTGCGCGAGAAGATGTATCGTGCCTACAATAGCCGATGCACAAAGGACAATGAGTTCAACAACTTCGGTATCGTGAGCCGCATTGTCAACCTACGTCGCGAAGTAGCACAACTATTGGGCTACACCAACTTTGCTGACTATGCATTGAGACGCCGCATGGCGACGAAGGCTGAAAACGTATACCAACTGCTCAACAACTTAATCGATAGCTACTTGCCTAAGGCGAAAGAAGAGGTGAAAGAGGTGGAACTTAGAGCACAAGCCGCGGAAGGGACTGACTTCGTGATGCAGCCTTGGGACTTCTCTTACTATAGCCAGAAGTTGAAGCTGGAGTTGTACGACTACGACCCCGATATGCTGCGCCCTTACTTTGAACTTTCAAGGGTGAAGAAGGGGGTATTAGGCTTGGCCACAAAACTTTACGGCATCACATTTAAAGAGAACACCCAGTTGCCCGTTTACCACAAAGACGTGGTAGCTTATGACGTATACGACAAGGACGGCTGCTACTTGGCTATTCTACTGCTCGACTTCTTCCCACGTGAGAGCAAAAAGGGCGGAGCGTGGATGACGAACTATCGTGAGGAGCACTGCGACGCTCCTACCACCACAGCCGTAACGGCTGCTAATTCGCTGCGCCCAGTCGTAAGCGTCACTACAAACTTTACGAAACCTACTGCTGATACGCCCGCACTTTTGACACTAGGCGAAGTCGAAACGTTCTTACACGAATTTGGTCACGCTTTGCATGGCATCTTTGCCATGACTCATTATGCGGCACTGAGTGGAACAAACGTATTTTGGGATTTTGTTGAACTCCCCTCACAATTTATGGAGAACTATGCAACAGAACCAGATTTTTTGGGTACATTTGCCCAACACTACCAAACGGGCGAACCTTTGCCTAAAAGCTACATTGAACGCATTCGCAAGTGTCGTAATTATCAAGCCGCTTACGCTTGTATGCGACAGGTTTCGTTCGGACTGCTCGACATGGCTTTCTATACGCTGTGCGACCCATTCACGGGAGACGTTAAAGCATTCGAAGACGAGGCTTGGAAACGTGTACAATTGCTCCGCCCTGTACCAACCTCATGCATGACGGTACAATTTGGCCACATCATGTCTGGCGGGTACGCCGCAGGGTACTATAGCTACAAGTGGGCCGAAGTGCTCGATGCTGATGCTTTCTCATTGTTCAAAGAAAAAGGCATTTTCAATCAAGAGGTAGCAGAAAGTTTCCGACAGAACGTTCTCTCACAAGGTGGCACTGACAATCCCATGACGCTCTACAAGCGCTTCCGTGGCCAAGAGCCTACAATCGATGCACTGCTCAAACGTGACGGCATTCAGTAAATGTGCAAATGCTTAGTTAATGTGCAAACGTGAGAATGCGAGAATATTTGACTGATGCACTAATTAAAAAAAATGTCTATAAAAGCAGCGATTGGCGAGGTAGGCCTTTGGCCCGCGGTGTATGTAACAAAATATATCGCAGACAAAAGGCTTACCCTAACTACCTAACTGCAACAAAAAATAATTAATATAATATATATATGACCAAAGCCGAACTCCTCGACCGTCGCTACTTGCGCATGGCACGCATTTGGGCAGAAAATTCATATTGCACACGCCGACAGGTGGGGGCACTCATCGTTAAAGATAAAATGATTATCAGCGACGGCTATAATGGCACGCCCTCAGGCTTTACCAACATTTGCGAAGGCAGCAACGGACTTACCCTACCCTACGTGCTACACGCCGAAGCGAATGCCATTACCAAGATAGCACGTTCGGGTAATAACTCTGACGGTGCTACGCTTTATGTAACGGATGCGCCCTGCATTGAATGTGCAAAACTCATCATTCAGGCCGGAATCAAGCGTGTGGTCTATGCACGTGCATACCGACTGACCGACGGCATTGACTTATTAGCCGAAGCGGGCATTCAAGTAGAACACATTGAGGACGTTGACTAGTTTCTTTAGTTGACAAGTTAACCCGTCAACTTGTTAACTCGTCACCTTAGCAATTCATGTAAAGGATAAAATGATTAAACATAATAAAAACAGATTTGTTCCACTATTGGTGTCAATAGGAGTTGTGGTGGGCATTATGTTAGGCAGTTTCTTTGCCAACCACTTCTCTGGCAATCGACTGAGCATTATCAATAATTCAAGCAACAAGATTATTGATCTATTCCACCTCATCGACGACCAATACGTTGACACTATCAACATTCCCGACCTGGTAGAAAAAGCCATGCCACAAATACTCAAAGAGCTGGACCCCCACTCTACCTACATCTCTGCAGCAAAGGTGGAAGAGTCGATGCAAGACTTAAAGGGTAGCTTCTCAGGCATTGGCGTACAATTTACACTTTACAAAGATACCATTCGCGTTGTGAAGGTAGTAAAGGGTGGCCCTTCGGAGAGTGTCGGCATTCAAGCTGGCGACCGCATCATCAATATTGACGGCAAGCCTTACGTAGGCGATACGATTAGCAACGACGGGACGATGAAACGCCTTAAAGGCCCCAAAGGTTCGATAGCACGTTTAGGCATCAAACGCGCAGGTCAGAAGAAGCTATTGAGCTTTAGCATTACACGCGGCGATGTGCCCGTTAAAACGGTTGACGCTGCTTACATGGCTAGCCCGACGATAGGCTACATTCGCGTTTCCAGTTTTGGCGACACTACGTATGCCGAATTTATTGCTGCACTTACCAAACTGCAGACAATGGGCTTTAGCAAGTTGATACTCGACCTCCGTGGCAACCCCGGCGGCTACATGGAAACGGCAGTACAAATGGTGAATGAATTCTTGCCCAAGAACTCTCTCATCGTCTATACCGAGGGACGAAAGTCGCCCCGAAAGGAATATCGCACTGACGGACGTGGTGCTTATCAGAGCCTTCCCTTAGTCGTATTGGTGGACGAGACTTCTGCCTCAGCCAGTGAAATCTTTGCTGGTGCTATTCAAGACAACGACCGTGGTACCATCATCGGCCGCCGCTCTTTCGGCAAGGGTTTGGTACAGGTGCCCATTGAGTTTCCCGATGGTTCTATGCTGCGCCTCACGACGGCTCGCTACTATACGCCCTCTGGTCGTTGCGTGCAAAAGCCCTATAAACCGGGCGACGAGGAGGATTACGAGGCTGATCTTCTACTTCGCGCTGAACATGGTGAATACTTCTCAGCTGATAGCATTCGTACATCGGGCGAAAAGTTTAAGACACGCATAGGACGCACTGTTTACGGTGGTGGTGGCATTGTGCCCGACATCTTTGTCGCACGCGACACATTGGGCATGACATCGTACTTCAAAGAAGCTTATTTGGGCGGATTGCTCTTCCAATATGCCTACGACTTCGTCGACAAATATCGCACCGAACTCAGTCAGTGTAACAATATGAAGGAGGTGACGACCGTTGTGAAGAAGAAGAACTTAATTGAAGGCTTTGCTTCGTATGCTGAAAAGGCAGGGCTAAAGCGTCGCAACCTGATGATTCAACGCTCACACAAGCTGCTTACCACTTACATTACTTCGGCCATTATTGGCGACCTACTCGACGATAGCGAAGCGACTGAATATACCAACCAAACGGACAAGGCCGTAATGCAAGCCATCGCCTTACTCGCAGCTAACAAGTCTGTACCAACAGTTGGAAAGCAACAGGCTATGCTCTTTACGAAAATGCACAACAATTATTATGCATTAACCACAAAGGAATATACCCCATTTGCACTAACCGCGGGTTACAAACCCGCCCCCCCAACGACATGGGACTGGCAATGGACCGTACAACCCACTACCCTATGCACATGGCTTACCAAACGCAGTGGTCTGACGCTTCCCTTTGCCTTACAAAGTAACACAATTCCTTATCTACCTTATATTGGCAATACAAACGCTGACTATAACAACATCTTGGCCCTATGCTATCGAAAGTGGACGTTCGCTTGGTCATAAAGCAACGCAACAAGTGCTTATCGGAAGCCGAAAGAGAGGCACAGTCAGCCTTCGTCTTATCACGACTGGCTAACCACCCTCACTTTAAAGCGACACAGACGGTAATGCTTTTTTCCTCATTACCTGACGAGGTGAACACGCACGCTTTCATTAGGAAATGGGCTAAGACTAAGCGCATTGTACTCCCCGTGGTTAAGGGAGATGACATCATGCTCCGTCTTTTTACCTCCGAAGAGGATATGAAGACTGGAGCCTTTGGCATCAGCGAACCCACAGGATTGACTTTCGATAAGTTGGACGAAATAGACCTTATCATCGTTCCTGGCATGGCTTTCGACAAAGAAGGCCATCGCTTAGGACGAGGTAAAGGCTTTTACGACCGCTTCCTATCACAGCCCAACATCATGTCGACTTATAAAATAGGCATTTGCTTGCCTCACCAATTATTGGAGGCTATCCCCACTGAAGCACATGACATCACGATGAACGAGGTGATAGGATAAAAAACACTTACACACAAAAAAACCTTTTCTCTAACATGACACTCGACATTCTCATTTGCTCACTCAATAAAGGTGTCGTACGCGTACAAGACGTACTACTGCCACCACAAGAAGGCGTTCATTATATTGTATCGTACCAATATACCGACGAACGCTATCTTGATCTCATACCTAGAGTATTAGGCTCTCGCTCTGACGTTTCAATTTACACCTACAAGAGTAAAGGACTTTCGGCTAACCGCAACTTGGCACTCGACAAGGCTACGTCAGACATCGTAATGTATGCCGATGACGATGCACACCTCCTGCCCGAAACGCCTCAAACGGTGTTGAAACACTTTGAAGGCAATGCCGACCTTGACGTAGCCTTCTTCTGTGCTACAACTTACACGGGGAAGCCACTCAAAGACTACCCCACTAACGACTTTAAAGTGTTGGCCATGCCCGCACAATATACCATTTCGGCACTTGAAATGGCCTGCCGACGCAAAAGCGTGCAAGGGCGCATTCGATTTGACGAACGCTTTGGCTTAGGCACTCAATTCCTCACCTGCGGAGAAGAGGAGGTGTGGTTGGAAGATGCCTTGCGCATGGGATTGAATATACACTACTACCCCGAAAAGATAGTCGAAACAAGTACCATGCTCAAGAAATCATTGGTATACGTTGACGCTGGCGTGCAACGCAGTCATGGCGCAATCGACTATTATAAGCATGGCAATCGTGCTTGGTGGTCGTGCCTCTGCTTTGCGATGAATAGCACCAAGAAGGGATATTGCCACTTTCTACCCCTAATGCGCCACCTTGCTGAAGGCATTCGCTATATGAAGCGTACAAGTAAATAATTCAACGCGCCCCCAATCGCTCCAATAAAAAGTTTCAAGGCGATTGGGGCGTTTTTTTATAGCAACATGTACAAAACGCTCATTTTTAGCTATATCAGATAGCAAAATAAGCAGTTAACTTACAAACAATGCTAAAGAATAGCAAAATTTCAGGTGATTACTTGCACACTGTACACAAAGCCCGTACCTTTGCACACGTAAACAAGAACAAACGTACATCACGTTTGAGTTTACAAAAAAGTATTAGTCCATCAGCCCTCCTGTGAAGGAGCGCAAGGTAAAAAAGATTAGATTTAGGTAAACAAAGAATAGGTAAAAAAGATTTGTAGAAAGGTAACTGTTAGATGGATGGCTCACATGAGCCAGTGGGCGTGGCAAATAATGTGCCTCGCACCACTTAAAAAGATGAGAAAGGGCGGAAGCCCTTTTTTTTTGTGTCTATAAGTCAACTCGCAAATAAAATAACACCCAATAGTTATTTTTTCTTCCACAGGCGAAGAAAACCACGGTTTTATACCTAAATTTGCAAACAACAAAATAGATAAAAAATCATTCCCTATGTCGAAAGTAAAGAGCTTCTGCATAAAATTGCTTCACAAGAAATACCTGTGGACCATACTCTTTTTTGTCATTGTAGTGGGTTTTGTCGATCCAAATAGCTTCTGGCATCGTTATGAAATTCATAGGCAAAACGAACAACTGCGCGAGGAAATTAAGAACTACGAGGACTTATACAACGCTGACTCTCGCGAGCTGAACGACCTTGAACACAACCCCGAGGCCGTAGAACGTGTGGCTCGCGTCAACCTTTATATGAAGACGGCCAACGAGGACGTTTACGTAATCGAAAACGAGAACAAAGACAATAACACTCCTACCCCATGATGAAACAATACGCATTATATATAGGTGGCATTCTGCTCGTAGTCGGTGCCATACTCCCCTTGTTCCTACCCAACATCGCACCTTACATCTTTGCCATAGGTGCCTTGCTCTTTACACCTGCTCAAATGCTCGACCGCTACGAGGGGCGTAACCTGATTATACGCCGACTGCGCCGTCAGCAAGTGATAGGAGCACTGCTCTTTATCGTTACCGCAGCGATGATGATTATGGAACACCTTCAGTTACGCCCCTTCCGTGGGGGAGAATGGAAGATTGCACTGCTCATCGCCGTGTTTATAGAAGTTTACACGCTCTTTCGTATTGATAACGAATTAAAACGAGAGGGTAAGAATTAAATTCATAAGCAAATATATTCTTTACAAGCCATGAAAGCATTTATATTAATGTGGAATACCACTTTAATAAAATCTTAGAAGACTACTTCAGAAGAACGAGGGGCGAAACGTGTGAGATTTGTGGTTATAACTACAAGCGTATATTTGGCGATACGTGTGAAGAATACGTGTCCCATGATCTTTACCTCACACAAGAGGACAAAAGCCAGCCACTAACTGACGCAGATTTTCTCAACAGAGTTAGATGCGTTTGCCCCAGCTGCCAGAACGCAGGGGAAAAAGTCTTCTACAAAAAGTTATACTAAAATTAGAAAAACTGCAATTTGTCTGCCTAATTGGGGGGCGGGTTTGTAACCCGCGGCAGCAGCAGGCTTTGAGCATGTATGTTCTCGCGCTAAGCGACTATAAGTAGATGTCCAAAGCATGCTGCTGCCGCGGGTTACAAACCCGCCCCCCAATTAGGCAGATAAATTGCAGTTTTTCTAAATCCATTACTCAATAAAACATCGTTAATGCGGCCTTCGCTATCGTTTACTTTTGAAAACTCTGCTTTACAACATACACACTAAACTTGGTACATTCAGAAATAAAGCGTAATTTTCGGCCGAAAAACGAGGAAACACTTCGTTAACGCACCCACACTGATAGCTACACACCTATATAAAATAGGTATACACCATGAGCTAAACGGGTGCTGAAGTTTCACCTAAATCAAGTAATAAGAACCATGAAAGTCTACAATTCGCACGAGATTAAAAACATTGCGCTCCTTGGCAATGACGGCTCAGGTAAGACCACGCTCACTGAAGCCTTGCTTTTTGAAAGTGGTCAGATTAAGCGTCGTGGACGTATAACGGCTAAAAATACGGTGTCGGACTATTTTCCCGTTGAGCAGGACTATGGTTATTCCGTTTTCTCTACTGTTTTCCATACGGAATGGAAAGGCAAGAAGTTGAACATCATTGACTGTCCGGGTTCGGATGACTTCGTGGGTGCTGCACTTACCGCACTCAACGTTACTGACACGGCTATGTTGCTTATCAATGGCCAATTTGGTCCTGAGGTGGGTACGCAAAACCACTTCCGCTACACGGAGAAGCTACACAAACCCGTTATCTTCTTAGTCAACCAACTTGACGCTGACGGTTGCGACTACGACGTTGTCGTTGAAGACTTACAGACTATCTATGGTCAGAAGGTAGTGCCCGTACAGTATCCTGTTAAGACAGGCGCTGACTTTAACGCACTGATTGATGTCATCTTAATGAAAAAGCTCACCTGGGGGCCTGATGGTGGCGAACCGACACTCGAAGACATTCCAGCTGAAGAGAAAGATAAAGCCGAAGCTATGCACAAAGCATTGGTAGAAGCTGCTGCAGAAAACGATGAAGGACTGATGGAAAAGTTCTTCGAGACAGAACACCTTACTGAAGACGAAATGCGCGAAGGCATTCGCAAAGGTATGATTACGCGCAGCATCTTCCCCGTATTCTGTGTTTGCGCTTCAAAGAACATGGGCGTTGGCCGCCTCATGGAATTCTTGGGCAATGTCGTGCCTTTTGTAGACGAAATGCCAGCCGTACACAATACACGCGGTGAAGAGGTTAAACCCGACCCTGCCGGTCCTACCTCTATCTACTTCTTTAAGACGGGGGTTGAACCTCACATTGGCGAGGTGCAATACTTCAAGGTAATGAGCGGCACCGTACATGAGGGTGACGACCTTACGAATGCCGACCGCGGTTCGAAAGAACGCATGGCACAACTCTTTGTATGCTCAGGTGCCAACCGCGAAAAGGTTGAGGAATTGCAAGCTGGCGACATTGGTTGTACCATCAAGCTAAAGGACGTGCGCACAGGTAACACATTGAACGCTAAGGACTGCGAGAACCGTTTCAACTTCATCAAATATCCTAACCCCAAATATACGCGCGCTATTAAGGCTGCTAACGAGGCTGACACCGAAAAGATGATGGCTGCCCTCAACCGCATGCGCCAAGAGGACCCAACGTGGGAGGTTGAGCAGAGCAAGGAATTGCGTCAAATTTTGGTTCATGGACAAGGCGAGTTCCACCTTCGCACCCTAAAATGGCGCCTTGAAAATCTTGACAAAATTCCCGTAGAATTCTACGAGCCCCGCATTCCTTATCGCGAGACCATCACCAAACCTGCTCGCGCTGACTATCGTCACAAGAAACAAAGCGGTGGCGCAGGACAGTTTGGCGAAGTACACTTGGTTATTGAACCTTATAGCGACGGCATGCCCGACCCAACCGTTTATAAGTTTGGCGGACAAGAGATTCGCGTTACAATAAAGGGTAAAGAAGAGATTCCTTTGGAATGGGGCGGCAAACTCGTATTTATCAACTCTGTCGTTGGTGGTGCTATTGACGCTCGCTTTATGCCTGCTATTCTGAAAGGCATTATGAGTCGTATGGAACAAGGACCGCTCACAGGTAGCTATGCACGCGATGTACGCGTAGTCGTATATGACGGCAAGATGCACCCCGTTGACTCTAACGAACTCTCATTCATGCTAGCAGGTCGCAACGCCTTTAGTCAAGCCTTTAAGGAAGCAGGTCCAAAGATTTTGGAACCTATCTACGACGTTGAAGTATTCGTGCCTGGCGATAAGATGGGCGACGTGATGAGCGACCTTCAAGGACGCCGTGGCCTCATCGTGGGCATGAGCAGCGAAAATGGTTACGAGAAGTTGCAAGCCAAAGTGCCTCTGAAGGAGATGTCGAACTACGCTACTTCACTCAGTTCGCTCACAGGCGGTCGTGCTTCATTCATCATGAAGTTTGCCAGCTACGAACTCGTTCCTGGCGACTTACAGAAGAAGCTGATCGAGGAACACGAAGAAGAACTGCAGAAGCAATAACAGATAGACAACAATCCTGGTTTTTCTATAAAATAATGCTTTTAGCCCTTGCTAATGACGAGAGTCACAGCAAGGGCTTTTTCTTCTTATATTACCAATTCCCCTAAATGTTTGTACCTTTGCATCAATAAACATTTTATAAAACGCATGAAACTCCGCAATACGACCTCTACATTATGCAAAGGACATAACAAAGCCATGGAAGGAACCATATTTGGCATATTAGTAATTATCAGCATATCGCACTTTTTAAATGATATGATACAATCTATCGTTCCTGCCATTTACCCAATAATAAAAGACAAATTTGGCTTTACATTTGCGCAAATAGGACTGATCACCTTTGTTTTTCAAATGGCATCGTCAATACTACAACCTTTCACAGGACTTTATGCCGACAAACACCCACGCCCCTATGCCCTTTCATTAGGCTTCTGTCTAACGCTTATTGGCCTTTTGTCGTTGGCATTTGCCAATAGCTTTGGCTACATCATGCTTTCGGTCAGCTTGATTGGTTTTGGTTCGGCAGTGTTCCACCCCGAGGCCTCACGCGTAGCACAATTAGCCTCTGGCGGCAAAAAGAGTTTAGCACAAAGCATATTTCAAGTAGGAGGCAATGGTGGAGCCGCCATTGGACCACTGTTGGCAGCCCTCATTATTCTACCCTATGGTCAACCAGCCATTTCGTGGTTTGCCATAGCAGCCATATTAGCCTCAGCGTTGCTCATTCATGTTGGCAATTGGTATCGCGCCAAACTCAACTATGCCATAAGTCATCATAAAGCCAGCCCAACTCCTCCTGCTGGTTTGTCAAAACGTCGCATACATTGGGCGTTATTCATTCTCGTAATGCTTATCTTTTCAAAATATTTTTATACTGCTTGTATTACCAATTACCTTACATTCTTTCTAATCAATAAATTCAACACCAGTGTACAGACGGCTCAACTCTGTTTGTTTGCCTTCTTAGCCGCCTTTGCCATTGGCACCGTTATAGGTGGCCTATTTGGCGATCGCTTTAGCCGAAAATATGTCATTTGGTTTTCAATTTTAGGCGCAGCCCCTTTTGCCTTAGCCTTGCCATTCGTATCCACACTCACAGAAGTTATTGTTATGGTTTTTATGGCTGGACTCATCATAGCCTCCGCCTTTTCATCTATTGTAGTTTATGCCACCGACCTTATGCCCGATAAAGTGGGCCTCATATCAGGAGTGTTTTTTGGCCTAATGTTTGGCTTGGGTGGATTAGGTTCAGCTTTCTTTGGCTGGCTGGCCGACATTACAAGCATTGATTTTATCTTTAAAATAAGTGCAGTTTTACCCTTATTAGGCATCATTGCTGGTTTGCTGCCCAACACGCAAAAAAGAGTAAACAAGCGCCATTGATAATTGATAAATAACACAAATGATAAAAACCGCTCCCTCCTAACCTTTCCTAAAGAAGGTTAGGAGGGAGCGGTGGCTATTCACCTTTGATCCAAAGTTGAAATATTCTACGAAAGAATCGGCTACTCTTGAAAATTTAACGGACTATTGTAAAGTTAAAACTGAGCACGCTACAAGGCTATAAGGCTACCACCCTATCTGCTCTAAACCTTTCTTCCACCGCCAAATGGGAAAATCGTCGATTATAGAAGCTAAACCAACCTCATCAGTATAGTACTCTAACACTTTCAACAATCGTGGAAATAAGGGGCTGTGAGAGCGTTCTACGGTAGTAAAGCCATAGTTGTCCTCCCACCTCAGATTAGATGGTCCCCACAGAGCAAAGAAATGATTGAAATCAAAAGGATCGTTAGGACGAAGAAGCACAAAATCTACTACTACATCTAATATCATAGAGTGCAACTTCGAAGGACGACTTGTATGAAGCTGAAAATACTCCCACAAAAGTGTCTTAACACGCCTTGCACTAACCTTTAAGCCTTGACGCTGCAAATAACGACATATCACCCAGCCATAACTGTCATGAAATGCTGGGTGTATCTGCTGTGGCATAATATTCATATTCTTTAAAAAACGATAGGCACGTACAGGACTTTGTATGGACGCTTTACAAGCTAAATCCACTCGCGACTCGTTGATCATATAACGAAACAACAAACGCTGATAATTATCACGCCCAACGCCATTTACATCAATCATATTACGCTGCAAGACTCGCATTATGATTAGGCATCGTAGAATAATATCTTTTGCGCCCTCCACTTTACGCGCCATGCGACAAATATCATAAACGACCCAAAACAATGCCATACGCGAATACTCCGTGTCGCACGCATTTATATTGTACAAGGCAAGGTCTAATGCCTCTTGCCACTTCCCCTGTTTGCGTAAATGCAGCACATCTAAAGATGACATATTCCCCTTCCTTGTTTTGTTTAATTACTTATTTGACGGTACGAATGACTCATACGTACCATTACTATAAAACACTCGTATCTCTTTAATACGACGTTCGTCTTTGTCAACATTTATCGCATTCATAACGACGTTACCATTACCTCTAACAGTAGCACGCTGATCACGTCGTGCGCCATAAGCCATAGCACGATGTTCAACACTTGACGGAGGATAAGCTGCCGACTGTTCTCCTGCAAACAATGCTCCATTCTCGTTCGCTGCATCTGGGTCTATCGGCTGTAATGTGGCTGCCTGTTGCCCAGTTTCTCCATCGTTTTCACCTGGCTCATTTGAGAGGGACACAGCGTGTTCACCCGTCAACATATCACCTTCACCGAACATCAGCCAATTAACATTTATTTCAGGAAATCCCTGATGTATGCCCATGATGTGTTTGTTAGTAGGATTGGTACGTCCTGTTAGTATGCTTGAGAGTGAAGCTGGCGAAATACCCAAACGTGCAGCAAAGTCCTGCTGCGAGAGTTTGGTATATTCCATAATGGTTCTAATTCTATCTATCATATACTTTCCTTATTATATTATATAGAGGTGAATGCACAGACCAAGCAAAAGGTGTGCTTCAATGAGACTAACGAGAACAAAATACACTGTAAAATAGAACAATATAATGATTGCCGCTATTTGATTGCATCACACTCACAGTGCCCTTATGTCAACTAACATTTAAGTCCTCATCTATTCCCCTGATCAATCCTCAATCCAACAGGACAAGGACAACCAAAGCTGCATTTTTAGCACACAAAAATCGGACATAAAAACCAAAACCGCTTTTTGTAACTATTTGCTTAGCGTTTACAAAGATAAACAGAATGGGGGAGTAAGGCAACACATTTGCAAATTATTTTGTAATTTACCTTTTAAAAACATGGATTTATTTATTTAAATTCAAAATATTCATAGCTGATTTACAATTTATATTTTTAAATTACATCTTGCCATACAACCTATCTACAAAATTAAACACACACTTTCTTAAACAACGACATTTTCATTGGCTTTCAACGGGTTATATAAATTTTACATTCCATTATCACCTTATTTTTACTATACATACATCTATACTTGTTTATATAAGTAACTATTACGTTAATATAAGTATTATTTACGTGGTTTTCAACTAATTACACTTAGACAAACAGATTACATAAATATTAATTTACAAAATCAGTTTAGCATATCATATTTATAAAGATAAATATTTAATATCATGAAGTCACTTGGCAATAAACAAAACACAACTGTTTTGTTTTGTTTACGCAATTACATTTCAATATTTTACTTTTTATATTTATGGAGTTAAATGCAAACAAATCCTTCATATAAATTTTAAGGTATCTACCCTTTCATCATTTACGCCAAATCGGACAAACTTGGCAAATGGACAAGTTCTTCATTCTATCGCAACCACAGACAACATAAAAACAACGTTAGTCAATGATTATCAACTACTTAGACACACTTTTAAACAACGTGCCAAAAGTATCACCTAGAAAAAACCTATCTACATTTTGCTATACATACATAGCAAATAATGTATTTAATATTATACAAACAGCATAAATGGACTTTTTGAAGGCCATTTAACACACGAATTTACATTTTCTCCATACATTCGCAGCACAGTAAGACTATTCAGAACATCAAAACGAGAAAAAATAAGTGCCTTTTTCCATTGTTTACACCAAGCTAAATGGAGCATCAGAAGTCGCAGCAGAGCATTCCTGAATAGCAGTTCCGATAAATGAGACGGACAGACGAATCAAATAGGAAAAGCTCCTATTAGAAAATTTGAACAAAAACGGCCAAATTCACCTCTCGCCCTACACAATGTTAATTACGTAACAACCTCTACCCTTCTCTCCTCACCAACTATGGCTAACAACGACACACAAAATGCAACAGATAGTCGTCTACTTTTATAGTCCTTCTCCCCCACTCCACCTCTACCACGACATAAAAAAACGACAAGCACTGCCTCATTGTGCAGTGCTTGTCGTATAAGTCTTCACCTAAAGAAAGATGAAATAGAATGATTAATGAAGTATAAAATAAATCAGTTCCTTTAACAAATCTCCATTCGTCGTATGCGAGCCTTCAGAACCTTTAGATCGAGCATCGGTGCGACGAATTTCGCCTAAAATGTACATCACCTTCATCGCTGAATAGTTACTCATCATAGGTAAGATATTCTTCCTTACTTGCCATTCAGTCATGCCCAACCAAGCAGCAATTCCAGGCTCATTTTTTTCAGGAGCGTAAAAGGCAAGCATTACTTGACTAAATTGTTTGAACAGCAAACTCAAGGTTGCTTGAATAGGATTGTCTTTTGCATTCGCGTCAAAATATTTCGCAATTCTATTTGCCTTCAATACGTCTTTGTTAGCAAGCGCATCGACCAATTCGAAGTTATTGAAATTTTTAGAGATGCCGATATGCTCTTTCACCCAATCAACCGTAATAGTTTGCTCCCCCTTTGGCAAGGCAAGAATCAGTTTGTCCAGTTCAGAAGCGATGCGATTTAAATCCGAACCGATAAAATCAGCCACCATTTCGGCTGCTCCTGGCCCTGCAGCAAAGTGCTTTCGCCGCAAATAATTCTGAACGAATGGTGCGAGCTGATTATCATAGAGCTTTTTCGATTCAAAGAGCACACCCTCTTTATTTATCAGCGTTGCCACCTTTTGCCGACGGTCAATTGTTCCGTTTTTATGACAAAATATAAGCACCGTACTAGGTTGAATTTGACGAAAATAATACTCTAATCGGCTAAGATTTTTCAATCCTTGCGCTTCCTTTACTACAATCACCAAATGTTGTGCTGCCATAGGGTATGAGCGAGCTGCTGCAATAATAACATCTATGTCAGCCTCAGCCCCAAAGAAAGTCATGAGGTTAAAATCTTGTTCTTCAGGCTTTAGCACCGCATTTACGATAAAGTCTGCCAGACGATCGATGTAATAACTTTCATCACCCATTAAGTAATAAACGGGCTTAATGTTGCCAGCCTGCACATCACGTATGATTTGTTCATAGGTTATACCCGCAGACTTTCTTTTATAGTTTGAAGTATACCCTACCATTACCAATCATACTTTAAGTGACGCACCGTCTTGCGTTCACCAATGATAAGTTTCATACTTTCTATGCCAATGCGCACATGCGTTTCGGCAAAGTTGCGCGTCACCTGATTATCGCTCTCTTCCGTCTTCACACCATCTGCCTCCATGGGATTGTCCGACACGAGCAAGAGCGCTCCCGTTGGAATGTGGTTGTAAAATCCACATGAGAAGAGCGTAGCCGTCTCCATATCGACGGCCATAGCACGCGTCTCACGCAAATAGTTCTTAAATCGCTCATCGTGCTCCCACACACGGCGGTTGGTCGTATAAACCGTTCCCGTCCAATAGTCGTGACTATTGTCGCGCAAAGCTGTTGACACAGCACGCTGCAACATAAAGGCAGGCAGTGCAGGCACTTCGGGTGGAAAATAGTCATTCGACGTACCTTCGCCACGAATGCCAGCTAAGGGGAGAATATAATCGCCCAAATGCGTCTTCTCCGAGATGCCTCCACACTTTCCTAAGAACAAACAAGCCTTCGGCTTAATGGCTCCCAAGAGGTCCATGATAAGCGCTGCATTAGGGCTACCCATACCAAAATTAATCATGGTTATGTTATCTGCCGTAGCAGCACGCATATTGGCATCAAAGCCCACAGGGTCAACCCCACACTGCTTACAAAATATGTCAACGTAGTTATTGAAGTTGGTCAATAGAATATGATCACCAAACTTATCAAGTGGCATCTTAGTATATCGCACCAACCAATCGTCAATGATTTCTTCCTTTGTTGTCATAATATTATTTTGTATTTTTGTATAAGACTTTTCTATAAGTAGGTATTCAAAATTAGTTTATATAATCATGTTCAGAATTAGTCGATATGCCTTGGCGCATTCTTTCGCCCAGAAACATAGGTTTCATCGGTCACGTAGCCCGCTACGCTCCCTCTTCAACCTATGTTTCTGAACTTTTTCGTTAAGCCAAATGAGCAAAAGAAAGCTTGCTTTCGTTTTGCCATGGCGAGAAAAAGTGCGCGAAAGCGAACGAAATACTGCACCAATTCATATCAACTAATTTTGAACACCTACTTAAATAACCAGTTTTACGTTTTAAGGTTATAAAGTTAGTTTAGTTGATTATCAACGCGACGTTACTTTATAGCCTCATAACCTCCAAACTAAAAAACAGATTATCAGAGTACAGCTATATATAATTGATGCAAATATACGCATAAAGTCACCAACACCCACAACAAACAACCCTTTAAACTTATTGTTTAAAATTCCATGCAGCAACTTAACCTCCCTCCATTCAACATAAAAGTAGCCGAGCGTGAAGGCCAAACTACCATTTACGACTTCTTACGCCACCGCTACTTACGTCTCACTCCTGAAGAGTGGGTGCGCCAACATTTCACCCACTTTCTTGTTGAACATAAAGGCTACCCCACTGCCCTGTTGGCTAACGAAGTTACTATTGACGTAAATGGCGTGGCTCGTCGCTGCGACAGTGTATTATACAAAGCCGCAGGAGGAATGCCACGCATGATAATCGAATACAAGGCTCCTCATATTCATATTACGCAATCCGTATTCCAACAGATATATTCTTATAATAGTGTACTGCGAGCAGATTATCTAATTGTGAGCAACGGCATCAATCACTACTGCTGTCACGTTGATTATGACAACATGCGTGTTGACTTTCTGAAGGATATTCCTAATTATATAGAATTGTAATTACTTCCCAAATAAAAGCGTAACTTTGCAAGCAATAAAAAATAATTGAAGTTTCGGATTTAGCAAGGACGGGCTGAATCCGAAACTTGAGTAAACTAATTTTGAATACCTACTTACATGCAAGATCCGAAACACATTCATATAGCCGACTACGACTACCCCTTGCCCGACGAGCGCATTGCCAAATATCCTAAAGCCATACGCGATGAGTCAAAACTTTTACTCTATAAAAGCGGTGAGATAAGCGAAGATACGTTTTACAACTTGCCTAACCACTTGCCAGCAGGCGAACTCATGGTGTTTAACAACACAAAGGTCATTCAAGCGCGCCTTCACTTTCATAAGTCAACGGGGGCACTCATTGAAGTATTTTGTCTTGAACCCCACACGCCCCACGACTACCAGGTAAACTTCAGTACGACTCGCCGCGTTACGTGGACTTGCCTTATTGGCAACCTAAAAAAGTGGAAAGAAGGTAAACTTGAACGCATCATTCAAGTAGGCGAGAAGCAAATTACGCTTACGGCCGAGCGCATTGGCATTAGCGGTACTGGCCACGAAGTAGAGTTTGATTGGGGAGACGATACGATAGCCTTCTCTGAAGTGCTCGAAGCGATTGGTGAACTTCCTATTCCCCCCTACTTAAATCGTGAAACAGAGGCGAGCGACTTAAAAACGTACCAAACGGTATATAGTAAAATAAAGGGTTCGGTAGCTGCACCCACTGCTGGACTTCACTTTACGGAGCGCGTACTCAAAGCCTTGGACAACAAAGGCATTGAACGCAACGAAATAACCCTCCACGTAGGAGCAGGTACTTTCAAACCCGTTAAGAGCGAAGAAATAGGCGGACACCCCATGCACGCTGAATGGATTGCCGTAAAGCGCGAAAGCATTGAACGTCTTTTGGCACATAACGGCCATTGCGTTGCTGTTGGCACTACCTCAGTGCGCACACTCGAAAGTCTATATTATATAGGTGTACTCATTCACCACAATCCCACAATTCATGCCGACGACTTACACGTTCCCCAATGGATGCCCTACGACTATGCCGCTTCGCCTGAGATAGAACTTTCGACCAAGGAAGCTCTACAGACTATTCTCGATTGGATGGACCGTAACGAATTGCCCGTACTGCATGCCTCTACGCAGATAATCATTGCCCCCAGTTACCAATATCACGTAGTAAAGGCTATGGTTACGAATTTTCACCAACCGAAGTCCACTCTACTGTTGCTCGTTTCAGCACTTATTGGTGATAATTGGCACCGCGTTTACGACTACGCCCTCAGTCACGACTTCCGCTTCTTGAGCTACGGTGATAGTTCACTACTTATTCCCTAAAACATAAAACTAATAATGGGCTTAATAGACAACAACATAACAGTCTATTAAGCCCACTTTTTTTAATCATATAGAAATGATGCAAGATAATAATGCAGAGCTATTGCCCATTGTTGACGACGAAGGCCGCGTCATAGGTTCGGCCTCACGAGGCGAATGTCACGACGGGAAGAGCATGCTACTCCACCCCGTAGTCCATCTACACGTATTTAACGAACAAGGCGAACTTTATCTTCAGCACCGCCCAGCTTGGAAACACATTCAGCCCAACAAGTGGGACACAGCCGTTGGCGGTCACATCGACTATGGCGAAAGTACTGAAAATGCCTTACAGCGTGAAGTACGTGAAGAGATCGGTCTAACTCAATTCCACCCCCACTTCTTACTCAAGTACATTCACCAGTCGGAGGTCGAACGTGAATTGGTATATGTATATACCACTACTACCGACACCCCTCCCACTCCCTCTGACGAATTAGACGGAGGCCGCTTCTTTACCCTACAAGAGTTAGCAGAACGTATGCACACCGACTTCTTCACCCCTAACTTCGAAGTTGAGTGGAAACGAATTTGCACATTAATAAGCAATAGATAAACTGCAATTTATCTGCCTAATTGGGGGGCGGGTTAATTGGGGGGCGGGTTTTTAACCCGCGGCAGC
>OGHM01000512.1_pt1 | contig 20471 bp, 16 predicted proteins | sample 1571531 | NCBI WGS metagenome assembly OGHM01 (sample SAMEA2582031, study PRJEB24529) | metagenome | biome: Human gut stool | place: China | collected 2011 | reverse complement strand
TTATTTCATTAATTTTTTTCGTTAATGTTCATTCTCGTTAGGCCGATAAATTGCAATTTGTAGGACCTACTTACTATTGTAGTTTTTCTTTGATGTAGGCAGTAACGTCTTCGCCTACTGAGGGGTGGATAAAGGGGTAGACGGGGGTTGAGGTGTCGAGAATGTATTCATAACCGTGTTCGAGTCCGACGGCGCGGATAGCGGCATTGATGTTTTGCCGTATGGGGCGCAGCATCTCCACTTCGGCTTGTCGGAGCAGACTATCGGCTTGCTGACGAAATCGAAGTCCTTTCTGCAACGACTCTTGTAGGTCGGCTTGGCGCTTGGCTAAGATATTGGGCGTGAACTGCTTCTGCCCTTGGAGGTATTCGGCATATTGACGTCGGAAACTTGACTCGTTGTACTCCGCTTCAATAGCGTACTTCGCACGGAGTTTCTCCATGTTGGTCTGCACTTCGGCATAGGCGGGAAGGGTGTGGAGGAGGGAGTCGACATTGACGTAACCAAAACGCACACTACTCTGTGCCGTGGCGGTCAGGGCAAAGAGTGAAAAAACGAAGAATAGAGATAAAAGGTTTTTCATTTTTTAGTTAACGAGTTTTTTAGTTAACGAGTTGACGAGTTAACGAGTTGACGGGTAAGTTTGTTTGAAAGGGAAACTTACTCGTTAACTTGTCAACTCGTCAACTTGTTAACGCTAAGAAAGATTACTTCTTGCTCGATTTCACCTTCATCACTTCAACGGTGAAGATGAGGGTAGAGTTGCCAGGGATAGTAGCGCCTTGGCCGCGTTCGCCATAGCCGAGTTCAGATGGGATATAGAGTTCCCAGATAGAACCTTCAGGCATGAGGGTGAGTGCTTCCTTCCAACCCTTGATTACTTGGTCGGGACGGAAAGTGGCAGCCTTGCCGCGCTTGTAAGAAGAGTCGAATACGGTGCCGTCGATGAGCTTGCCTTCGTAGTTAACTTCTACTTCGGTAGAGTCAGTGGCGATAGCACCTGTGCCCTTGGTGACGATCTTGTACTGAAGGCCGCTGGGGAGAGTTACAACGCCCTTCTGCTTCTTATTATTGGCAAGCCAAGCGATGTTTTTGGCCTTATACGTTTCACTTTGATAGCGGAACTGTCCTTCAACGATTTTCATGGCACTGTCGCGTGTCATGGTAGCACCGTGGCCGAGGGCAGCAGCAGAGAGGCCGCGTTCGAACTCAGCTTCGCTTACGAAGGTTGAGTCGCCACCCGCCTGCTTACTAATCATGGGAAGGTTGCGCTGATTGATCTTAGCGATCTGGAGTCCAGCAGCTACGGCAGCCGCCTTCTTCTGTTCAGCTTCGCTCATGTGAGAGTTCATTGCTTCAATAGCTACGCTTACGTAAGCAGTGTCAACGCCGAGCTGGCTAACCATGTATTGTTTGAGGCTTTCGCCTTGTGCTACACCGAGCGCATAGCTAAAGGTCTTGCCGTCTACGCTTTTGAGTGCGGGAGTGAGTGTGGCTGCGGGAATGGCTTTCTTTCCGCCCTTCTTACCACCCTTTTTGCCTCCCTTTTGTGCCATAGCACCTGTGCAGCAAAGGGCTGCAAGGAGAAGGATATAGAGCTTTTTCATTTTTTCTTTTGGAGATTTTTTGGGGGTTGACAAGTTGATGAATTAACGGGTAAATTACTGAAGTTTAGATTTTGCAAGGGCGGGCTGAATCATCGTGCAAGGCGAATGCAATCAAGTTTGCTTGAATTGCTGAGCCGCAGCCGATGATTCAGCCCGCCCTTGCTAAATCCGAAACTTGAGTTACTTACTCATTACATCCACAACACCCCGTTCCGTCAAAACAGTGGGTGCAGAGTTTGCATTTTGGTAAACCTATGGCCTTGACAAGTGTTTCGAGCTTATTGAAACGCAACGTGGTGAGGCCCAAACGTTTGCGGATTTCCTCCACCATGCGTGTGTACTGCGGAGAATCGGTTGTGGCATAAAGGGGAAGGTCTTTGTTGGCATCACCTTCAAACTCCTCAATGATGCGACGCGTAATGAGTTCCATGTCGCTCTTTGACGAAGTAAAACCGATGTAAGGACAACCGTAAATAAGCGGCGGACAAGCAATGCGCATGTGCACCTCGCGTGCTCCGTCTTCAAAGAGAACGCCTACATTGTCGCGCAACTGGGTTCCGCGTACGATAGAGTCGTCGCAGAAGAGTACGCGCTTGCCGTTCAGCATGTCGCGGTTGGGGATAAGTTTCATCTTAGCCACTAACGATCGCATTGACTGATTGGCAGGGGTAAAGCTGCGTGGCCAAGTGGGCGTATACTTTGAGATAGCACGTTGATAAGGCTTGTTCATGCCAGCAGCATAGCCCAAGGCCATGCCCACGCCAGAGTCGGGAATGCCGCAAACGCAGTCCACTTCCGTGTTGTCCTCCATAGCCATCATGCGTCCGTTCTCATATCGCATCTCTTCCACATTGCGTCCCTCGTAAGTAGAGGTGGGGAAACCATAGTACACCCAAAGGAAAGAACAAATCTGCATTTGCTTGCGTGGTGCGCGCATTTGTTCTATGCCATCGGCACGCATACGTACCACTTCGCCCGGACCGAGGAAGCGCTCCGTTGTGTAGCCCAAGTTGGGGAAAGCCGTGCTCTCGCTGGTAGCAGCATAGGCGCCTTCCTTCTTGCCTATAATAATAGGTGTGCGTCCCCATGAGTCGCGTGCTGCGATAATGCCGTCTTCTGTAAGTAAAAGCATAGAGCAGGACCCCTTAATGTGGCGGAACACGTTGTCAATGCCTTCTTCAAACGTCTTGCCCTGAATAAGGAGCAAACCGATTAACTCTGTTGGGTTCGTCTTGCCCGAAGAGAGTTCGGTGAAGTGCATGTTCTGACTAAGCAACTGTTGCTCCAGTTCGTCAATGTTCTGAATCTTGGCTACTGTAACAATAGCAAACCGCCCCAAATGCGAGTTCAAGACAATGGGTTGTGCATCAGTATCGCTGATGACGCCTATGCCCGAAGTAGCTCCTGCGAAGCGAGGAAGCGTAGACTCGAATTTAGTGCGGAAGTAAGAATTTTCAAGATTGTGAATAGAGCGTGTAAACGCGTGTTCGTTTGCGTTGTACGTGGCCATACCGCCTCGGCGGGTGCCTAAATGTGAGTTGTAGTCAGTGCCGTAAAACAAGTCGGCCACGCATTCTATGCGTGATACGGTGCCAAAGAAACCTCCCATAGTTTAAGTAGTTGATTGTTTGTGTGATGGTTTTCGCTTGCAAATTTAATTGAAATGTAAAAAGTATGAAATAAATGCTTTTACTTTTTTACAAACTATTTCAAGAAAAAGACGAGCATAAGAATAAAAGTCTGTAACTTTGCAATGAATAAAGACCAAACAAAAACCTATAAAGAATATATATACATAAGTCTTTTATGGAACTCATTGAACAACTTATTGCGCGTGCAAAAGCTAACAAGCAGCGCATTGTTCTTCCAGAAGGAACGGAAGAACGCACATTGAAAGCCGCTAACCAGGTGTTGACTGATGGCGTAGCAGACCTTATCATCTTGGGTAATGTTGATGAAATTCACGACCTCGCAAAGCAGTGGGGCTTGGGCAACATTGACAAGGCTACCATCATCGATCCCGCTACTAGTCCTAAAAAAGAGGAATATGCTCAACTCCTTGCCGAGTTGCGTAAGAAGAAAGGCATGACCATCGAAGAGGCTCGTCAGAAGGTGCTCGACCCACTTTACTTCGGTTGCATGATTATTAAAAGTGGCGATGCTGATGGTCAGTTGGCTGGTGCTCGCAACACAACGGGAAATGTGCTTCGTCCGGCATTGCAGATTATCAAGACTGCTCCTGGCATTACCTGCGTGAGTGGTGCCATGTTGTTGCTCACGCATGCTCCTGAATGCGGCGACAATGGTGTGCTCGTAATGGGTGACGTAGCCGTTACTCCCGTGCCCGATGCTAATCAATTGGCACAGATCGCAGTGTGCACTGCACAAACTGCCAAGGCCGTTGCAGGTATCGACCCCCGCGTAGCTATGTTGAGCTTCTCAACGAAGGGATCTGCTAAGCATGAAGTAGTAGACAAGGTGACTGAAGCACTTGGTATTGCTAAGCAAATGGCTCCAGAGTTGAAGATTGACGGTGAGTTGCAAGCTGATGCCGCCCTCGTTCCTTCTGTAGGTGCTTCAAAGGCTCCTGGTAGCGAAATCGCAGGTAAGGCAAACGTATTGGTTGTTCCTTCACTCGAAGTTGGTAACATTGGTTACAAGCTCGTTCAACGCTTAGGTCACGCTACAGCCATTGGTCCTATCCTTCAGGGTATTGCTCGTCCAGTTAACGACCTTTCACGTGGTTGCTCTGTTGATGATGTCTACATGATGGTAGCCATTACTGCCAACCAAGCTATTGCTGCGAAAGAGGCAGAGTAAGTCCAGAGGTTAGTGGGTTAAGGGGGTAAAAATGATGCTTTACCCCCTTGACGCACTAATTACCTTTTAGATAATAACTAATCAAATAGGTTAAGGCAACTTTTTGACCCCTTAACCCTCTAATCCTATAACCTTAGAAATGAAGATTCTCGTAATCAACTGCGGCAGTTCATCTATCAAGTATAAGCTCTACGAGATGGACGATAAGTCTGTACTCGCTGCTGGCGGTATCGAAAAGATTGGTCTTGAAGGCTCGTTCTTGAAGACAAAAATTAATGGTGAAACAAAGATTATTGAATCACCTTGTCCTACACACACTGAAGGCATTAAGTTGATGTTCGACACGTTGTTGAACCCCGTTTATGGTGCTATCAAGAGCCTCGACGAGATTGGCGCAGCTGGTCACCGCATCGTGGCTGGTGGTCGTTTCACTAAGAGCCAAATCGTTACGGACGAGATGTTGCAAGAGTGGAAGCAGTACATGGAACTCGCTCCCCTTCACTCTGACGCTCACCTCAAAGGCTACGTTGCTGTAAAGGAAATGTTGCCCAACTTACCTCAAGTGTTCGTGTTCGACACAGCCTTCCACCAGACAATGCCTGCCAAGGCTTATATGTACGCTGTGCCTTACAAGTACTACGAAGAGAATAACATTCGTCGTTGGGGCGCTCATGGCACAAGCCACCGCTTTGTTACCGCTCGTGTATGCGAAGTGTTAGGCGTGAAGCCTGAAGACGTTCGCATCATTACTTGCCATATTGGTAATGGTGCTTCTGTATCAGCTGTTAAGTATGGTAAGTGTGTTGACACCTCAATGGGGCTCACTCCGTTGGAAGGTTTGATGATGGGTACACGTTCAGGTGATGTTGACCCTTCTGCCGTACTCAGCATTATGAAGAAGGAAGGTCTTACTCCCGATCAGATGAGCGACTTGCTCAATAAGCAAAGTGGTGTGAAAGGCATCTCTGGCGTATCAAGCGACATTCGCGAGGTAGAAGCTGGCATTCGTGAAGGCAACGAGCGTTGCAAATTAGCTATGGATATGTATAGCTACCGCATCAAGAAGTACGTAGGTGCTTATGCAGCCGTAATGGGTGGTGTAGACATTGTCGTATTCACTGCAGGTGTAGGCGAACACCAATGGGACGTTCGTCAAGGTGCTGTTGAGGACCTTGAATTTATGGGTATTCAACTCGACAAGGAGAAGAACAAGAAGAACTTTGGTGAGGAAGAGATTATCTCAACTCCAGACAGCAAGGTAAAGGTAGTCGTTGTTCCTACTGACGAAGAGTTGCTCATTGCTAGCGATACGCTCGACTTGGTGAAGTAACTTTAATACTAACACACCTATACATCAATAAAAAAGGAGAATACAAGCAATTTGTATTCTCCTTTTTACGTTTGGTGGAACTGAACTGTAAATTGCAATCAATGTTATCAATTCCAATCTATCAAAACACCGTCTTTTGTAATACCACGTACACTCACGTCAATGCGTTGAGCTTCATGTGAATTAGAGAATAGAATAACAGTAGCATTGCCATTATTGTCGGTAGTAACGTTCGGTTTCCATAACAATGTACGACGATTGTCATTGTCGGTGGGTAAGTCGAACCTACGATAGTTGGGTGAATAGAAATTAACCTCTGGGGTAAATCCCTGTACATTTCTAAGTTCAATGCCCTTTTTCGAATTTTCACGAAAGCGAAAAGCATCTGGGTCGCTATATAAATAAATGGAATAAGCTGAATAAGAAAATCGCTTTTCGTTACCTGACAATGCATCGTCAACCTTGTTATCTATGACCATTGCTATAGATTTGTATTCGCTACAATCACCATAAATATAGCTATAGTCAACTCTTGTATTGTTTTCGTATAAAAAAATTTCATGACCATTTATAAAAAAACGTCCCATTATATTATTTGTATGCAAGGGATTAGGATTAAAAGCATCCATATTGCTTTTATTGGGAAAACTTGAACTCTCACTATTTCGAGATAAAGTATCAACCAAATTATCCATTTCAAGCACACCGTACTCATCATGTTGAATCCGATTATTGCTATATTGCAAAAGATCTATTACTCGCATGCCCTCTTGTCTACCACAATCTTTGCTACGTTCTACCTCTCTAATAACATTGATATACTTCATAGCGTGTTTCATTCCAGCTTTTTCGCCACCTCCCCAAGTGTATTTGCTGCCTTGAAGTCCTTTGTATTTTCTTACACGCGCTACAACTTCTGCAGAATTTAAAGTAGAAAATACAGCTCGCTGCAAAGTATCTACCCATTCAAAAGTAGTATTCTCTTTAGGATTAGCTGTGAAATCATCAGTTGTAATGGGTTTTATCGGCAATGCCAAATCGGTATGCCAAAGTGGGCGTGGCTGAGGAGAAAACCAACGATCTATCATTAAACGCGTAAATGTGCGCTTACCCGTCTCTTGCTTCATCACAAACTTTACAATGTAATTGCCCTCAAAGTCAATATTCGACTCAAAAGCATACTCACCCTTGTTGTTTGTACGAGTTGCTCCCTCTATACTTTCGCCAATTACCTTGTGATCTTGAAAACGATACCCATACATATTTAAGGTAGCATTAGCAAGCGGCTCATGCTTTTTGTTGTCTTTATAAATTTTTCCACGAAGTATCAGTTTGTTTTCAATAGGTTGCTTTAACTGAAAAGAATCTTTGCCACACATAACCTCGAACGTATTGGTGCGCCACCCTTGCACCAACATTAATAGGTCGAGCATACGTCTGTGTGCAGCATCATTCTTGATAAAATATAGGTCAGGACGATGAATGTAGCCTTTTAATTCTGATGCAAGCAATAGATAGCCTTCAAAGCCACCATCGTTGGTTGATACGAAGTTGCCTCCTTCGTCTCGTACCACAACAGACATGGTTGCTCCCTTAACCGAACGCCCCATAGCATCTACAGCACGCATTTGAAGAACGATAGGAGAAAATGGTCCATACCATTTTTGATTTTGTTTTACACTTAACTTTACGTAACGCGTTTTTTCATCTTGCTTTATTGGCACCCAAAACAAACGTGTGGCAAGGCTATTGCCTAGTTCATCAAAAAGTTCGGCACGACAAACGCCACCTCTTAATGCTTTATGGGGTACGAGTATTTCTACACTTTCGTTATTGACTGTAAGTGTGTCGAAATAGCACACATTTTCACGATTAAACACAGCAAGCCCTAATAGTTTAGATGTCCCACGAAGACTATCTCCAACTGCTACTTGAATGAGTTCTCCTTCGTCACTATAATCTGCATGTATTGCATAAGGGGCGACTCGTGTGGGCAATGCTATAGCTCCTACTTTTTTATCACCCTTGTATATTTTCCGATTAGACGATAAACAAACGTGGCCGCCCATAAAATCGGAGGCTAAATCAAAAGTACCCATACCATCGTGTTCGGGCACAGAAGTCGCATAGATACGACCTTTATTATCGTATATTTTTAAAGTATCTTCTATTACAGCACCTTTTCCATCGGTTAGTTTGTAGGCTATACGCTGATTGGCCCCTTTTACTCGCTTTCCACCCTCAGGGTAGAAATTTAGTAATGCACCTCTGTCATTTTTCATTACGTACGGACGCGGGTCGCCTAAGGTAACTTGGTCATGCGCCAAAGGTTCAGGAATGGATAATTGTACGATGTCTCGTAACTGCGTTTTGTCTACCTTTTTATTGGGATTGCTGGTTGAGAAAACAGGGATTATTCTTGAAAAACAAGCTTCAGTATTCCAATTAACCATTTCGCGCGTATACGCTCTAACCTCATAATAGCCAGCATATACTGGTAATTGTAACGAAAACATACCATTGGCAGTACCTAAGGAGTCTAATTTGTGAATGTTTTGTGTAATCATCTGCCCGTCAGCATTCAACAATTCAATGTAAAGAATTCGACTCAGATTGGTTGGTTTCAAAGAAGAAGCTCGTACAACGTAAGCCTTATACCAAATAGTGTCACCCATCAAATAGCCTAAATTGTCAAAATGTACATACACTTTTTCACGCGGAAAGTTATAATCAAACCGCGCGGCACGCTTAAATTGGCTAAACAATTGTTCTGTCTCTGACAGAACTTGTTGCGCTTTAAGACTACTTGTAGTCATTAACAAAATGACAATAAAAAGAATATGCTTGGCAAGTGCTTTCATAGGTGATTAGCTGACAACTTAACTATTTGAATTACACATCGGACAGGTTGCATCTTCGCTGGTACAATCTATCAAGTCTCCGCCGTAACTGCATTCTATACGATAGCTTTCATAGGGTGCATGAACGTATGTATAAAAAGATTCTACTTTAGCAGAATCTGGCTTGTATATATTTGCCGCAAAATTTGTTGCAGCATTAAAAGCCTTTTTTCTGTCAAAATCACGGAAATATTCGTAATCTATTACTTCATGTTTACAAGGCTCTTTTCGGTGCGTAACGCTATTTATATCATATGTATGTGTTTTATAATGCACTTCCACACGATATTCAATAAATGTACACATCATGTGTGTTGCGACTTTTACGTGATTATAGCCTAATGGCTTTGTAGTGGCACATGCTTCATGTCTATGTTTAGGAATGCCATAATTATGATAAGCATATCTAAAGTTCATAAACAATATAGCCATAATGGCTAATGAACCTATTATATACCTTACGTTTTTCATTAGTTTTTAATTTAAAATTAGTTAGTGGCAAAAGTACAAAGTTTTACTTTGCTAAAGCAAATAAAATGTAGATTTTTCTGTGATAATAGGCGTATAGGTCAAATTGCAGGATGAAATCACATTCTGGAAATTAGGTACTATAGTGGCAAAATTAAGTTCGCTAACGAGAGTAAAATGAAATTAGTCCTCGTTAGCGTAAAAACTACTCGTCGTTAGTGTTAATATTAGTCGCCGAGAGTTGATTTTCATGTCTTATTATGCTTAGTTTTTGTTTAGACTGCTCCAAAATGTTCCCATTACAAGTATAGGAAGTATGGTTGAAAATGTCAATATTCATTACCTCTTAGGGCCTTTATTCCGGCTCAAATGCTATAGGAATCCCCTTCTTATCTAAATCCAGAACATAATATCCCAAGGGCGATATTTTAGAACCCCAGATCATTACAATCTTGTTAGTGTTTTTTGTTCCCTCCCCCGATTAGTTCCAATCAATCAATACCCCCTCTTTGGTGATGCCACGCACGCTGATGTCGAGTGTAGAAGTTTCACGAGAGTTGGTGAAGAATATTAGGTTGGCTTTACCCTCGTGGTCGGTTGTGACATTCGGAGCCCAAAGTAACGTGCGGCGCATGTCTTTGTCAGAGGGGAGATCAAACTTGCGATAGTTGGGCGAATAAAACTTTACCTTGGGCGTGAAGCCTACGATGTGGCGATATTCAACCCCCTTGCGGCTACGCGAACGATATTCCTCTGGCAACGTGTAGATGTAGATAGAGTAGAAGGTGTCGGCAGTGCGTACCTCCTTGCCAGTAATGTTGTCAACTCCCTTGTTGTCGCGCACGACGGAAATGGATTTCACTTCACTACAAAATAAGTCGGGTATGCCAGGCTCATTGTCAATGTATGTGTTAATCTTGCGGCCGCGATATTCGAAGTCGTGCTCCGTATGGTCGCGCAAGTTTTGTTCGAATTGAGAGGGCTTGTCAGTGTTATCATCTTTTCCCTTTTCGGCATTGTCAAAGATGTTGTCAATCAATCGCACTCCCTGATCGACATCAGAGTAGCGGCTATACTCGAACTTATCGCTTTCAAGCATGCGAAATACCTCCAAAACTTCCAATTTAGAGCCTGCGCCATAGTCCTTAAGTCGCTCGTATTCTTTCTGAATGTCGTAATACTTAGTCGTGTGGCGCATTCCGTTCTGTTCGCCACCGCCCCAAGTGTAGCGATTGCCCGTGAAGCCGTGGTAACGCTTAACGTGAGTCACCACCTCAGCTTGATGAAGCGTGGTGTACATCGTCTTTTGTATGGTATCTTTCCATTCAAAGGTGCGGCTATCGCGAGGGTTAGCGTTATGGAGTTGTCGCGCCTGATTATCTGCTCCGTTGTAGAGTGTCAGATTGAGTTCGGGAGCATAGAAAGGGCGGGGTAGGGGCGAAAACCATCGGTCGAGCGTCAGTCGGCTCCACGTCTTTTGGTCCTTATCCCCCGCGCGCATGGTAAATTGTGCCAAGTATTCCCCTTCGTAGTTGACATTTGATTCGAAAGCAAATCGTCCTACGCTATCCGTGTGCGTATGTGCCTCCAATGTGCCAGGCATTGGTTTGCCGTTTTCAAATTGGTAAGCATGCATATTGAGATTGACGTTAGAAAGTGGAGTTAGCTTGTCGTTGTCCTTATAGATAGTGCCACGCAGAATGAGTTTTTCCTCAATCGGTTGTTTATGTACAAACTCCTTTGTGCCACACATCACGTCAAATGAGTTGGCACTCCAACCCTGTACGAGCAGTAATAGGTCAAGCATGCGGCGGTGGGCTGCATCGTTGCACTCAAAGTAGAGGTCAGGTCGGTGAATGTACCCCTTAACCTCAGAAGCCAATAACATGTATCCCTCAATACCTCCATCGCGATTGGATAGAATATTGCCCGACTCATCGCGCACCGACACAGAGAGTGAACTCCCTTGTATAGGTTGGCCTTGTGCCGTCGTGGCTTGGATTGCAACGACGGCGGGTGAGAATGGTTGGTATTCATATTCATTTTGCTTCACGTCAATGTGTGCAAAGCGTGTACTATCCATCTTCTCAAATGGTACCCAAAAGAGACGTGTTGCAAGGCTAATGCCATCCGTATTGAAGAGTTCCAAACGATTGACACCGCCACGCAATCCTTTGCGTGGAATAAAGAGTTCTTCGGGTGCAGCGTTGACGGTAATGGTGTCGAAATAACACACGTTTTCTCTATTAAATATTGCCACCCCTAACAGATTTCCCTCTGGAGCTTGGCTCCCCTTGCTGATTTGTACCGCCAGTCCATCCGTCTGTTCAGAGGCAAAGAGAGCGTAAAACCCTTTACATTCGGGCAAGTTATTTTGTCTTTTACGCACCTTTCGCGAGATAGCGTCAGATTGGAGCGTCACATAACCCCCATTGCCAAAGTCTGCAGACAATATGAAGTCGCCCATCCCATCGTGCTCACACTGCGCAGTGGCATAGAGCGTGCCGTCTTGTCGGTAGATTTGTAGCGTATCATAGACTGGCAGTCCGCGACCATCGGTTAACTTGAAAGCAATGCGTTGCGCGGCACCTTCAACTCGTTCTCCACCCTCAGGGAAGAAGTCTATCATGCGATCAGAATTTTTTTTGAGATGGTAAGGACGTGGGCTACCCAATGACCCTGCATTCTCATCTGTCGGTTGTGGTATAGAAAGCTGCGTGATATCTTTTGAGAGCGTTTTCTCCATTTTGCGTTGCGGGTTGCTCCCTGTGAATACAGGAATAACGCGTGAAAAACAAGCCTCTGTACCCCAGTTGACCATCTCACGTGTGTAGGCTCTCACTTCGTGATAACCTGAGTGAATGGGAAGTTGTAGTGAAATGGCGCCATTAGCTGTCCCCAAACTGTCGAGTTGAAGCGTTTGTTGCACCAATTGTTGTCCGTCATCGCTAAGCAATTCCACATAGAGCACGCGGCTTAAGTTGGTGGTGCTGAGCGATGAAGCTCGCACAACATAGGCTTTGTACCAAATGGTGTCGCCTTCGAAGTAGGCAGAGTTGTCGAGGTGAACGTAAACCTTCTCACGTGGGTAGCGATAATCAAAGCGTGATGCTGCCTTGAATTTATCAAAAAGTTGTTCTGCCTGACTTGTTTGTGCCTGTGTTTGGGTACAACCAAACAGTATAGTTAATACGATTAGTAGAAAGGTGTGTTTGTGCATATCGCATGGTTTTATAAATATTTAGAGAGTTATGAGGTTGTTTTTTTACCCTCTTAACCCTCTAATAACCAACCCTTTATAAGTATTTTTTTAAGAATGCCTCCATGGCGCGATAGAAGTCGAAGCGGTTTTCTTGGTTGTGAAAGCCGTGGCCTTCATTGTCCTTTACCATGTATTCAACTTCGATGCCACGTTCTTTCAGAGCAGCTACCATTTGGTCGCTTTCGGCTTTGTTGACACGAGGATCGTTAGCACCTTGGGCAATAAACAGAGGAACGCGTATTTTGTCAGCATGTAGGGCAGGGGAAGTGGCAGCTAATTGCTCAGCATCCTTTTCGGGGTCGCCTACCTGTTCGTACATCATTTCGAGCATGGGACGCCAGTAGGGCGGAATCGTCTTCATAAAGGTAAAGAGATTGCTCACACCAACGTAGTCAATGCCACAAGCATATACGTCAGGGGTTAACGTTAGGCCTGCTAAAACAGCATAGCCACCATAGCTACCGCCATAAATGGCAACGCGGTCTTTGTCGGCAATACCTTGTTCAATTAACCAATTAACGCCGTCGGTAATGTCGTCTTGCATCTTTAGTCCCCATTGCTTGTAGCTGGCTTCTAAGAACGAACGGCCATAGCCCGTTGAACCTCTAAAGTTCATTTGAAATACGGCGTAACCTCTGTTGGCTAAGAATTGCACCTCTGATGAATAGCCCCAGCAGTCGCGTGCCCACGGGCCACCATGAGGATTGATTACTACGGGGAGCTGATGAGCTTCGTTGAGCGAAAGTCCGTTAGGTAATGTTAGATATGCTTCAATGGTGAGTCCGTCACGTGAAGTGTACTTAACGGCGTGCATCTCGTTCATGTCCTCAGCCTTTATCCACGGAGCTAATTCAGCCATGGGTGTTGCCTCGTCTGTTTGTGCGTCATAGAACCAATAGGCACCGCGTGTGCGGTCGCCGCCAACATATATCAGGTAATGCTCTTCAGCCTTATCAGTGTCGGCTATGCCATAGCGTTGGTTAGGGAAGTGAGCTTTGATGCGAGTACGCAGCGCCTCTTCATCTGCGTCGAAATAGTGGCGAATGGGTTCTTTGTGCCCTGTGCAGTAAACGCTCAGTAGCTTTTTACGCTTGCGTGAGTAGCTAATGCTCGAAATGTCGTATTGGTCGTTTTCGTAAAGTAACTCCAACTCTTGACAGTTGGCAGGGTTCATGCGTACCAATACCGTCTTGTCGCGTCCAAGATTGGTGGCGGCATAGACCTCTTTATTGTCAGGTGTAAACTCCATGAAGCTAACCACATCGCGGAAGTTGGTGGTTAATACTGCGCGGAAAGGTTCGTCTTCAGTGTCGCGATAAAGCACCTGCGTGTTAATGCCGTCAACAATGGCTGTTGCTACACGCAACTTCCCTTCGTGGTCGGTCATCCAACCTTGAATGTTGCCAGGGTTTTCGGCTAATAAGGTGAGTTCTCCTGTCTTGAGGTTAAGTCGATAAGGGTCGAATACCTCAGGATTGCGACGGTTCATACCTATCAGTACGAAGTCATCTTGCTCTTCAAGGTCGTCAATCAGACTTGTTCTGACTCCTTTAAATGCTGTATAGGCCCGTTCGTCAGATCCGTCACGTAGTACACCATAGAGTTGGTAGTTCTCGTCACCAGCAGTGTCTTTCATGTAAAGCAAACGCTCATTGTCGGCCCACATATAGCCTGCTACGCTACGTTCAGTTTCGTGCGTAATGCGTAGTGCTTGTTCGTCGGTTTTGCCGACGGCGCGTACAAAAACGTTCAGACGGTCTTCATAAGGAGCCATGTAAGATATGTACTTGCCGTCGGGCGAAAGTTGGTAACCTGTTCGCTCAGAATTGCGAAAAAAGTCTTCAAGTGGAAGGAAGGGTTTCATGAAATTATGGTATGTTTTATTTGCAAATTTACAGTTTTTACACATACTTTCGTACCTTTGCAGAAAACAATCACTTAAAAACGTATATACATATAATGCATACACTTGTATTGGTAACAACAGAGTTTGCAGCCGTTGCACACTTAATGATGAGCTTGGTAATGTTTTACTTAGCGCGTCGCAGTGTGCAGTTTCTGTCGCAAGCTTGGATTATGTTGCTTATCTGTTTGATGTATTGTGGCGCTTTGTTTTTTATAGCTACGCATGGGGTAGTGCCGCAGTTGGGCATATTACATCCCGTGTTGCTCATCTATTTATTGGCTTGCTCTTATTTGCAGAGTATTTATCCCTTAGGGCTTTGTATGCCAGGCTATTTGCAGTGGGGACGTATGTGGGGTTATGCTGTACCAGCGCTTGTTCTTATCTTTATATATGGAGTGGGGGCTGCGGTAGGTAGCAACATGGCCAATGTCTATACTTTCGATGATATTGTTCACTTTTTCCTATCGGGCGATGTGGTGTTACGCATCATCTGTTTGTTGCTATCGGGCTATTACATTTGTAATATATTCCGTCTTCCACATCGTTTGGTGCGTAGTATGCAATTGCCTAGTGACTTGATAGCCTATGGTGCGTTGTTAGGATTTGTAAGCTTGTTCTTTGTCTTTATTACGATAAAGTTCAATTGGACATTAGTATGCATTTACATGTTCCTCTTTACGTTGGTCAATATGTTCTTGTTTTTCCGCATATTGCGCCCTACGGTGTCGGCCATGTCATATCCAAGTTTTCGCCAGGTAGAGAAGCCCCCAACGAAAGAGGAGATTACGCAGTCAGAAGCCGACGACTTCAATGAGGCCAACCTTCACCGTTTTGAAGTAATGGAGTATGTTATGCAACACGAGAAACCCTATATTGATGTGGCCTTCAATCGCGAACGCTTGTGCCGTCTGGCGGGTTTTAATCGTCACATGGTATTGCAGAGTTTGCGTTCACAAGGGTATAACGACATACACGAATACATTATGCGCTATCGAGTGGCCGAGGTAAAGGCGCGCATAGAGCGTGGTGAAATAACAGACATAAAGCAAGTAATTGACGTAGGTTTCCGTTCAACCACCACCGCTACTTCCTCTTTCGAACGCTACGAAGGTGTCGACTTGGCAGAGTTTATTGAAAATACGAATGATAGCCGAGCAGCGATGAAATAATGGATTTTTTTCTTAAAAAAGTAGCATAATAAAAGGGCAGACCAAAAGTCTGCCCTTTTATTGTTTTTTAGATAAGCTGCAATTTGACAAACAGTCCACGAACAAACCTAACGGCCTCACCCCTTCCCCCTGTCCTCAAGGAGAGGGGGAAGGGGTGAGGCTCCAATTGCAGTTTATCTAAAAAATATGATTTACTTTACTCTTCCACCTCATTGTTAGGGTCTTCAGAACCTTCGCTGAGTAGGTCTGTACCCCAGTGAGTTGAGGCTAAGCGCTTTTCGCGATCAACGACTTCTTTGGCCTTCTTGGCATAGATAATCATGCGCAAAGATTGTGAGTAAGAAACGTAGTTCCACAACCAGTTGAAGAGCACAATCATCTTGTTACGTACGCCTAAGATAGAACGCAAGTGAACAACGAGCCACAATACCCATGCCAAGAAACCACCAAACTTCATGCTGCTAAACTCTGCTACGGCGCGGTTGCGACCTACAGTGGCCATGGTGCCGAGGTTCTTGTAGTGGAAGGGCTTCATTTCTTTGCCTGCTGCCAATCGCTTGAGGTTCTTGGCCAAGTTGTTGCCTTGTTGAATGGCTACTTGGGCTAACTGTGGGTGTCCGCCGGGCCATTTATCGTCACCGTCGGGCATGATGCACTGGTCGCCAATGCAGAATACGTTGTCTAATCCTTGCACTTGGTTATAAGCGTCGACTACAATGCGATGACCACGACCTAAATGTGAAGGGTCGAGGTTGCCAACAGGCTGTGCTGCCACACCGCTCACCCAAATGAACGTACGAGTGGCAATGCTGCTACCATCTTTCAGCATGACATTGTGGTTCTTATAGTCGGTTACCATTTTATTGAGCAATACGTTTACGCCCATGGTGCGTAAGTACTTCTCAACCTTTTGGCTTGATTCATTGCTCATGGCAGCTAATAAGCGTGGCCCAGCCTCTATCAAGTAGATGTTCATCAATGAAGTAGGGAGGTCGGGATAGTCTTTGGGCAATACGAAGTTCTTCATTTCGCTCAGTGCACCAGCAATCTCAACGCCCGTAGCACCACCACCCACGATTACAACGTTGAGTAGCTCTTGACGCTCTTTGTCGGTAGCGCAAGTTAAGGCACGCTCAAAGTTGTCGAGTAGGGCATTGCGCAGTCCCATGGCTTCGCTCACATTCTTCATTGGCATGGCTTGCTCGGCCACGTTTTTATTGCCAAAGAAGTTAGTTGTAGCTCCAGCTGCCAAAACTAAGTAGTCATAGCTTACCTTACCAATTGACGTCTGAATAATCTTATGTTCGGGAAAGATAGAGCGCACTTCAGCCATGCGATAGTAGAAGTCGTTGCGCTTTTGGAAAATCTTACGGAAAGGGAAAGATATAGAGCTTGGTTCGATACCTGCTGAAGCAATTTGATAAATCAGTGGTGGAAATTGATGATAGTTGTTGCGATCAACCAAAACAACCTGATAGTTGCTTTTGCGCAATTTGTTTGCCAACTTAAGGCCGCCAAAACCACCGCCTACTATTACCACTCTCTTCTTGTCGGTTTTAGGAACGTTAAAGCTCATATTTGTTAGTCGTATTCTGTGTTAGATAATTATGTATTAGGAGGGCTTAAAACACAATATTTAGCCAATTTCCTCTTTTGCAAAGTTACAATCATTATGTTATATTTCGTAGTAAATAGCCATAAAAGATATACGAAATGTATTTTTTTGTTTTTTTAGTTTATACTATGTTATACTGATGTTACAAAAAAGTGACAAGGTTAGGACTGTGTTTGATTTAGCATTCGTGAAAAGTGTATGTGATGGCCTCGCATCTTTAACAAACTAACGGCCTCACTCTCTTATCAAGGGTGAGGCCGTTAATTATATGGAGAAAAAGATGTGTTATGCCAAGTAGTCGGTTACGTTCTTCTCAATACGAGCAAGTACATCGCCAGAAGTCTCGGGCGTGAACTTTTCGCCTGTAATGTGTTCGTAAAGTTCGATGTAACGTGCAGAAATGCTATTAACAATTTCATCGGTCATTTCGGGCACTTGTTGCCCTTCTTTACCTTGGAAGCCGTTGTCCATCAACCATTCGCGAACAAATTCCTTTGAAAGTTGCTTTTGAGGTTCACCTTTAGCAAAGCGCTCTTCATATCCTTCAGAGTAGAAGTAGCGTGAAGAGTCTGGCGTGTGAATTTCGTCCATCAAGTAGATGGTGCCATTGTGCTTACCAAATTCGTATTTCGTGTCGACAAGGATTAAACCGCGTTGAGCAGCAATCTCAGTACCACGTTCGAAGAGGGCAAGTGTATACTTCTCAAGTACGGCATACTCCTCAGGAGTAGCTAAACCACGTGCCAAAATCTCTTCTTTTGAAATGTCGGCATCATGCTCACCAATTTCGGCCTTTGTTGTAGGAGTGATGATAGGAGTGGGGAACTTTTGGTTCTCTTTCATTCCCTCAGGCAACTTCACACCACAAATCTCGCGTACACCGCTTTTGTAAGCACGCCATGCACTACCGCAAAGGTAGCCACGTACAATCATCTCGACGGGGAAGCCCTCACACATAACGCCTACCGTGACCATAGGGTCGGGGGTGGCCAACTTCCAGTTGGGGCAGATGTCGGTAGTTGCGTCCAAAAATTTGGCGGCAATTTGGTTGAGCACTTGTCCCTTGAAAGGAATGCCTTTGGGCAGGATAACATCGAATGCTGAGATACGGTCGGTTGCTACCATGGCCAAACGGTCGCCAAGGTTATAAACGTCACGTACTTTACCATGATAAACACTCTGCTGTCCAGGAAAATGGAAATCGGTTTTTGTTAATGCTGACATTTTGTTTTATGTATTTTGTTGCAGCAAAGCACTTTTAGTAGTTGTGTCTTGCTGGAGTTTTTATATGCTTAATAAGCGGCAAGGCAAGTCTACCAATAATAGCTCACTTTACATAAAGCTTTACTGGCAGACTTGCCTTGTTCGTATTTCGTTATGGTTGTTCGCTATTCGTTGTTGCAGCTTTAGCTTGTTCGCGTAACTGCTTTCTACGTTCGTCATCGCGATTGTAGGCTTCCACTATTTTCGTAACCAACTTATGGCGAATAATGTCCTTTTGATTCATTTCGATGAAAGCAATGCCTTCTACGTTGTGTAGAATACGTTGTGCCTCTACCAATCCACTCTTTTGCGAAGCAGGTAGGTCAATTTGTGTACGGTCACCCGTAACAATCATTTTAGTGTTCCATCCCATACGGGTTAAGAACATTTTTATTTGAGCCGTTGTAGTGTTTTGTGCTTCGTCGAGAATGACCACTGCATCGTTCAATGTGCGTCCGCGCATGAAAGCAAGAGGCGCTATTTGAATCACGTTTGTGTCCATATACTCTTGCAACTTGGCAGCAGGAATCATCTCTTGCAGTGCATCATAAAGAGGCTGCAAGTAAGGGTCAATCTTGTCTTTCATATCGCCAGGTAGAAAGCCTAACTTCTCACCTGCTTCAACGGCAGGACGACTCAAGATGATTTTCTTTACACTTTTGCTTTTCAAGGCACGTACCGCTAAGGCGATAGCTGTATAGGTCTTGCCTGATCCTGCTGGGCCTATGGCGAATATCATGTCACACTTGTCGTAAGCTTCTACCAACTTACGTTGATTGGCTGAACGAGGGGTGATGGGCTTGCCGCCTGTGCTATATACAATGACGTCTTGTGCCGTTTCGCTTTGCGTAATGTGTCCTTTAATTACGTTGAGAATGTCCTCTTCTGATAGATTGTTGAACTTGGCACAATGGTGCTCTAATTTCGTAAAAATATCTTCGAAATTAGCCATTTCTTCCTCATCGCCCATTACGCGCACCACGTTGTCGCGAGCCATAATGCGCAATTTAGGACATAAGGCACGCAACATTTTTATGTTTACGTTGTTAACTCCGTAGAAGATTACGGGGTCGGCTTCTTCGAGTATGAAATGCTTTTCAATCATTGAGTTGACCAAGATGAGGTGCTATCAGGAGCACATCGAAATGTTGTTTAGTTTTATTTACGTGCAAAATTAAAAAATCCGATTGAAATGCACTAACTTTGTGTGCGCTATTTAGCAAAATCCTTACGACAAAAGAGCATATTTATTACGAATGAAACAATTATACCAACCTCGACGTATTCACTTTCTAACCGCTTTCGTATTGATAGTCATAGCATTAGCTATTACGAAATGTGTTAATCCACAGTTGGCTCTTCCCCGACTTCTTAGTGAGAATGACTCGATAAAGAACGAACCCAAACATGTGCCCGATAGCATAGAGTTGCAAGCGAAGCGGGTTGACGGTATCTTTTTAAAGGAGCGAAATCGACTAACGTTGTTAAAAAAAGACGGATCACCAGTTAAGAATCGCGTAACAAGTGTGCCACGTTTTGAAACGTCTTTTCCCGACTTGAATGATGTGCAGTTGGCTACGGCAAGTCGTTTAGGCATTCCGATGATAGAAAATCGTGATGAGGCGCATCATCGTATGAAAGATTTGGTGTATATCGCTGATAATCCGTTTTATACTGTTCAACGCTTACACCAATCTATTCCCTATCTCGTGCCTCGTGCTGCAACGCTTCTTAATCAAATCGCTCGAGCTTTTAATGACTCTTTAGCCACAAAGGGCTATCCCCCTCATAAGTTGCTTATTACCTCTGTATTACGTACCAAAGCTGATGTACAGAAATTGCGGGGCTTTAACTCCAATGCTTCCGAAAATTCGTGTCATCAATATGGTACTACTTTCGATATTTCGTACAATCGCTTTCTCGAAATCGAACCTGACGGCAAGAGCAACATTCGTTGGGTAACAGTCTATAAGTCCATCTTGGCTGAAGTCTTAAACGACATGCGTGAGATGGGAGCCTGTTACGTAAAATATGAAGTACACCAATCGTGCTTTCATGTAACGGCAAGGTAATAGTTTGTGACAAAGATAGTGCAAACCGAATGCAAAAAGCCAAGCTTGCTTGAGATTTT
>OGHM01000509.1_pt1 | contig 20513 bp, 16 predicted proteins | sample 1571531 | NCBI WGS metagenome assembly OGHM01 (sample SAMEA2582031, study PRJEB24529) | metagenome | biome: Human gut stool | place: China | collected 2011 | reverse complement strand
AACAGATTGTAGAAATTATCATGAAGGGATTAGCATAATGGAAAAGGTGTCGATTGTTGTACCAGTTTATAACGTTGAAGATTACTTGAAATATTGTGTTGATAGTTTAATTAATCAATCGTACAAGAATATTGAGATTATTTTGGTAGATGATGGCTCTACGGATGATTCTGGAAGAATATGTGATGAGTACGCCCAAGAAGATGATCGTGTTAGAGTCTTGCATATTGAGAACGGAGGCCTATCTAATGCTCGAAATACGGGTGTAAATGTTGCTTCTGCTGAGTGGGTTATTTTCATTGATTCTGATGATTACTATGACCGTAGAACTGTTGAATATTTAGTGCAGCTTCAAAAGAAGTATGCTGTTGATCTTGTGGCAACTTCTGTTATTGAAGTTAGGGATTTCCAAAGCGATGATTTTATAGGTTCATTGACTGACATAGATTCTTTGAAATTAGATCGCTATACAGCTTTGAAGGAGATGTTTTATGGAAATATAGTGGGAACCCATCCAGGGGGAAAACTATACAAAAAAGAAATATTAATGAAGTTTCCTTTTCCAAAGGGTATGATCTATGAAGATTTGGCTGTCTCTTTTGAGCATATTGGAGCATGTAATGAAATTGCCGTAGGATACATCAATTTATACAAATACTATCGAAGACCTGGAAGTATTGTCAATTCTTCATATAGTGATAAATTTTTAGACTTCTATAAGGCTATAGAGTTGAATAGAGAATATGTTGAGAGAGACTATCCTAATGATCAGGAAATGAAGAAAGCACTTACTGTACGCTATGTTTTTAAGGGGTTACATGTAGTCCATGCTTTACTAGGCTCTCAAATGTATGAGCAAGTTAACAAGATTCGCAAAGAGTATCGTCGCTATTGGAAAGATATTCTAATCAATTCACATATTACAAGAAAAAATAAACTCAAATACCTTCTTTTGCTCCTTTCTCCTCATTTGTATCAAAAGGTGAGAGCAAAACTAGGCTAGATTGCTAAATAGCCATGTTCTAGAGAAGGAAAAGAGACAACATCAGGAGGTTTAGGATGATTTATGCAGGGATTTTAGCAGGTGGAACAGGCTCACGGATGGGGATTACGGATATGCCCAAACAATTTTTGGATTTGGGTGGACGTCCTATTTTAATCCACACGGTTGAGAAGTTCTTATTGGTCCATGAGATTCAGAAGATTGTATTGGGGATTCATCCGGACTGGGTGACCTATACGGAAGATCTGGTAGACAAGTACTTGTCTTCATATAAGGACCGGATCTTGGTTGTAGAGGGAGGAAGTGACCGCAACTCTACCATCGAAAACATCATCCTGGCTATCGATGAGGTGCAGCCTTTGACAGAAGAGGATATTATCGTCACCCATGATTCGGTTCGTCCTTTTGTTAGCCTAAAAACTATCCAAGAAAACATTGAACTAGCCAAGAGCCATGATGTTGTAGATACAGTGGTCGAAGCGACCGATACCATTGTTCAAAGCTTGGACAATACCTTTATCACGGAGATCCCAGAACGCCAATACCTCTATCAGGGTCAAACCCCTCAAACCTTCAAAATGAAAGACTTTCTTACCTTGTATCATGATTTAAGTGACCAACAAAAAGAAGTCTTGACAGATGCCTGCAAGATCTTTGTCATTAATGGCAAAAAAGTTGCCCTTGCAAAAGGGGAATATTCCAATATTAAAATTACGACGATTACAGATTTGAAAATTGCACGCGGTATGATTGAGGACAATTAATATGTTGAACCAAATCTTTCAGCTGACCCAGCCGAAAAATATCACCATCAAATACCAAGAAGAAGACATGAGCCGTGGAGACAAGGTGTTAATACGCCCTTATTACATGGCTATTTGTCATGCGGACCAACGTTACTATCAAGGGAAACGGGATCCTAAGGTGCTTAAAAAGAAATTACCCATGGCCCTGATCCATGAGTCGTCTGGTATCATGGTAGCGGATCCTACGGGAACCTATCAACCAGGACAGATTGTGGCCATGGTTCCCAATCAACCTCCTCATCAAACAGAGGGTGTCTTCTTTGAAAATTATTTGGAGGGGACGCACTTCTTGTCTAGTGGCTTTAATGGCTTTATGCAGGAAGTCGTTGCCTTACCGCTGGATCGTGTAGTGGCTTATCCAGAGGAAGTTCGGGGTCCTGTGACAGCTCTGGCGGAATTTAGTAGTGTTGCCATGCATGCCATTCATCGCTTTGATCTCATTGCCCATCAACGAAGAGAGTCTGTTTTGATTTTAGGAGATGGGAGTCTTTCATATGTGGTTGCGACTTCTTTGCACTATCTTTATCCAGAGCTGAAGATTACAGTTGTTGGGCGTAATAGTGATAAACTACAATTGTTTAATTTCATTCATCAGGCCATTTTAACCAGCGAGTTGACAGACGATCAACGGTTTGATCACGCCTTTGAGTGTACTGGTGGCCAAGGAAGTGAACCGGCCATCAATGACATTATCGATCATATCAAGCCCCAAGGAACTGTGATGTTAATGGGGGTTAGTGATAACCGGGTCGCAGTTAATACAAGAGATGTACTTGAAAAGGGCTTGACTTTTGTAGGATCTTCTCGCTCAGGTCGTGAGGATTTTGAGCGGGCTGTAGAGATGCTGGCTAATCGTCGGGTCCAAAGCCGTTTGAAAAACATTATCCACGTTGATGGAGAAGTTCAAACCATTCCAGATATTCATCGAGCTTTTGCGACGGATTTGATCACACCGTTTAAAACGGTCTTCAAGTGGGGATTGTAGACAGTCATGAAAGTGTTAAAAAATTACGCCTATAATCTCTCCTACCAGTTGCTGGTGATTATCTTACCGATTATTACCACTCCGTATGTGACGCGGGTCTTTAGCTCGAATGACTTGGGGACCTATGGCTATTTCAACTCCATCGTCACCTATTTTATCCTTTTGGCGACCTTGGGAGTGGCTAACTACGGGACCAAGGAGATCTCAGGACACCGCAAAGACATTCAAAAGAATTTCTGGGGGATTTATACCCTCCAGTTAGGAGCGACATTTGTGTCCATCCTACTCTATGTCTTGCTGTGCTTGGCGCTTCCTTCCATGCAAAACCCTGTTGCCTATATCTTAGGGCTCAGTTTGGTTTCAAAGGGACTCGATATCTCCTGGCTTTTTCAGGGGTTAGAGGACTTCCGCAAGATTACGGTTCGGAATATAACGGTCAAACTGGTTGGAGTCATCTCCATCTTCTTGTTTGTCAAATCTGCTAATGATCTGTATCTCTATGTATTCTTACTCACTATCTTTGAGCTCTTAGGTCAGCTCAGTATGTGGCTACCTGCTCAGGAATTCATTGGGAAAGCCCATTTTGATATGGCCTATGCACGGGTGCACTTAAAACCGGTCATTCTGCTCTTTTTACCGCAGATTGCTATTTCCCTCTATGTCACCTTGGATCGGACTATGCTGGGGGCTCTCGCCTCTACAAAGGATGTAGGGATTTACGACCAGGCCTTGAAATTGGTTAATATTTTGCTGACCCTTGTGACGTCTTTAGGAAGTGTCATGCTTCCGCGCGTGGCGAGTCTCTTGGCTTCCGGAGATCACAAGGCTGTCAATAAGATGCACCAAATGTCCTTTTTGATCTATAATTTGGTCATCTTCCCAATCATTGCGGGTATGCTGATTGTCAACGATGACTTTGTTCGATTCTTCTTAGGGAAGGATTTCCAAGATGCTCGCTATGCCATCGCTATCATGATCTTCCGTATGTTCTTCATCGGATGGACCAATATCATGGGGATTCAAATTCTCATCCCGCATGATAAGAACAAAGAATTTATGCTGTCAACCACGATTCCTGCTATCGTCAGTGTCGGGTTGAATGTGCTCTTCTTACCTCATTTTGGTTTTATCGGTGCAGCCATTGTATCCGTCTTAACAGAATCCTTGGTATGGCTGATTCAACTGTACTATACCCGTCATTACCTCAGGGAAGTTCCAATTATTGGATCTATGACAAAAATTATTTTTGCATCTGCTGTGATGTATGGCCTCTTGCTCCTTATAAAACCATTCCTACATTTCACCCCTACTCTGAATGTACTCGTGTATGCGGTGCTTGGTGGGATCATTTATCTGATCGCTATCCTATCTCTGAGAGTGGTAGATGTGAAAGAATTAAAACAACAATTTTTAAATAAACAGTAGAGAGTAGAAAGGAAGGATATGAATTTTTAAGTAAACAAAATCTTTAGAAAAGAATGCTATAGCACAGGTGTTCCCAAAGCAGGCATTCCAATCTAGACAGAATGAGCTTTTCTTTAAAAATTCTTTATCAGGTAACTTAATGATAAAAATGAAATTTGACGATCTACTGGTTGGTTTTGTCGTCTCGATTGTGATCTTCTTTAATACAATATCCACTACGATGTTAAATAAGGGCTTTTTGCATGTTGGTGCGAGCTCCCTCTTAGTGGTTGTAGCTCTCTTATTACTTCGTTTTTTTAATAAAATCTCGATTCCCTATCATTATCTAATCTTGTCTGCCATGTTATTGATGGTAGCTGTTATGGTTTATTTCAAGACGGATAAGTTAAATTTCTTAGTTTATTCTCTCTTAATGGTTTTATTGGTCAATGCGGATAGGAAAGTCATTTTAAAAACTTATGTAGGTGTTGCAGGTACGATTGTCCTTGCAGTATTTCTATTGTCACTGTTAAAGGTTGTTCCAAACTTACAATATAGTCGGGGTGCTGTTATCCGTAATTCATTTGGGTTTATCTATCCAACAGATTTCGCAGCCCATTGTTTCTACCTTTATGTCGCAATCTCCTATTTGCTAAAAGATCGGTATATTGGCTTACGATCTCTGAGTGGCGTTCTTCTAGCTCTCTTTATTATCAAGTTCTGTGACGCTCGTATGAATGCGATCTCGCTTTTGGTCGCTGTCTTGCTCTTTCTCTTCTTTTATTTTACAAAAGAGAAAAAGTTGAAGTTGTATCACTTGTTGCCTTATTCGATCATCCTTTTTTCAAGCGGAATGATCTACTTGACCTATCATTTCTCCTGGTCATCTCCACTTTATGTTCAAATTAATCAATTCATTACAGGTCGGTTAGCCTTAGGTAAAAATGCTTTTAATTTATACCCTTTGAATTGGTTCGGAACAAGAGAGGTTCAGTTTATTGGATCTGGAGGAAGCACAGAGTCTGTCCTCAATTATAATTATGTCGATTCGTCTTATGTCCAGATGTTATTTACCTATGGTATCGTACCGGTTGCTTTATTAGTCGGCATTTATGTCATTGTTTCAAAATATGAATTCAAGAAGGGACGTTATTTATTTGTTGCAATTTTGTCCCTCATTGCGATTAACTGTATGATTGAAGCATTTTGGTTTGTACCGACTTATAACATCTTTATGTTCACACTCTTTGCGACAGAAATTGTCAAGAAAAAGCCGGCCAATTCCCTCTCTTATAGTGAGGAAATTGGGGGGATTTGAAGATCTAATCTATAGCTATGAGTCTATGATATGGCTGAGAGTTTAGATATATTTTAAAATAGAAAAATAATGGAGTCTACTATGTACGATTATCTGATTGTTGGTGCTGGTTTGTCTGGAGCCATTTTCGCACATGAAGCTACTAAACGTGGTAAAAAAGTAAAAGTGATTGACAAGCGAGATCACATCGGTGGCAATATCTACTGCGAGGAGGTTGAAGGCATCAACGTCCATAAGTACGGTGCCCACATTTTCCATACGTCCAACAAAAAGGTTTGGGACTATGTCAACCAGTTCGCTGAATTCAACAACTATATCAACTCACCAATTGCTAACTACAAGGGCAGTCTTTACAATCTTCCCTTTAACATGAATACTTTTTATGCTATGTGGGGAACCAAGACTCCTCAAGAAGTCAAGGACAAGATTGCCGAGCAAACAGCTGACATGAAGGATGTTGAACCGAAGAACTTGGAAGAACAAGCTATCAAGTTGATTGGTCCAGATATCTACGAAAAGTTGATTAAGGGCTATACTGAAAAACAATGGGGACGCTCTGCGACAGACCTTCCACCCTTTATCATCAAACGTCTTCCAGTTCGTTTAACCTTTGATAACAACTACTTTAATGACCGTTACCAAGGGATTCCAATCGGTGGTTACAATGTCATCATTGAAAACATGCTGGGTGATGTAGAAGTAGAACTTGGAGTTGACTTCTTTGCCAATCGTGAAGAGCTAGAAAGCTCAGCTGATAAAGTTGTCTTTACAGGAATGATTGACCAGTACTTTGACTACAAACATGGGGAGTTGGAGTACCGTAGTCTTCGTTTTGAACACGAAATCTTAGATGAAGAAAATCATCAAGGGAATGCGGTCGTCAACTATACAGAGCGTGAGATTCCTTATACTCGTATCATTGAGCATAAGCACTTCGAGTATGGTACACAACCCAAGACAGTTATCACCCGCGAATACCCCGCTGACTGGAAACGTGGGGATGAACCCTACTATCCAATCAATGATGAAAAGAACAACGCTATGTTTGCCAAGTACCAAGAAGAAGCAGCTAAAAATGATAAGGTCATCTTCTGTGGACGGCTAGCAGACTATAAATACTACGACATGCACGTGGTCATTGAGCGTGCTCTAGAAGTCGTAGCAAATGAGTTTGATTGAAAGAAACCATAATCTATGAAATACTACTTAAAAGAAGAATTCCTGCATGATGTCAACGCAAAGAACGCAGGAAATAAAGCACGCAATGACGTAGAAAGTATTGTGAAAGAAGAAGGCTATCATCCTTTGGTCCTTTCTGTCGACAATTGGTATCAGATGAGTACCCTTGTGGCTCAACGCCATAAGGCGAAGGCTTTCGGTCAAGCCTTGGATCAACTAAAGCAAGGAGATGAGTTGCTGATCCAGTTTCCAATGCTTCACCATAGTTTTTTCTCAACCCATTTGGTTAAAAAAGCACAAAAAAGAGGGATTAAAGTCTATCTCTTGATTCATGACCTAGAAGTGCTCCGCCATGCCAATATGACGTCACTACCTTTAAAACACAGAATTCGGATGTACCTTCAAGAAGCAAGTTTTCTCAAAGCAGCTGATGGGATCATCGCTCACAATCCAGTTATGAAATCTGTCTTGGTGGATAAAGGGATCGCGGAAGATAAGATTGTTAGCCTTGGCATTTTCGACTACTTGATTCCAAATTTCCAAGAGAAGACTGGTCTAACTAAGAATCAGCCAATTATTGTGGCAGGTAATTTGGCCCAGGAAAAAGCTGGTTATCTCTATGGTCTTCCTGCAGAACCTGCCTATAATCTCTATGGTGTTGGTTTTGATGAAAGTAGAGCTTTAGAGAATGAAACTTACTTTGGATCCTTCCTACCGGATGAGCTTCCTGCAGCCCTTGAGGGTGGTTTTGGACTTGTCTGGGATGGGGATAGTGCGGAAACCTGTAGTGGTGTTTTTGGCGAGTACCTTCGCTACAACAACTCTCACAAGGCGTCGCTTTATCTAGCATCGGGCTTCCCGCTGGTGGTGTGGAAACAGTCAGCCTTGTCTCACTTTGTGCTTGAGAAGGGCTGTGGGATTGCAGTAGAGTCTCTTCATGACTTGAAGGAGACAATCGACAATCTTTCAGATGCCGATTACCAAGATTTGGTAGACAATGCCAAGCGTGTTGGCCAGGAAATCCGAGATGGTCACTACTTAAAGACAGCCTTAAAGCATTTATCATAAGATCAAAAGAAGTCAGACAGACTTCTTTTTTTAGTTTTTCAAAAAAATATCACTAATTTTAAAAATTTGCCTTATAAAACTTTTCATCGCTGAAACCGTGTGGTAAAATGATTAACGTATAAAATTTGTATAAAGGGAAGTTTATATGAAAAAGAAAGATCTTATTTTTTATGCCGGAGCGGCAGTCTTGATGGCTGTATCTGCTCAGGGAGTCAGTGCAGATGAGCTGGTTTCAAATGAGGCCACTACTACTGAAGGCAACCAAGTCCAAGCTGAAAAAGCGCCAGAAGTGGCCGTTGCTGAAAAGTCGGTAGCACCTGTCGCAAGCAACTATGCAGCACCAGCAAATGTGACTGAACAGTCTGTAGCACCTGCGAGCAAGACCACGGCTTCAGAAAGTGGAACTCCATCTGTAGAGAAAGCTACAGAAGCATCGACGACTGAGAAAGAAGAAACTCCTCTTCCGTCTAATACAGGAAGCACGACCTTCTTTAACACAGGCGCTCACGCTCCTGCTGGTCGCTCAACAGATGTAGCGGTTCAGCCAAAATCATTCGTTGATGTGAGTAGCCACAACGGAGACATTAGTATTGGCGACTACCGTACCCTAGCTAATAAAGGCGTGGGCGGTGTCGTTGTCAAATTGACAGAAGACACTTGGTACAAGAACCCGAATGCGGAGAACCAAATTCGTAATGCACAGGCTGCGGGTCTGCAAGTATCGACCTACCACTTCTCACGCTATACTTCTGAGGAAGCAGCGCGTGCAGAAGCGCGATTCTACATTGCAGAGGCGCAACGCTTGAATATTCCAAAGAACACCCTCATGGTCAATGACTTTGAGGATGCCAAGATGCAGCCAAACATTAACCGCAACACCCAAGCCTGGGCGGACGAAATGCGTAAAAATGGCTACAGCAACTTGATGTTCTACACCAGTGCTAGCTGGTTGGATGAAAACAACCTTCGCAAGAAAGGTCCTGTCAACACCGCTCAATTTGGGCTTCAGAATTTCTGGGTTGCCCAATACCCTTCTCCAAAACTATCTGTAAACGATGCGAAAAGTTTGCGTTACAATGGGAAAGCTGGCGCCTGGCAGTTCACTTCTCAAGCGGAATTGCTTCCAGGAAAACACCTCTTTGACCACAGTGTGGACTATACCGGTCGCTTCACAGCGAACGCAAAACCTGCAGCGGATCCAACAGAAGGCAGCTTAAGTGGGAAGATTGACATTGTCAATAACGATACTATGACGGGCCGCTTTGACGTTGTCATCTCAAATGTTCAGGCACCAAATGGAGTTCGAACCGTTTCTGTACCGATCTGGTCAGAAACAGGTGGTCAAGATGACCTTGTTTGGTATACAGCTAATCGTCAAGCAAATGGGACCTATACCGTCAATGTAAAAGCAGCGGACCATAAAAACTCAACCGGTCTTTACAATGTCCATCTTTACTATGTTCAGAACAATGGACAAATGACGGGTGTGGGTGGAACAACGACGACAGTAGCCATTGGAAAGAAAAATCAGACACCAGTATCAGCTGATTTGACTATTGCAAAATCAGAAAAAGACGGGACCTTCACCATTACAGCTAAGAACCTTCAAGGCTTCGATGGCTACAAGGAAGTGAAGATTCCATTCTGGTCTCATGCCAATGGGATGAAAGATATCATCTGGTACACTCCAAGTCGTCAAGCAGATGGTTCATATACTGTAACAGCCAAAGCCAGTGACCACGAAAATGCTGATGGCAAATACGAAGCGCAAGTTTTCTATGTGGATGCTAACGGACAAAACAAGTTTGTCAAGAAAGCCTTTATTGACTACACAGCTCCTAAACCATCAGCCGATCTGACCATTACAAAATCAGAAAAAGACGGTACTTTCACTATTACAGCTAAGAACCTTCAAGGTTTCGATGGTTATAAAGAAGTGAAGATTCCATTCTGGTCTCATGCCAATGGGATGAAAGACATCATCTGGTACACTCCAACTCGCCAGGTAGACGGTTCATATACTGTAACAGCCAAAGCCAGTGACCACGAAAACGCGGATGGCAAGTATGAAGCGCAAGTCTTCTATGTGGATGCCAAAGGACAAAACAAGTTTGTCAAGAAAGACTTTATTGATTTCAAAAATCAATCACGTCCAACTGCTAGTCTCTTAATCCAAAACAACAACAAGGATGCGGGTACCTTTGATGTCATCATCAAGGATGTCTACAGCCCTAAAGGGGTGCGGACTGTGCAAGTTCCTACTTGGTCTGATAAGGACGGCCAAGACGATATTCGCTGGTATGAAGCAACACGCCAAGCGAACGGAGATTACAAGGTATCGGTCAAAGCGAGCGATCACAAGAACTCTACTGGTAAGTACCATGTTCACCTCTATTACATTCAAAATGATGGATCTCGGATTGGTATTGGTACCACAACAACAGACGTAGAAGTTAGAAATGCCATGACCAAGACGCAAGCTTCTATTAAGAATGTTAATGCAACGAACGGGACTTATACAGTAGCTGTAGATCAAGCACCTCAGGGACGTCAGATTAAGAATATTCGTGTCGCAGCTTGGTCTAAAGCTCATCAAGAAAATCTTTACTGGTATTCCGCAACACCGACAGGTATGCACACAGAGATCACTGTCTCTGCCAATAATCACGGTAATGAAGCGGGCAACTATACCACTCACGTCTATGTAGACTACAAAGATGGGGGAGTTGAAGGTTTTAACCTCGGTCAGACAGCCTTGTCTCCACGAAATCAAAAGGTGAATCCACAAACAACCTATTATTCTCAACGGGATCCTCGTTGGGCTGGAAAATATTACGGTGTGAGCAATGTCGATCAGTCAGGTTGTGTGCCAACCTCTCTTGCTATGACCTTTACAGATATCCTAGGTAAAACTATTTTGCCAACAACAGTAGCTGATTATCTCTACAACAATACTGATTCATTCAACAAAGGTGAAGCAGGAACAGATTCTGATGGGATTGTAGCTGCCACTCGTAACTGGGGATTGAAGAGCCAATTGATTAATGGGGCTGGAGGCATTGCAGAAGCCCTCATGGCTGGCAAGCATGTACTTGCTGCAGTAGGTAATAGCCAATTTACTAGTGATCCTTATACTCATGAATTGGTCTTGCATGGTTATGACAATGGAAGAACCTATGTTCGCGATCCATATAATAGCGGCAACAACGGCTGGTACTCCATCAATTATCTTCACTCTATTAAGAGTAAGGACCCGATGGATAACAAGCTTGGAGCACCTTTCTTCTCAATTTTTGCATAAGCTAATCAGAAGGCCAATCTGGCCTTCTGTTTTCTTTAAAAATAGGATTCTTCTCATGATATTGTTTCTTGATCCGGCGGTTTGTGCTATAATACTACTATGTGGGTACAACCGTATAAAAAATTGTAAGGAAGATACATGAAAAAGAAAGATCTTATTTTTTATGCTGGGACAGCCGTTTTGTTGGCTTTTTCGACACAACAAGTCAAAGCCGATGAGCAACATGCGTCTGATCAAACACCAGAAAATACATCAGCTATCGTTGCAACAACAACTTCATCAGAAGCACAGAATACCGCGAGCGAAGAAGTGGGAGTTGAGAAAGGTATTCAGACAGAAAATACCGTTGCAACAGAGGCAGCACCTGTCACACCGACTCTTAGCAATAACCAGTCTTCTGACAAGGGCACTAGCGACAAGGTTGTATCAGAGCAACCAGCACCAGCTGTGGTAGCTAGTCGTGCACCATATGGCGCACGCGCACGAGTGGTAGCAGTAAGAAATGAGAGTGTTCCTCAACAGGAATCTCCTGTTTCAGCAGATTTGACTATTGAAAAATCAGATTCAGAGGGCACCTTCACCATTACGGCTAAGAATCTTCAAGGCTTGGATGGTTATGAAGAAGTGAAGATTCCATTCTGGTCTCATGCCAATGGGATGAAAGACATCATCTGGTACACTCCAACTCGCCAGGTAGACGGTTCATATACTGTAACAGCCAAAGCCAGTGACCACGAAAACGCGGATGGCAAGTATGAAGCGCAAGTCTTCTATGTGGATGCCAAAGGACAAAACAAGTTTGTCAAGAAAGACTTTATTGATTTCAAAAATCAATCACGTCCAACTGCTAGTCTCTTAATCCAAAACAACAACAAGGATGCGGGTACCTTTGATGTCATCATCAAGGATGTCTACAGCCCTAAAGGGGTGCGGACTGTGCAAGTTCCTACTTGGTCTGATAAGGACGGCCAAGACGATATTCGCTGGTATGAAGCGACTCGTCAATCAAATGGAGACTACAAGGTATCGGTCAAAGCGAGCGATCATAAGAACTCTACTGGTAAGTACCATATTCACCTTTATTACATTCAAAATGATGGATCTCGGATTGGTGTAGGGGGAACAACTACAGAAATTGAGTTCCGAAATGCCCAGATCAAGACACAAACAGGAATCAAGAATGTCAATTCTGGAGCTGGAACCTATACGGTAACGGTGGATCAAGCACCTCAGGGACGTCAGATTAAAAAGATCAGTGTAGCCGTTTGGTCGGAAAGCAACCAAAGTAACCTTTATTGGTATGACGCTATTCCAACTAACGCACATACTGAAGTTAACGTTTCTACTATCAACCACAAAAATCTTGTTGGCAACTATACTACTCACGTCTATGTGAACTATGTTGATGGTGGTGTTGAAGGCTTTAACCTTGGTCAAACAGCCCTTCACCCCCGTGCAACAGTTGATCAAACTGCTTTTAGTCCTCGTGTAACGAATGGACAACGGGACCGTATCTTACGGGCAGCAGCTAGTCTAGTCGGTGTTCGTGGCGGAACTGCAGCTCACCATCAATTGGTCAATGATTACAACAGTGTCAAACCACTTCCAGTTGGTTATACAGTGAAGACGACCGATGACTGGTGTGATATCTTTGTCACAACAGTCTTCCAGCGGGAAGGTTTGAGCGGTTTGATTGGTCGTGAATGTGGAGTCGAACGTCACATCCAGATCTTCAAACGCTTGGGCATCTGGAATGAAGATGGGACCACTACACCAAAAGCAGGGGACATCATCACCTTTAACTGGGATCAAAATAGCCAACAAAACAATGGCTTTGCGGATCACATCGGAATTGTCGAAAGCGTCTCAAACGGAATCATTCATACCATTGAAGGAAACTCCAACAACCAAGTCCGTCGCAATACCTACCGAATCGGACATGGCAATATCCGTGGATTTGCAACTCCTCGCTATCAATAAAAAAAAAGAAGCCGCAGGCTTCTTTTTTGAATGCAGATAAGTTTTTAAAATAAAATGAGAGATTCTGTCAATTGTTTTAAATGATTTTTATCTTTTGAGTTATTCGATAATGACTGGAGACTTTACGCAGTGAGAAAAGTGCTTGAAATATTAGAATTTCAAGCACTCGGGAGTTTTGAGACCTTGGGCTCAAAACTAAGTCATGGAACTTCTTTGAAGTTCGCTGACGTCCGTACTCACTTAAGGAAAGTCTCTAAGAATACTATTTCGGTTCTTTTCTTATTTTTTCAACCCTTCTTCGAAACTCTTAGAAGGTGCTTCGACTTGTATGGTTTCAAGGGTTAATGGATTCGTGAAGGTCAAGCGGTGAGCATGGAGCATGAGTCGCTCTCCGCGTGCAGGGTTATAGAGAGGATCCCCGACAATCGGGTGCCCATGATGGGAGAGATGCACCCGGATCTGATGGGTGCGCCCCGTCTTGAGCTGGCATTTAACCAGGCTGTTGCGCCCGATTTTTTTCAGTTGCGTCACCTGAGTTTCTGCGTACTGACCTTTTCGTGGATCGACCAGGCGCTTGCGCCGATCGTGGCGATCGCGTCCGATTTTATCCTTGTAGACGATGGTTTTTTGTGCTAAGCTGCCTTGGATCAAAGCCCAGTACTCGCGCTGGATGTTTTTATCTTCCAAAATGCGGTTGAGAATGGGCAGGATAAAAGGATTCTTGGCAAATAAAATGGCCCCACTGGTTTCTTTGTCTAGACGGTGCACGACGTAGCAGGTAGATCCAACATAGCTGGAAACATGGTTGAGAAGAGCAATTTCTGTCGGCTCATTGGCATGGGTTTTCATGCCTTCAGGCTTATTAACAATGATGACATGCTCATCCTGATAGAGTTCTTCGACCAGACTCGGGTCTCCGGCTGGGAGCTCTTTTTCAGGGTAATCGTCCGCGTCAAAGATCAGCTGGATCTGGTCTCCTTTTTGAACGGGGCTCTGCCAGTTGATGGTCTCGCCATTGACCAAGACGTGCTTCTTGGTTCGTAAAAAATGCCGGATCTTACGGGGAATGAGGAAGTAGTCCTCAAGCAGCTCTTTCACAGTCATTTTGGGAAAAGATTCTGGAATGGTAAATTGATAGTTCATGACCCTATTGTAGCAAAATCTAAGCTTAAAGAAAACTAAATGGGAGAAGGGGATGAGCTATCTTTTCTTGCTAGGACAAGGATAAGGTGTTACAATAACAGGTATGAATAGAATAAAAGAATTATTTGAAAACCTGATCACTTTTTTTAGAAAGGATCATCCGCCCAAAGCGGTGGCAGAAGAAGTGCCAGACACGGAACTACCGGAAGAGACAGTAGAGCCGACCTATAGTCGCTCAGGCAAGCACAGAAGCAAACCTCTCTCTCAGCATCCCTTCCGTCGTTTTTGGCGCAGATTCCATTTGACCAAGATTCTCCTGATCATTGGGCTAGGCTTTAGCCTCTTGACAGGGGGCTATCTTTTCTACCTTGCTAAGACGACCAACGTCAAGGATTTGCAGAATGCACTGAAGGCGACTACCATTATCTATGATAAGAATGGGGACCAGGCGGGAAGTTTGACCGGGCAAAAAGGAACCTATGTCGAACTCGATGCCATTAGTGAGAATCTGCAAAATGCCGTGGTTGCAACAGAAGACCGGAGCTTTTACAAGAATAGCGGGATCAACTATGGTCGCTTCTTCTTAGCGATTTTGACCCTGGGTCGCTCAGGTGGTGGGTCGACCATCACCCAGCAGCTAGCCAAGAATGCTTACCTGTCTCAGGACCAGACGGTGGAGCGTAAGGCCAAGGAATTCTTCCTGGCGCTTGAAATCAATAAGAAATACAGTAAAAAAGAAATCCTCACCATGTACCTCAACAATGCCTATTTTGGAAATGGGGTTTGGGGAATTGAGGATGCTTCCAAGAAGTATTTTGGGGTTTCAGCCAGTCAATTAAGCCTGGATCAGTCTGCGGTACTCGCCGGTATGCTCAAGGGACCTGAGATCTATAACCCGCTCTATTCAGTAGAGAATGCGACCAATCGCCGCAATACGGTCCTCCAAAATATGGTGGCGGCTGGCTATATTGACCAGAAAACGGCTGATCAGTCGGCTGCTGTGGATATCCATGGCCAGCTGGTTGATGCCTATGAAGGCAAGTCGGAGGATTACCGCTACCCATCCTATTTTGATGCGGTCATCAATGAAGCGGTCAATGAATATGGCCTGACCGAAGAAGACATTGTCAAAAATGGCTACCGGATCTACACAGAGCTGGATCAAAATTACCAAGCAAGCATGCAGGTGATCTATGACAATACGGCCCTCTTCCCAGTAGCGGAAGACGGCACGCGCGCGGAATCTGGTAGTGTAGCGCTCGATCCTAAGACCGGAGGGGTTCGGGCTCTCGTAGGGCGTGTCGGAAGCGATCAAAATCCAGGTTTCCGTACCTACAACTATGCCACCCAGGCTGCCCGTAGTCCAGGATCAACCATCAAACCTTTGGTGGTCTATAGCCCAGCTGTTGCTGAAGGTTGGTCGACCAATAAGGAATTGGACAATAGTACCACCCAATATGGAAGCTATGAGGTCAATAACTACGCGGGAATCCAGTCTAGCCCAACGGTACCGATGTACCAGGCCTTGGCAGAGTCCCTTAACCTTCCAGCCGTAGCGACCGCTAATGATTTGGGTCTCGATACGGTCTTTGAATACGGGAAAAAATTCGGGCTCAACATGGACAAGGTGGACAAGTCGCTTGCCGTTGCCTTGGGAGCTGGTGTGACAACCAATCCGATGCAGATGGCCCAGGCCTATGGCACCTTTGCTAACGGCGGGGTCATGAATGATGCTCACCTCATTACCAAGATCGAAAATGCAAGTGGCCAAGTGGTCAAGAGCCACAGCCAGAAATCAACCCGAGTGCTTAGTGGTTCAACGACAGATAAGATGACCAATATGATGCTTGGTACCTTCAGTAATGGTACAGGGGTGAACGCTGCGCCTTATGGCTATACCATGGCAGGGAAAACCGGTACGACAGAGACCAGCTTTAACAAGGACCTCTCTGGAGACCAATGGGTGATCGGCTACACGCCAGATGTGGTCATCAGTCAGTGGCTTGGTTTCCCAACGACCGATGAAAATCACTACCTGACGGACAGTAGTGCTGGAACGGCATCCGAGATCTTCCGTAATGTTGCCAACAGTGTTCTGCCTTATACAGACGGTACCCAGTTTGATTCGGTGAAGAACTCTTATGCTGAAAACGGCATTGCACCAGTCGGAGAAGAAACGACAGAAACAGACAGCAAAGAAGATAAAGGTTTCTTTGAGGATGTCAAAGAGAAGGCGTCGAATATGGTTGATGATGCGAAAAAAGCAATCGACGAGGCCGATATCCCAGGAAAAGCGAAAAACGCTTGGGATACCTTCAAAGGCTGGCTTGGTTTCTAAAATTAAAAAAATCAATTCAGAAATTCTTCTGAATCGATTTTTGTTTAAAGTTCACTATCTGACAAGCTAAAGGTATCGCCGTGTTGGAGATCCCCGTACTGGTAGCCCCGTTTGAACCAGCGCATGCGTTGCTCTGAAGTTCCGTGGGTAAAGCTATCTGGCACCGAGTAGCCGTAGGCTTGCTCCTGGAGTGTGTCGTCGCCGACGGCATGGGCTGCATTCATGGCTTCTTCGATATCGCCGATATCTAGAAGATTTCGGTCTTGAATGGAGCGGGCCCAGACACCTGCTAGGTAATCGGCTTGTAGCTCGATGCGGACACTGATAGCATTTCGTTCCTTTTCAGAAAGGCCTTGTTGCATCCGATGGTATTTGCCAAGGATTCCCAGCTCATTTTGCACGTGGTGGCCGACTTCGTGGGCGATCACGTAGGCCATGGCAAAGTCCCCGCTTGCCTTGTATTTGGTTGTCAATTCCTTGTAGAAGCTCATATCCAAATAAATCTTTTTGTCGGTCGGACAGTAGAAGGGACCAGCCGATGCTTGCCCAACCCCACAGCCTGTCTGTGTCCGTCCGGTATAGAAGACTAGTTTGGGCTCCTGGTAGGTCCGTCCTTCGGCTTGAAAGACCTTGTGCCAATGATCTTCGGTCGTTCCAAGGACCTTGCTGACGAACTCAGCATCTGCATCATCGACATGGGTCTTGTTGGTGCGCGTGATTTGGGTGGATTGGTAAGGTTGAGAAGAAGTCCCATTTCCAAAGAGTCCACCAAGACTAGCGCCACCACCTCCTAGAAGAACCAGAAGAAGGATGAGGATGATCTTACTCTTGAAGCTTCCAGGAGATAGCAAGATTTGTAAAATGCCCCCGCCAAGATTACTATTGCCTGAAGACTGGGAGTAGCTTTGCCCCCTGCGGTCTTCGATATTTCTACTTTCTTTTAGATGATCACTTTTCATATTCGTCTCCTTTTGTTTTATTTTACCAAAAATGAGGAAAAAACCAGAGTGATAACGCTTTAGATTTGCTTTTTTCTTGACAGGAGATTTTCTGTTCTTGTCAAAACGTGGAAAACTTGCTATAATGGGGTGAACGGAGGCGTTATGGCATTAAAAAAAGCAAGTCTAGCGTGTACGGTTTGTGGGTCACGCAATTACTCCATTAAGTTGAGTGGGACGCCAAAACCAACACGTCTAGAAGTCAATAAATTCTGCAAGCATTGCAGCAAGTATACCATCCATAAAGAAACACGATAGGAGAGAGTTGTGAAATTCATTAAAGATATTTTCGTCTTACTAAAAGATACAACTTGGCCAAATCGCAAGGAAAGATGGAAAAACTTTATCTCAGTGATTGAGTACACCGCTTTCTTTGTAGCATTGATTTATTTGTTCGACAAAGTCATTGCACGTGGCCTATTGCACATGATCAATTTCTTTTAAGAAAAGAAGCCATGCGGGATCCCAAGGGTCCTGCTTTTTATGGTCTTTTCTTAAAAATAAATCAGCAAACCTCTTTGCATTCCTGCAAAATGTGGTATAATGAAGCTAGGAAAAGGAAAGCCAAGAGGCTTTTTTTAGTATGTTCACAAAAGCTCGAGCAGGCTAAACAGAAAGAAAGGATGCCCAAATGGACAGTTTTGATAAAGGCTGGTTTGTACTACAAACCTACTCAGGATATGAAAACAAGGTAAAAGAGAATCTTTTGCAACGTGCGCAAACTTACAATATGTTAGAAAACATCTTGCGTGTAGAGATTCCAACTCAAACCGTACAAGTTGAGAAAAACGGTAAAACAAAAGAAATCGAAGAAAACCGCTTCCCAGGTTATGTCTTGGTAGAAATGGTCATGACAGATGAAGCTTGGTTTGTCGTTCGGAATACACCGAACGTTACTGGTTTCGTCGGATCCCACGGGAACCGTTCAAAACCAACTCCATTGTTGGAAGAAGAAATCCGCAGCATCTTGCTCTCTATGGGTCAAACTGTTCAAGAGTTTGATTTGGATGTCAAGGTGGGCGACACAGTTCGCATCATCGACGGTGCCTTCACAGACTATACTGGTAAGATCACTGAAATTGATAACAACAAGGTGAAAATGGTCATTTCTATGTTCGGTAACGATACGGTTGCAGAAGTGAATTTGAACCAAATTGCTGAATTGTAAGAAAAATAGAACCCTCCAAGAAAAACTTGGAGGGTTCTTTGTATGGATCGTTATTGATTTTTATCCAGGCCAGTGATCTTTTTTAACTGCTTGGTTTCTGCAGTAGACGTAACATTGAAGATCTTATTTCCTTGTGTAGAGAAGCTAGATTCATCTCCGTTGCTATCTTTATAGACATAGCTGGTCCCATTTTCTGAACGCATAATGGCATAGGGTTTTCCGAGACGTTCGAGGGCCGTTTTTGGTGTATCGGATTTGGAAATGCTGCCAGTAGACTGGTGGTTGGCATCGCCCCCTCTTAGTCGGAAGGTGATATCTGTTAACACATTATTGCGGAAGAAAGCCATGATATCGCCATTGTCTGTTGCCCAAACATTGACCCCATCGCCAGGATTCGCACTGTCTGTACTACTTACGGGTTGACCAAAGGCTGCAACTACGTCATCGTAACTGCTTCTTTCTTTTGGCCCACCAACCTCTTGTCCATCTTCGGTTCTCAATACAAAACCGGTGGTAGGGTGGAGGTTCTTGAGTTTTTCGATCTCAGGAATGGATGCAGCTCCTGGCACATATTGGAGAGATGCGCCATCATCTGGATCCAAGCTGAAGCGACCTGAAAAATCATCTGAGCTACTGCTGTCTGAAGAAGTGCTCGACGATTTACTAGATGATGCTTTGGTAGAAGATTGTTTGATCGGTTTTCTAGAGCTAGAAGCTGTTTTTGCTGGTTGCGCAGAATTGGCAGGTGAGCAAGCGGCTAGTGTCACTAGTGAAAGAAGGCCGATCGTAAAGAAACGAATGTTTTTCATAAATACCCTTTCTAATGTGCTTCGCCGATTAGGCGAGGTTTTATTATATCAATAATCAAGGAAAGGAGCAAATGGCAACAAAAAACCCCCCTATTGCTAGGGGAATTTTTAAAAGATAAAAGATGATAAAAAATTTTATTATCAAGGCGGTAGACGGATTTGAACCGACGATCAAGCTTTTGCAGAGCCGTGCCTTACCACTTGGCTATACCGCCATAACATATAATATTGTAACCTAAAAAACAAGATAGGTCAAGAAAAACTTTTTACGTCAAACAACTTTAGAAAACCATTTCATCGTAGGGATTGAAAAAATCTCTCAAATAGCTTGCGAATTCTAGGGATTTCTGCTATACTTATAGAGTTGTCTAAGACAGCAAATACTCATCTCGGATCCATTGTGACACCGTTGCCCTTGTGGTCGTGTTGCAAGTTGACGTCTGAGAGAGGAGAAAAAAACAAAAAAGGAGAAACTACTCATGGCAGTAATTTCAATGAAACAACTTCTTGAGGCTGGTGTACACTTCGGTCACCAAACTCGTCGCTGGAACCCTAAGATGGCTAAGTACATCTTCACAGAACGTAACGGAATCCACGTGATCGACTTGCAACAAACTGTAAAATATGCAGACCAAGCATACGACTTCATGCGTGATGCAGCTGCAAACGATGCAGTGATCTTGTTCGTAGGTACTAAGAAACAAGCTGCTGATGCTGTTGCAGAAGAAGCTGTTCGTTCAGGTCAATACTTCATCAACCACCGTTGGTTGGGTGGAACTCTTACTAACTGGGGAACAATCCAAAAACGTATCGCTCGTTTGAAAGAAATCAAACGCATGGAAGAAGATGGAACTTTTGAAGTTCTTCCTAAGAAAGAAGTTGCATTGTTGAACAAACAACGCGCTCGTCTTGAAAAATTCTTGGGCGGTATCGAAGACATGCCTCGTATCCCAGACGTAATGTACGTTGTGGATCCACATAAAGAACAAATCGCTGTTAAAGAAGCTAAGAAA
>OGHM01000490.1_pt1 | contig 21054 bp, 17 predicted proteins | sample 1571531 | NCBI WGS metagenome assembly OGHM01 (sample SAMEA2582031, study PRJEB24529) | metagenome | biome: Human gut stool | place: China | collected 2011 | reverse complement strand
GCAATATTCACACCCGCCAGGCCGATGCCAATACAAATCAGTGCCGGGGCGAGTTTTCCCCACGCGAGTTTGCCGTCGCGCTGGCTATAAAGCAGATTGGCAAAGACAGGAATGACCACCGGCAGGGTGCCAATAATCATCGTAGAAACAGGCGCGCCAGTACGTTGAATGGCACTGGCAAGGCAGAAGTAATAGATGAGGTTGCCCATCATAGTGAGCATCAAGGCGGTAAGCCAGTCGCGACGCGCCAACTGACGCAGACGCACGCGTCCCAGCCAGGCAATGGGTAGCGCAATTAACCCTAACGCCAGATAACGCCCCATCGACTGCAACATCGCCGGGTATTCCGGCACGATCAACGGCCCGACAAAAATAAGCCCCCACATCAACCCTGCTAACAGGGCGTACAGCACGCCGCTAATCATTACTGGCATCCATTGGTCTGTCAGAAGAAACGTTCAGGAAGCAGACATGATTGCTCCCGGCATCCCGTCATTATCAGAGAGGATGCGGGAGGATGCCACTTTAATTAACTATTTATTAACATTAAAAAGATGGCTTACGCTTTCGGCTAACGTTGTCGTTGGGCGGCCAATCAATTTGCTCAGCGTTTTGCTGTCATCAAACAGACCGCCTTTCGATGCGCCAACGTCAGAATCCGCCAGCATATCCGCCAGTCCGTCAGGCAGGCCAACGCTTTTCAGCGCCGCAGCGAAATCGGTTTCGCTCAGATTTTGATAGGTAACCTGTTTGCCGCTCTGTTTGGTCAGCTCTGCCGCTAACTGTGTCAACGTCCAGGCACTATCGCCCGCCAGCTCGTAAACCTTGCCTTCGTGACCGGCTTCGCTAATCACGCGTGCCGCAGCTGCCGCATAATCTGCCCGCGTTGCCGAGGCAATTTTGCCATCGCCCGCGGCACCGATAAATACGCCGTGCTCCAGTGCTGCCGGGGCGCTGGCGAGATAGTTTTCGGTGTACCAGCCGTTGCGCAGCAGGGTGTAAACGATGCCAGAATCAGCCAACATTTTCTCCGTCTCGATGTGCTCATCGGCGAGGCCGAGCGGAGATTTATCCGCGTGAAGCAGACTGGTATAAGCGATAAATTTCACGCCAGCCGTCTTTGCGGCATTAATAACATTACGATGCTGCGGGGCACGTTGACCCACTTCGCTGGAAGAGATCAGCAGTAGTTTTTCCACTCCCTGAAGTGCAGATGTCAGTGCGGCTTCATCGCCGTAGTCAGCCTGACGCACGGTAATGCCTTGTGCTGTCAGTGCCTGGGCTTTTGCCGGATTACGAACGATAGCCACTATTTGGCTGGCAGGAACCGTTTTCATCAAGGATTTAATAACATAGTGACCAAGTTGGCCAGTGGCACCAGTAATAGCGATCATGGGAAGTCTCCATCGTTTTGTCTTGTGTTTAAATACGCTAACACCTAAACTTACTTTTAGTAAGTACGTACAAAAAGGTAAGTATGAAATGAGTCAGGTTAGCCTGTCACAACAACTGAAAGAGGGTAATCTCTTTGCGGAACAGTGCCCGTCGCGCGAGGTGTTGAAACACGTCACCAGCCGTTGGGGGGTGTTGATTCTGGTGGCGCTACGCGAAGGTACTCATCGCTTTAGCGACCTGCGGCGCAAAATCGGTGGGGTGAGTGAAAAGATGCTTGCGCAGTCGTTACAGGCGTTAGAACAGGATGGTTTTCTTAACCGTATCGCGTATCCGGTGGTGCCGCCGCATGTGGAATATAGCCTCACGCCGCTGGGCGAGCAGGTGAGCGAAAAGGTTGCTGCACTGGCGGACTGGATTGAGTTGAATTTGCCCGAGGTGTTGGCGGTGCGGGATGAACGTGCGGCATAACTGCCGGCTGCGCTTATCCGGCCTACGGTTCATGACTTGTAGGGCGGATAAGATGCGCCAGCATCGCATCCGACAAAAGTGCCGGATGCGGTTGATGATTTATAGGCCGAAAAAGAAGTGTATTACTTACTCAAATCCACCTGATAAATCGCAAACCCGATATCATCGGTCGCGACTTTATTCATCGGATATTGCCCTTTCTCTTTAATAAACGCCGCGGCTTTATCTGATGGAGAGGTTTCGAAACGGATATCCAGTTTCTTATCGCCAGCTATCGGTGCTAAACGCCAGTTGTTATCTGCCGCCGGGTGAATTTCCCCCGCACGTTTCGACTCATCAGCAATCCACGCTGCCAGCACCGAGCGGTTCTCATCCGGTGAAGCAAAAGCGATATGGCTGTCGCCCGTACCGGCAAATTTGCCGCCGTAAGCGCGATAGTTATTGGTGGCAACCAGGAACATGGCGTTCGGATCAATCGGCTTGCCATTAAAGGTCAGGTTCTTAATCCTTTCCGCATTGGCATTAACCATCTGGCACTCGCCGTCATAACGGGCAGGCTGGGTAACATCAATCTGATAATTCACACCATCAATCACATCAAAGTTATAGGTGCGGAAACCATCCCAGTTGATGAGTGACTGTGGTTTCGTGTTGTCAGGATCAATCTGGTTAAACTGTCCGGCGGAGCACTCCAGCCACTCTTTCACCTCTTTACCGCTGGCTTTCACCACAATCAGCGTATTGGGGTAGAGATAAAGATCGGCGGCATTACGGAAGGTCAACTGGCCTTTTTCCACCTCCACATAGCTTGCCGGATCATTTTTGCGACCACCAACTTTAAACGGTGCAGCAGCTGAAAGCACCGGCAGTTTTGCCAGATCCGGATCGCCCTGAATGTAATGCTCGACATACGCTTTTTGCGCGTTGTTCACCACCTGCACGGTCGGATCGTCCTGCACCAGCGCCAGATAGCTATACATATTGTCGGCGGATTTACCGATTGGCTTGCTGACGAACTGGCGTGTGGCATCGTGATCGGCTTTGAGTGTTTCTACCAGCTTGCTGTCTTCCGCCGCGAGGGATTTTTTATTGGCGATGTCGTAAATCGGCCGTGCTTCCGCTTTCGCCTGCGTCACCTGCCATTTACCGCTGTTATTACTGAGTTGTAAGTCGACCACCCCAAGATGATCGCCCCACATGCCCGGCATTACCGCCGGAACACCATTCAGCGTGCCTTTCGCGATATCAGCCCCTTCGATATCAGCAAAATCTTTACCTGGGAAAACGGCGTGAGCATGGCCAAACATAATGGCGTTAACGCCAGGAATTTCACTGAGGTAATAAACTGAGTTTTCCGCCATCACTTTATACGGATCGGCAGATAGCCCGGAATCGCCAGAACGACAACGACATCGGCACCTTTCTCGCGCATTTCAGGCACGTATTTGCGCACGGTTTCGGTAATATCATTCACCGTCACTTTTCCGGATAAATTAGCTTTATCCCAGCCCATGATTTGCGGCGGCACGACGCCAATATAGCCAATCTTCAGCGTCTGTTTTTTTTCCGTCTTTATCGACCACTTCGGTATCTTTAATTAAATACGGTGTAAACATTGGCTGTTTGGTTCTGGCGTCAATGACGTTGGCATTTACATAAGGGAATTTCGCTCCCGCCAACGCATTTTTCAGGTAATCCAGACCGTAGTTAAATTCATGATTGCCGAGTGTACCGACCGTATAATCCAGCGTATTCAGCGCCTTATAAACCGGATGAACATCACCTGCTTTTAATCCTTTCGCCGATATGTAATCGGCCAGCGGACTCCCCTGAATCAAATCGCCGTTATCGACCAGTACGCTGTTTTTCACTTCATTGCGGGCATCGTTAATCAGGCTTGCCGTACGTACCAGTCCGAATTTTTCCGTGGCGGTGTCTTTGTAATAATCGAAATCCATCATGTTGCTATGCAGATCAGTGGTTTCCATGATACGTAGATCGACCGTCGCTGCATTCACACTGGCGGCAATCAGCGTGGCCAGGAGCGTTGCGCTAAACTTAATCATCAGGGACATCCTTTTATCATCGGGAATACGAAAGAAAAGGGAGAATAAACGCCTTACTTATAGAACAGTGAAGAATGCCACAATTTTACGCTTTGAAAATGATGACACTATCACAGTTGGCGCATTCATTAACGATAGGGTATAAGTAAAACAATAAGTTAACACCGCTCACAGAGACGAGGTGGAGAAATGTTAGATCAAGTATGCCAGCTTGCACGGAATGCAGGCGATGCCATTATGCAGGTCTACGACGGGACGAAACCGATGGACGTCGTCAGCAAAGCGGACAATTCTCCGGTAACGGCAGCGGATATTGCCGCTCACACCGTTATCATGGACGGTTTACGTACGCTGACACCGGATATTCCGGTCCTTTCTGAAGAAGATCCTCCCGGTTGGGAAGTCCGTCAGCACTGGCAGCGTTACTGGCTGGTGGACCCGCTGGATGGCACTAAAGAGTTTATTAAACGTAATGGCGAATTCACCGTTAACATTGCGCTCATTGACCATGGCAAACCGATTTTAGGTGTGGTGTATGCGCCGGTAATGAACGTAATGTACAGCGCGGCAGAAGGCAAGGCCTGGAAAGAAGAGTGCGGTGTGCGCAAGCAGATTCAGGTCCGCGATGCGCGCCCGCCGCTGGTGGTTATCAGCCGTTCCCATGCAGATGCGGAGCTGAAAGAGTATCTGCAACAGCTTGGCGAACATCAGACCACGTCCATCGGCTCTTCGCTGAAATTCTGCCTGGTGGCGGAAGGGCAGGCGCAGCTGTACCCGCGCTTCGGACCAACGAATATTTGGGATACCGCCGCTGGTCATGCTGTGGCTGCAGCTGCCGGAGCGCACGTTCATGACTGGCAGGGTAAACCGCTGGATTACACTCCGCGCGAGTCGTTCCTGAATCCGGGATTCAGAGTGTCTATTTATTAATTAATTTATGCAGCAGGTCCATCACTTGCTGCACCTCTTCCTGTGTGAGCGCCCCGTCTTTGGCCCATTGCACGCGACCGTCTTTATCCAGCACCACTACAGCGGAACTTTCTTCATCCAGCTGCCAGGCACCGCGCGCGACGCCATTGCTATCGACAATAAACTGCGACCAGGGATAAAGCTTTTTATTACTCTCCAGACTGCTGCGCACAAACATCCCTGAACCCGGAATCGCGTCGTCGGTGTTAACAATGGTGGTGGTCTGGTAGCGATCGTGCGGTAACTTCGCTGATTTAATCGCTTCAATCAGCGTCGCGTTTTTCTCTTTTGCAGAGGTGCGACCAGCAATATGTTGCAGTACTCGCACTTTTCCCACTAACTGTGCGCTGTTCCAGGTTTTGTAGCTAAACTGATCTTTATCAAGCACCAACTCGCCTCGATCGGTAATGCCAATCGGCGGCACTCGCTGACCGGTTTCGAACTGATGTGCGGAAGCCATCATCGGCAACAGCAGGCAGGTGAGTGCCAGAATCTTGCGTAGGGTCATGGTGTTTCCTTCTTATGATATGCAGGTGATCCGACCACTTGGGTCTGAGTTTTAATCATATGTGCTATTTATCGAATTTCCCGCAAGTGTGATGCCAGTTTGCGGTCAAGCGCACAAATCATATGAAAAATGAATGCTTATACTGAAGACCGCGCTTCGGTAAAAAGATAATTCTGAATAATTGTAACCTTTAGGTAAAAAAAGTTATACGCGGTGGAAACATTGCCCGGATAGTCTATAGTCACTAAGCATTAAAATTTGCGCCTCATAATAGTTGGGCCGATTGTGGCACCGCACAGGCGTAATACTCAGCAGGAGATAACAATGAAAATTTTCCAACGGTACAACCCACTTCAGGTGGCGAAGTACGTAAAGATCCTGTTCCGTGGACGGTTATACATCAAGGACGTTGGCGCTTTTGAATTTGATAAGGGTAAGATTCTTATCCCAAAAGTGAAGGATAAGCTGCATTTGTCAGTGATGTCCGAAGTTAACCGTCAGGTTATGCGTCTGCAAACAGAGATGGCTTAACCAAAGTGCTATGCAGTAATAAGACGGCTCCTGATTCAGGAGCCGTTGATGTTTCTGGGGGTTACGCGACGCTTTCTTCTTTATCTTTAGCGTCAGGCAGTTTTGGCGAAAGGGCGGTGGCCTTGCTGTCGATCCGGGTCACCAGCAGCTGGTCGATGCGGTAGTTATCGATATCCACCACTTCAAATTTGTAGCCGGCGAATTTCACCGAATCGGTGCGTTTCGGGATCTTACGCAGCATAAACATCATAAAGCCGCCGATGGTTTCATAGTTGCCGGACTGCGGGAACTCGTCGATATCCAGCACGCGCATCACGTCTTCAATTGGCGTGCCGCCATCAATCAGCCATGAATTATCGTCACGCTGAACAATCTGCTCTTCCAGCCCCTGGCCGACCAGATCGCCCATCAGCGTGGTCATCACGTCGTTGAGGGTGATGATCCCCACTACCAGCGCGTACTCGTTCATGATCACCGCGAAGTCTTCACCTGCGGTTTTAAAACTTTCCAACGCCTCTGAAAGGGTTAACGTATCCGGCACAATCAGCGTGTTGCGAATTTGTACGCCGCTGTTCAGTGCCAGGCTTTGGTTAGCCAGCACGCGGTTCAGCAGGTCTTTAGAATCGACATAACCGATGATGTGGTCAATATCTTCATTACAGACGAGGAACTTAGAGTGCGGATGTTCCGCCACTTTATTCTTCAGACTTTGCTCATCTTCGTGGAGATCAAACCAAATCACGTTTTCACGCGGTGTCATTGACGACGGAACGGTACGGGATTCCAGCTCAAAGACGTTTTCAATCAGCTCGTGTTCCTGTTTACGTAACACGCCCGCCAGCGCACCGGCTTCCACTACCGCGTAGATGTCATCAGAAGTGATGTCATCTTTACGTACCATTGGCAGTTTGAAAATACGGAAGATTATGTTCGCCAGTCCGTTGAAGAACCACACCAGCGGGGTGCAAACGTACAGGCAGAAGCGCATCGGGTTGATGATACGCAAAGCCACAGCTTCTGGCGCAATCATACCGATGCGTTTCGGGGTTAAATCCGCAAACAGGATAAACATGCCAGTCACTAACGAGAAAGAGAGAATAAAGCTCAGTTGCTCAGAGAGTTCTGCCGACATATAGCGGGAGAACAGGCTGTGAAAAGCTGGAGAAAATGCCGCATCACCGACGATACCGCCGAGAATCGCCACTGCGTTCAGACCGATTTGGACCACGGTAAAGAACATGCCGGGATTTTCCTGCATATTCAGAACGCGTTGGGCATTTATATTGCCTTCATCAGCCAGCAGTTTAAGTTTGATTTTGCGTGAGGCGGCAAGCGAGATCTCGGACATCGAGAAGAACGCACTTACAGCGATCAAGCAGAGTATGACTAAAATACTGTTTAACATATCTTATCCGACCTTTCAGGCCAGATCCTCGGAAGGGGAAGTTGATTAATTTGTGTGAAATACACATTGAAAGCCGATTCGAAGAAAGTGAACCGGCATTTTCAGTGGCTAGTATAGCGTAAGGTACTGTAAAGTCGCCAGAGGGTTAAAATTCAGACTGCTGATAAATGCAATACTGCCTGATGCGCTATGCCAATCAGGCCTACGCAGTCCTTGCAATATATTGAATTTGGACGATTTTGTAGGCCTGGTAAGGCGTTTACGCCGCATCTGGCATAAATAAAGCGCACTTTATCAACAATCTACATTTGTACCCGTAACGCTATGCTTCCGGTGGCAGACAGACGCCAATTCCGCCAATTCCACAGTAACCATACGGGTTTTTATGCAGATATTGCTGGTGGTCATCTTCGGCATAATAAAACGGTGTGGCGTTAGCGATTTCCGTGGTGATGTGACGATCATCATCGGCGGCAAGCATCGCCGCCTGAAAACGTTCCAGACTGGCGCGAGCTGCGGCATCCTGTTCTGGGGTCAGCGGATAAATCGCTGAACGATACTGCGTGCCGTGGTCATTGCCCTGACGCATTCCCTGGGCGGGATCGTGATTCTCCCAAAATACCTGTAGCAACTGCTCATAGCTGATGACGGAAGGATCGTAAACAATGCGTACCGCTTCGGCATGACCCGTATCACCGGAGCACACTTCCCGATAAGTCGGATTTGGCGTATAGCCGCCGGTATAGCCTGCGGCGGTGCTGTAAACGCCGGGTAACTGCCAGAACAGACGCTCCACACCCCAGAAACAACCCATCGCAAAAATGGCAATCTCCATTCCGTCAGGTACATTGGTCATTGAGTGACCGTTGACCGCATGCAGCGTGGCTACGGGCATCGGGGTGTTACGTCCAGGCAGGGCATCGGCGGGGGAAACCAGATGCTTTTTATCAAATAAACTCATGGTGTCGCTCTCCCGAAAATCGGTCATTGGGGTTAAGGTTGTAACAAGAGGCGTATTTGCACACAATAACCACCGTGAATAGGTCTAAAGTAAAACATAAGAAATATTTGGGGTTTAGTCTGCTTTTTAATCCATATTACTGGATTTTTGTTAAGCCGTTTAACGGCGTTCCAGGGGCAGGAAAAAAGGATATTCAGGAGAAAATGTGCGCTATATCCGACAGTTATGCTGTGTAAGCTTACTCTGCTTAAGCGGATCTGCCGTCGCCGCGAACGTCCGTCTACAGGTCGAGGGGTTATCGGGACTGCTGGAAAAGAACGTTCGTGCGCAGCTTTCTACGATTGAAAGTGATGAAGTGACGCCAGACCGTCGCTTTCGCGCACGCGTCGATGATGCCATCCGCGAAGGTCTGAAAGCGCTGGGTTATTACCAGCCGACCATTGAATTTGATCTCCGTCCACCGCCAAAGAAAGGGCGGCAGGTATTGATCGCCAAAGTCACGCCAGGCGTGCCGGTGTTAATTGGCGGCACCGATGTGGTATTGCGCGGCGGCGCGCGGACCGATAAAGACTATTTGAAATTGCTCGATACTCGCCCGGCTATTGGCACGGTGCTGAACCAGGGCGATTATGAAAATTTCAAAAAGTCCTTAACCAGCATTGCGTTGCGTAAAGGTTATTTCGATAGCGAATTTACCAAAGCGCAGCTGGGCATTGCGCTCGGCCTGCATAAAGCCTTCTGGGATATTGATTATAACAGTGGCGAACGTTACCGCTTTGGGCATGTGACCTTTGAAGGATCACAAATCCGCGATGAATACCTGCAAAATCTGGTGCCGTTTAAAGAGGGCGATGAGTACAAATCGAAAGATCTGGCAGAACTGAACAGTCGACTTTCTGCTACCGGCTGGTTTAACTCGGTGGTGGTGGCTCCACAATTTGATAAAGCGCGCGAAACGAAAGTATTACCATTGACGGGCGTGGTTTCGCCGCGAACAGAAAACACCATCGAAACCGGGGTCGGTTACTCTACGGACGTGGGACCGCGCGTGAAAGCGACGTGGAAAAAACCGTGGATGAACTCATACGGTCACAGTCTGACCACCAGTACCAGTATTTCCGCGCCGGAACAGATCCTCGACTTCAGCTATAAAATGCCGCTGCTGAAGAATCCACTGGAACAATATTATTTGGTGCAGGGCGGTTTTAAGCGCACTGACCTGAACGATACCGAATCTGACTCCACTACGCTGGTGGCTTCTCGCTACTGGGATCTCTCCAGCGGCTGGCAGCGTGCCATTAACCTGCGCTGGAGTCTCGACCACTTTACCCAGGGTGAAATTACCAACACCACGATGCTGTTTTATCCTGGGGTGATGATTAGCCGCACGCGTTCTCGTGGTGGCCTGATGCCAACCTGGGGCGACTCGCAACGCTACTCTATCGACTACTCCAACACTGCCTGGGGCTCAGATGTCGATTTCTCCGTTTTCCAGGCACAAAACGTCTGGATCCGCACACTGTACGATCGCCATCGTTTTGTGACACGCGGCACGCTGGGCTGGATTGAAACCGGTGATTTCGACAAAGTACCGCCGGATCTGCGTTTTTTCGCCGGGGGCGACCGCAGTATTCGTGGCTACAAATACAAATCTATCGCTCCGAAATACGCCAACGGTGACCTGAAAGGGGCCTCGAAGTTGATAACCGGATCGCTGGAGTACCAGTACAACGTGACCGGAAAATGGTGGGGCGCGGTGTTTGTCGATAGTGGCGAAGCGATAAGCGATATTCGCCGCAGCGACTTTAAAACCGGTACCGGGGTCGGCGTACGCTGGGAATCGCCGGTCGGGCCAATCAAACTCGATTTTGCCGTACCGGTCGCGGATAAAGACGAACACGGGTTACAGTTTTACATCGGTCTGGGGCCAGAATTATGAGTTTATGGAAAAAAATCAGCCTCGGCGTGGTTATCGTTATCTTACTGTTGCTGGGATCGGTGGCGTTTCTGGTGGGCACCACCAGCGGCCTGCATCTGGTATTTAAAGCGGCGGATCGCTGGGTGCCAGGACTGGATGTTGGCAAGGTCACCGGCGGCTGGCGCGATCTCACCTTGTCTGACGTTCGTTATGAGCAGCCAGGCGTGGCGGTAAAAGCAGGCAATCTGCATCTGGCGGTCGGGCTTGAGTGCCTGTGGAACAGCAGTGTTTGTATTAATGATCTGGCGCTGAAAGACATCCAGGTCAATATCGACAGCAAAAAAATGCCCCCTTCTGAACAGGTTGAAGAAGAGGAAGATAGCGGTCCGCTGGATCTCTCCACGCCGTATCCCATCACCCTAACACGGGTGGCACTGGACAACGTCAACATCAAGATTGATGACACCACGGTATCGGTGATGGACTTTACCTCCGGCCTGAACTGGCAGGAGAAAACCCTGACCCTGAAACCGACGTCGCTGAAAGGCCTGCTGATTGCTCTGCCGAAAGTGGCGGAAGTGGCGCAGGAAGAAGTGGTCGAACCGAAAATTGAAAATCCGCAGCCGGAGGAAAAGCCGCTCGGCGAAACGCTGAAAGATCTCTTTTCTCGCCCGGTATTGCCGGAAATGACCGACGTGCATTTGCCGCTTAACCTGAACATTGAAGAGTTTAAGGGCGAGCAGTTGCGCGTGACGGGCGACACGGACATCACCGTGAGCACCATGCTGCTGAAAGTGAGCAGCATTGACGGCAATACTAAACTGGACGCCCTGGATATCGATTCCAGTCAAGGGATCGTCAACGCCAGCGGCACGGCGCAGCTGTCAGACAACTGGCCGGTGGACATCACTCTCAATAGTACACTGAACGTGGAGCCGTTGAAAGGTGAAAAGGTGAAGCTGAAAGTGGGCGGCGCGCTGCGCGAACAGCTGGAGATTGGCGTTAATCTTTCCGGTCCGGTGGATATGGATTTACGCGCCCAGACGCGACTGGCGGAAGCCGGATTGCCGCTCAACGTGGAAGTGAACAGCAAACAGATTTACTGGCCGTTCACTGGTGAGAAGCAGTATCAGGCGGATGATCTGAAACTGAAACTTACCGGCAAAATGACCGATTACACGCTCTCTATGCGTACGGCAGTGAAGGGACTGGAGATCCCGCCAGCCACCATTACCCTTGATGCCAAAGGTAATGAACAGCAGGTCAATCTCGACAAACTCACCGTCGCGGCGCTGGAAGGGAAAACTGAACTCAAGGCGTTGCTCGACTGGCAGCAGGCCATTAGTTGGCGCGGTGAGCTAACGCTTAACGGCATTAACACCGCCAAAGAGATCCCAGAGTGGCCGTCGAAACTCAATGGCTTGATTAAAACCCGCGGTAGCCTGTACGGCGGCACCTGGCAGATGGAGGTGCCAGAACTGAAGCTGACCGGTAACGTCAAACAGAACAAAGTGAACGTTGACGGCACGCTGAAAGGCAACAGTTATATGCAGTGGATGATCCCAGGGCTTCATCTGGAACTGGGGCCAAACAGTGCCGAAGTGAAAGGCGAGCTGGGGGTAAAAGATCTCAATCTTGATGCCACCATCAACGCGCCGGGGCTGGATAACGCGCTGCCGGGGCTTGGCGGTACAGCGAAAGGGCTGGTGAAAGTACGCGGCACGGTGGAAGCGCCACAACTACTGGCAGATATCACCGCGCGCGGCCTGCGCTGGCAGGAACTTTCCGTGGCGCAGGTTCGCGTGGAAGGCGACATTAAATCCACCGATCAGATCGCCGGGAAACTCGACGTACGCGTTGAGCAAATTTCGCAGCCGGATGTAAATATCAACCTCGTCACCCTGAATGCCAAAGGCAGCGAAAAACAGCACGAGTTACAGTTGCGGATTCAGGGCGAGCCTGTCTCCGGGCAGCTTAATCTGGCAGGAAGTTTTGATCGCAAAGAAGAACGCTGGAAGGGAACTCTTAGCAATACCCGCTTCCAGACGCCGGTCGGCCCGTGGTCGCTGACCCGCGATATTGCGCTGGATTACCGCAATAAGGAGCAAAAAATCAGCATCGGGCCACACTGCTGGCTTAACCCGAATGCGGAACTGTGCGTGCCGCAAACTATCGATGCGGGTGCCGAAGGGCGTGCGGTGGTGAATCTCAACCGCTTCGACCTGGCCATGCTGAAACCATTTATGCCAGAAACCACTCAGGCCAGCGGTATCTTCACGGGTAAAGCGGACGTTGCCTGGGACACCACCAAAGAGGGGCTGCCGCAGGGCAGTATCACCCTTTCGGGGCGTAACGTGCAGGTAACGCAAACCGTCAACGATGCGGCGCTGCCCGTGGCGTTTCAGACACTGAATCTGACGGCGGAATTGCGTAACAACCGTGCCGAATTGGGCTGGACCATCCGCCTGACCAATAACGGCCAGTTTGATGGACAGGTGCAGGTGACCGATCCGCAAGGCCGCCGTAATCTTGGTGGCAACGTCAATATCCGTAACTTCAACCTTGCGATGATAAACCCCATCTTTACCCGTGGGGAAAAAGCAGCGGGGATGGTGAGTGCCAACTTGCGTCTGGGTGGTGATGTGCAAAGCCCGCAGTTGTTTGGTCAGCTTCAGGTTACGGGTGTGGATATCGACGGCAACTTTATGCCGTTTGATATGCAGCCGAGCCAGCTTGCGGTCAACTTTAACGGTATGCGCTCGACGCTTGCCGGTACAGTACGGACCCAGCAGGGTGAAATCTACCTGAACGGTGATGCCGACTGGAGCCAAATTGAAAACTGGCGGGCGCGGGTAACGGCGAAAGGCAGTAAAGTGCGGATCACCGTGCCGCCGATGGTACGAATGGATGTATCGCCAGATGTTGTCTTCGAGGCTACACCAAACCTGTTTACCCTCGATGGTCGCGTGGATGTCCCGTGGGCGCGCATCGTGGTGCACGATCTGCCGGAAAGCGCAGTAGGCGTCTCCAGCGATGTGGTGATGCTTAACGATAACCTGCAACCGGAAGAGCCGAAAACGGCGTCGATTCCGATTAACAGTAACCTGATTGTCCACGTTGGCAACAATGTGCGCATTGACGCCTTTGGCCTGAAAGCGCGGCTGACGGGCGATCTTAACGTCGTTCAGGACAAACAAGGGCTGGGCCTGAACGGGCAGATCAACATCCCTGAAGGGCGCTTCCATGCCTATGGTCAGGATCTGATTGTGCGTAAGGGTGAGTTACTGTTCTCTGGTCCGCCGGATCAACCGTATCTTAATATTGAAGCTATTCGTAACCCGGATGCTACAGAAGACGACGTAATCGCCGGAGTTCGCGTCACTGGTCTGGCGGACGAACCGAAAGCGGAGATCTTCTCTGACCCGGCGATGTCGCAACAAGCTGCATTGTCTTATTTGCTACGTGGACAAGGGCTGGAGAGCGATCAGAGCGACAGTGCGGCAATGACCTCGATGCTGATTGGTCTGGGGGTTGCGCAAAGTGGCCAGGTTGTGGGTAAAATCGGCGAGACGTTTGGCGTAAGCAATTTAGCGCTCGACACCCAGGGAGTAGGCGACTCCTCCCAGGTAGTGGTCAGCGGCTATGTATTGCCAGGTCTGCAAGTGAAATACGGCGTGGGTATATTTGACTCTATAGCAACACTCACGTTACGTTATCGCCTGATGCCTAAGCTATATCTGGAAGCCGTGTCTGGTGTAGACCAGGCACTGGATTTGCTCTATCAGTTCGAGTTTTAGCAATGCGAATATTTGTCTACGGCAGTTTACGCCACAAACAAGGCAACAGTCACTGGATGACCAATGCCCAGTTACTGGGCGATTTCAGTATCGATAACTACCAGTTGTATAGCCTGGGCCACTATCCAGGCGCAGTTCCGGGGAACGGAACAGTACACGGTGAAGTTTATCGTATTGACAACGCCACGCTGGCCGAACTTGATGCCTTGCGCACCAGGGGCGGTGAATACGCGCGCCAGTTGATTCAGACGCCGTACGGGAGTGCATGGATGTACGTTTATCAACGACCCGTCGATGGATTAAAGCTAATTGAAAGCGGCGACTGGTTAGACAGGGATAAGTAATAATAAAAGCACGCCACCTTCGGGGGGCGTTGTTTTATGCGATGTATCTCGCGATTTTTTTTTGTAACTTTTCCATCTTTTGCTTTTCTCTCCGAGCCGCTTTCCATATCTGCAATCGCATAAAAAACTCTGCTGGCGTTCACAAATGTGCAGGGGTAAAACGGGGGCACGCTTTGAACGGTGAGTATGAGTGAGGTCGGCTAACTTCCAGCAAGTGGCTATGAACAGCAAAATGGTGGTCGGGTTTGCTTGTTCTTACCGTTCAAGCCTTGCAACCGCTGAGAATAATGATGGTGGAATAGAGAGTTTATTTATCGCGGGCATAAAAAAACCCTTACTAACCGAAGCCCGGCGTTCAGGGTTATTGCGCTAGAAGAACTTATTTATTCTTTGCGCGCTCGAAGGAAGCAACGATTTCAGCTTTAGCGGCTTCTGCGTTTTCCCAACCTTCAACTTTCACCCACTTGCCTTTTTCGAGGTCTTTGTAGTGCTCGAAGAAGTGAGCGATCTGCGCTTTCAGCAGCTCTGGCAGATCGTTAACGTCTTTAATGTGATCGTATTCTTTGCTCAGCTTTGTGTGCGGAACAGCAATCAGTTTCGCATCTTCACCGGCTTCGTCGGTCATTTTCAGAACGCCAACCGGACGGCAGCGAATGACGGAACCTGGCTCCAGTGGGTATGGCGTTGGGACCAGAACGTCTACCGGGTCACCGTCCAGAGACAGGGTGTGGTTGATGTAACCGTAGTTGCACGGATAGAACATCGCGGTAGACATGAAACGGTCTACGAACAGGGCGCCGCTCTCTTTGTCCACTTCGTATTTGATCGGATCTGCGTTAGCCGGGATCTCAATAACAACGTAGATGTCTTCCGGCAGATCTTTACCCGCAGGGACGTTGAGTAAGCTCATGTCTGTTTCCTTTAAAAATATGTGGCAAACAAGTGCCGAGTATTATAGCCAACTCGCGCCGAATGTCTTCGCTTGTTTTCGTCTTCATTTTCCTTTTTCGCCAATTTTAAGACGGTATACAGAGCAGGAAAATCCATAACCGTAGCCGCATTTTTCATAGTGAGATGAAAGCGATTACAAACTTGTGATTAACGTTTTATTTACTTCTTTGAAGTGTGATGTAACGCAATCCGTTACATAACGAATTGTCTATAGTTTTTTCGCGAACATCTTTTCACCAATAATAATTACCCCGACGAGGACAACCCTATGTGGAAACGCTTACTTGTAGTCTCTGCAGTCTCGGCAGCCATGTCGTCTATGGCGTTGGCCGCTCCATTAACCGTAGGATTTTCGCAGGTCGGATCGGAATCTGGCTGGCGCGCCGCAGAAACCAATGTGGCGAAAAGTGAGGCCGAAAAACGCGGAATTACGCTGAAAATTGCCGATGGTCAGCAAAAGCAGGAAAACCAGATTAAAGCGGTACGTTCCTTCGTCGCGCAAGGGGTGGATGCGATCTTTATCGCTCCGGTGGTTGCGACTGGTTGGGAACCGGTATTAAAAGAGGCGAAAGATGCCGAAATCCCGGTCTTCTTGCTCGATCGTTCTATTGATGTGAAAGACAAATCTCTCTATATGACCACCGTCACTGCCGACAACATTCTCGAAGGCAAGTTGATTGGTGACTGGCTGGTAAAAGAAGTGAATGGCAAACCATGCAACGTGGTGGAGCTGCAGGGCACTGTTGGGGCCAGCGTCGCCATTGACCGTAAGAAAGGCTTTGCCGAAGCCATTAAGAATGCGCCAAATATCAAAATTATCCGCTCGCAGTCAGGTGACTTCACCCGCAGTAAAGGCAAAGAAGTCATGGAGAGCTTTATCAAAGCGGAAAACAACGGCAAAAACATCTGCATGGTTTACGCCCATAACGACGACATGGTGATTGGTGCAATTCAGGCAATTAAAGAAGCGGGCCTGAAACCAGGCAAAGATATTCTGACAGGTTCTATCGACGGCGTACCGGATATCTACAAAGCGATGATTGATGGCGAAGCGAACGCCAGTGTTGAACTGACGCCGAATATGGCAGGTCCCGCCTTCGATGCACTGGAGAAATTCAAGAAAGACGGCACCATGCCGGAGAAAGTGACGCTGACCAAGTCCACCCTCTACCTGCCGGATACGGCGAAAGAAGAGTTAGAGAAGAAGAAAAATATGGGGTATTGAGGGTTGCTATGCCTGATGCCGATTCGTAGGCCGGATAAGGCGCTCGCGCCGCATCCGGCGGTGGTGCGCTGAAGCCTGATGCGACGCTTACCGCGTCTTATCATGCCTACTGGGAGCACGCTTTACACCGGGGGAAACCATGACGACTAACCAACACCAGGAGATCCTCCGCACCGAAGGATTAAGTAAATTTTTCCCCGGCGTCAAAGCGTTAGACAACGTTGATTTCAGCCTGCGCCGCGGCGAAATCATGGCGCTGCTCGGTGAAAACGGGGCAGGAAAATCAACGCTAATCAAAGCATTAACTGGTGTATACCACGCCGATCGCGGCACCATCTGGCTGGAAGGCCAGGCTATCTCACCGAAAAATACCGCCCATGCACAACAACTCGGTATCGGCACCGTCTATCAGGAAGTAAACCTGCTACCCAATATGTCGGTCGCTGATAATCTATTTATAGGCCGCGAACCCAAACGCTTCGGCCTTCTACGCCGCAAAGAGATGGAAAAGCGCGCCACCGAACTGATGGCATCTTACGGTTTCTCCCTCGACGTGCGCGAACCGCTCAACCGCTTTTCAGTCGCGATGCAGCAAATCGTCGCCATTTGCCGGGCTATCGATCTCTCCGCCAAAGTGCTGATCCTCGATGAACCCACCGCCAGCCTCGACACCCAGGAAGTGGAGCTATTATTTGGCCTGATTTTTGTCACTCACTTTCTCGATCAGGTCTATCAGGTCAGCGATCGGATCACCGTCTTACGCAACGGCAGTTTCGTAGGCTGTCGGGAAACGCGCGAGCTACCGCAGATCGAACTGGTAAAAATGATGCTGGGGCGCGAGCTGGATACCCACGCGCTACAGCGTGCCGGGCGAACATTGTTGAGCGACAAACCCGTTGCCGCGTTCAAAAATTACGGCAAAAAAGGAACGATCGCACCGTTTGATCTCGAAGTACGCCCCGGCGAGATCGTCGGTCTGGCTGGATTGCTGGGATCAGGACGTACCGAAACCGCCGAAGTGATCTTCGGTATCAAACCTGCTGACAGCGGCACGGCGTTGATCAAAGGCAAACCGCAAAACCTGCGATCGCCACATCAGGCTTCGGTACTGGGCATTGGCTTCTGCCCGGAAGACAGGAAAACCGATGGCATCATCGCTGCCGCCTCGGTGCGGGAAAATATCATCCTCGCTCTCCAGGCCCAGCGCGGCTGGCTACGTCCCATTTCCCGCAAAGAACAGCAAGAGATTGCCGAACGCTTTATCCGCCAGCTTGGCATTCGCACACCTTCAACTGAACAACCGATTGAATTTCTCTCTGGCGGCAATCAGCAAAAAGTGTTGCTTTCACGTTGGCTACTGACCCGACCGCAATTTCTGATCCTTGATGAGCCAACGCGCGGGATCGATGTCGGGGCGCATGCGGAGATTATCCGCCTGATTGAAACCCTGTGCGCCGACGGTCTGGCGCTGCTGGTGATCTCCTCCGAACTGGAAGAACTGGTGGGCTATGCCGACCGGGTGATCATCATGCGCGATCGCAAACAGGTGGCGGAGATCCCGCTGGCAGAGCTTTCCGTTCCGGCGATCATGAACGCCATTGCGGCGTAAGGAGAACAGTGTGATGCCTCAATCTCTCCCGGACACTACGCCGCCGAAAAGGCGCTTTCGCTGGCCAACGGGAATGCCGCAGCTGGCGGCACTGTTGCTGGTGCTGCTGGTCGATAGCCTGGTGGCCCCGCATTTCTGGCAGGTGGTGCTCCAGGATGGGCGTTTATTCGGTAGCCCCATAGACATTCTTAACCGTGCGGCCCCCGTTGCGCTGTTGGCTATCGGAATGACGCTGGTGATCGCAACAGGTGGGATTGATCTCTCCGTGGGGGCGGTGATGGCTATCGCCGGAGCCACAACGGTTGCGATGACGGTCGCGGGATTCAGCCTGCCGATTGTTTTGTTAAGCGCCCTGGGCACTGGCATCCTGGCGGGATTGTGGAACGGCATACTGGTAGCGATCCTCAAAATTCAGCCGTTTGTTGCCACCCTGATCCTGATGGTCGCCGGGCGCGGCGTGGCGCAACTGATCACCTCCGGACAGATCGTCACGTTTAACTCGCCGGATCTCTCATGGTTTGGCAGTGGATCGCTGTTGTTCCTGCCAACGCCGGTCATTATCGCGGTGCTGACGCTTATCCTGTTCTGGCTGTTGACCCGCAAAACGGCGCTGGGGATGTTTATCGAAGCCGTTGGTATCAACATTCGGGCGGCAAAAAATGCCGGGGTAAACACGCGGATCATCGTCATGCTTTCCTACGTGTTGAGCGGGCTGTGTGCGGCGATTGCGGGCATTATCGTGGCGGCGGATATTCGCGGTGCCGATGCCAATAACGCCGGGTTATGGCTGGAGCTGGACGCCATTCTCGCGGTGGTTATTGGCGGCGGATCGCTGATGGGCGGACGTTTTAACCTACTGCTTTCGGTGGTGGGGGCGCTGATTATTCAGGGGATGAACACCGGAATTTTGCTTTCGGGCTTTCCGCCAGAGATGAACCAGGTTGTAAAAGCGGTGGTGGTTCTTTGCGTGCTGATTGTCCAGTCGCAACGCTTTATCAGTCTGATTAAAGGAGTACGTAGCCGTGATAAAACGTAATTTGCCACTGATGATCACCATCGGCGTCTTTGTGTTGGGTTATCTTTACTGCCTGACCCAGTTTCCCGGTTTTGCTTCCACAAGAGTGATCTGCAATATCCTGACCGATAACGCCTTTCTTGGGATCATTGCCGTTGGCATGACCTTTGTGATCCTCTCCGGTGGGATCGATCTCTCCGTCGGTTCGGTGATCGCCTTTACTGGCGTGTTTCTGGCAAAAGTGATTGGCGATTTCGGCCTCTCGCCGCTACTGGCGTTTCCGCTAGTGCTGGTGATGGGCTGTGCCTTCGGCGCATTTATGGGGCTTTTGATCGACGCCCTGAAGATCCCGGCATTTATCATTACCCTGGCGGGGATGTTCTTTTTGCGCGGTGTCAGCTATCTCGTTTCGGAAGAGTCGATTCCGATAAACCATCCCATTTATGACACGCTCTCAAGCCTTGCGTGGAAAATCCCTGGCGGCGGTCGCTTAAGTGCGATGGGACTGCTGATGTTGGCGGTGGTGGTTATCGGTATTTTCCTCGCGCATCGTACCCGTTTTGGTAATCAGGTATACGCCATTGGCGGCAACGCAACGTCGGCGAACCTGATGGGGATTTCCACTCGCAGCACCACTATTCGCATTTATATGCTCTCCACCGGACTGGCAACGCTGGCGGGGATTGTCTTCTCGATTTATACCCAGGCCGGATATGCGCTGGCGGGCGTAGGTGTGGAACTGGATGCTATCGCCTCAGTGGTAATTGGCGGTACGCTTCTGAGCGGTGGCGTTGGAACGGTATTAGGGACGCTTTTTGGCGTGGCGATTCAGGGACTGATTCAGACTTACATAAACTTTGATGGCACGCTGAGCTCATGGTGGACGAAAATCGCCATCGGTATTTTGTTGTTTATTTTTATAGCATTACAGCGTGGATTAACGGTGCTGTGGGAGAATCGTCAGAGTTCGCCAGTGACAAGAGTCAACATTGCGCAGCGATAAAAACGCCTCTCCGTGTGGAGAGGCGCAGGAGATTACGCGTCCGGGAACTCACGGATAAAGCGTTCGACATCTTCAACCATATGGTCGTTGCCGACAAAGAACGAACGGCGCTGGTGCAGAGTTTCCGGGATGATATCCAGAATACGCTCTTTGCCATCGCTCGCTTTACCGCCCGCTTGTTCCGCCAGGAATGCCATCGGGTTGCACTCATAAAGCAAACGCAGTTTGCCGTCCGGGTGGCTGGCGGTGCTTGGGTAGAGATAAATACCGCCTTTCAGCAGGTTACGGTGGAAATCCGCGACCAGTGAACCGATATAACGTGAGGTATACGGGCGGTTGGTGGATTTATCTTCTTCCTGGCAGAATTTAATGTACTTCTTCACCCCGTTCGGAAACTTAATGTAGTTTCCTTCGTTGATGGAGTAGGTTTTGCCTTTCTCCGGGAAGCGCATCCGTTCCTGGCACAGGCAGAAAACGCCGAGCGAAGGATCGTAAGTAAAGGCGTGAACACCGCATCCGGTGGTGTAAACCAGCATGGTAGAGGAGCCGTATACCACGTAACCTGCCGCAACCTGTTTGTTACCAGGCTGGAGGAAATCTTCTTCCGTTACCGGCGTGCCGACGGGCGTAACGCGGCGGTAGATGGAGAAAATGGTACCGACAGAGACGTTAACATCGATGTTGGACGAGCCATCCAGTGGGTCCATCAGCACCACGTATTTTGCATGTTCACAGCCTTCAAAGACGACAATCTCATCTTCTTCTTCAGAGGCAATGCCCGCAACGATATCGCGTGCTTTCAGTGCGGCTTTCAGTTTTTCATTAGCGAACAAGTCGAGTTTTTGCTGAACCTCTCCCTGCACGTTCTCAGCACCGCTGGCACCCAGGA
>OGHM01000478.1_pt1 | contig 21312 bp, 17 predicted proteins | sample 1571531 | NCBI WGS metagenome assembly OGHM01 (sample SAMEA2582031, study PRJEB24529) | metagenome | biome: Human gut stool | place: China | collected 2011 | reverse complement strand
CCTACATCGGAGCTTTTTTCAGCAGCCTCGGGGACGCGTCGCCCCCAGGTGAGGATCCGCCCCCCAATTAGGCAGATAAATTGCAGTTTATTTTTGTCATAAAAGCCTATCCGTTATGGAGGCTTTTTTGTTTTGTATATACAACAAGTCCGTCCTACGTAATGCGTTACGTAGGACGGACGTACTTATTATTGTTGCTGTTGTTCGGGAGCCTCGTCGATGAGGTCCATGAACTGGTCGAGCTTAGGCGTAATGATGATTTGTGTGCGGCGGTTGCGTTGTTTGCCCACGGCTGAGTTGTTAGAAGCCACGGGGTTGTATTCGCCACGGCCAGCAGCGCTCAAGCGTTTGGGGTCAACACCATACTGCGTCTGTAGAGCCTGTACGACAGATGAGGCACGAAGGGCAGAGAGATCCCAGTTGTTGCGAATGTTCTTCTGTGAGATAGGCACATTGTCGGTGTTACCCTCTACCAATACGTCGTAGTCCTTATAGTCGGTAATAATCTTGGCAATCTTAGAAAGCGTTTCGCCAGCACGGTCGCCAATCTCGTAGCTACCACTCTTGTAGAGCATGTTGTCGGCCAATGAGATGTAAACTACGCCTTTGAGTACTTGAACGTCAACGTCGTTCATCTCTTGCTTAGAGAGCGAACGTGTGAGTTTGTTAGTCAAAGCTTGGTTCAGCGAGTCACTCTTCGTCTTAGCGTCTACCAATTGTTTGATAAACTTATTCGAAGCATTGATTTCGTCCACCAACTTCGAGATGTTGACATTGCCTTGCTGTACGTTGCTTTGGTACGATGACTGCAACTTGTTATAAGCCTCCTTCATCTCCTTATTGCGTTCTTGCTCTTCCTTGAGGCGAGCGGCCAAACTTTTAGAGTCAGAGGTATATTCGGCAATGCGCACTTGCGCGTCGTTGTAGTCCTTTTGCAGTGTAGCGTGTTCGGTTTTAAGCTGATCGTAAGATGTTTGCACCTCAGCAAGTTTTTTCTTGCTAACGCAGCTTGTCATCAGCAACAAGGCTACCAATGGTGCGAATAGTTTTAAGTGTTTCATATCGGTTTTTGTTGTTGAGTTGCTATGATTTGGGGCGAAAGTTAGGCATTTTGTTTGACGCAACAAATTATTTAGTGTTTTTTTCGAAAATCATGCTAATGATTGGAACGTTTGTTTTTTAGATTTTATTATCAGTATGCGGATTCTTTATGAGTAAAGGCTTATAAAATAAGTTTCTTATACGCAATAATCTTTTCCTTAAATGTTAAAAAGAGACTACGTAATGTCTATTTCTTTGAAGTGTTTCTTGTTTATGAAACATTGTAATTATCTTTGTATGCAAAAAAGAGAATGTATGGCACAAATGAATCTTACTCCATTGGACGATGTGCTTGACAAGCATTTCGGCAAAGTTGGCACTCCAAAACGTGATGCTTTTGAAAGTGATGTGGATGAAGCATTGCATGCTTATAGATTGGGTGAAGCCATCAAGAAAGCTCGCTTAGAACAGAACTTGACGCAAGAGCAACTTGGCGAGCTTATAGGAGTGAAAAGAGCGCAGATTTCTCGATTGGAAAGAGGTTATAGCATAACCATTCCAACTATGAGAAGAGTGTTCAAGGCATTGGGGGTAGTAACTGCAACTATTGACTTGGGAATTGCAGGGAAAGTCGCATTGTGGTAATTTTTATGGTTCTTCCGTTAAATGCATGCATAGAATGAGAACTTGTGTGTACAAAAGTTCTATTCTGCTATTTTCTGCATTTTTAGACGTTATTTTTTCCGAAAAAAGCCCCTCTCCTTATCCTCATCAATGAGGGAAAAGGAGAGGGGCCATATATGTTTTAGAACAGTTTGGGTTGTCAAATTGCAGTTTATTAAACCGATTCTGCCCAAACAATACGTTAAGCGTTTTTACTCTTTTGCTCCGTTGTTAATCCAGTCTTTAATCATTTGCAATTCGGGCTGCTTGGTAATCATGATTTTAGAGTGGTCGTGCTTCCATGCGGTGCTGATGTCGGTAGCGAGTGTTTCGTAGAGGATGCTATTGTCGGCATTAGAGGGGAGAACGCGAAGTTTAGAAGGGTCTTTGTGAGAGGTGACGTTTACCATATCAGCATAGCTATGGCCTTCGGTGAGATTGAGCGAGGCAGCCCAAGCGTTGCCACTGTGGCAGTTGGCGCACTCCTTGTTGAGTACGGCCGATTGTATGGCAGCATACATGCCCACGTTGAGTGACCCCGCGTTGATGCGAATGGTGTCAGAGGTGGTGGGAGCATCGGCCGAATAGAAAGTGATGATGCGACGACGCAGGGAGTTGGTGACGCAGACCTCAATGGTCTTCACCTCATCAGGAATGCCGACCAACTTCATTGATACGTGGCCGTTGTCATCGGGTTGCACGTTACGTGTAATGCTGGCATACTGATTGTCTGCACTAAAGCCCGCGATGGCCACTGTATAGTTGCTGGGCCAAGAACTGACACCATTGATGTCCATCTCGACCTTTGCCACACGGCCACTCTCAATGGGTACGTACTCCTTTTCATAAATGCGTCCGTCGTCACAGGCCGTGCAAAGCAACAATAGGAATAGTAGAGAACTTATGATTGATTTCATTCTTTCTGCTTTTGGGGAACGAGTTTTTTTGTTGACGAGTTAACGAGTTGACAAGTTAACAGGAAAGTTACTTTATTTAACTCGTTAGCTAAAAAGACAAACTTACTCGTTAACTTGTTAACTCGTTAACTCGTCAACTTGTTAACTCGTTAACTCGTCAACTAATTTAGAAACAATACTGCAACTGAACGGTGGCAGAGTGGGTAGCGAGGCCGAGGTTGTCGTTGTCGCGGTCGAGCTGCGTATCGTGTCCTTTACGACCCGTGTACTGATACATAGCTTGCAACTTGAGGTTACACCCCTTGAAGAAGTAGTTAACACCAACGGCAGGCATGTTTAAGAATCCGTCCTTGCTCGTACTGTTGCGGTTCATAAAGTCGTAGCGAGCAGCTACTTGAACGCGTGGAGCAACGAAATAGCCAGCTTGTACGTAACCACCGAGGTAGTTGTAGTGTTCGTCAATCTTCTGACGCTTGGTGAAACCAACATTCATCCAATACATCTCACCAGCCAAATACAAGCGGTTGTAAATCATCGCAAACTCAGCACCTACACGTGCATCGTTCGTACTCTCGTTCTCGCTCTCTACGTTCATAGAACCTGAAAGGCCAATCAACATCTTCTTTTCGTGTAAGAGGTTGGGATTGCCCTGCGTTGAAGGCATAGTACCCCAAGGCATATAAGTGAGGCGGCCCGCATAGAGTAGAGAGGGAATGTGCCAATCGTCGCTCAACGTCTTGTTGGCTACATTTACGCCCGATCCTGTACCATTAAAAAGACCTACTTCATAGCCAAACTTATTGTTGACCACACCGTGCAGCTCAATGCCGAGGTCGAAGCCAGTGCTCATTGAGGGCGTTACGGCATTCAGCACGTAAGGCATGATAACGGCCGTGGTGAGTGAAGTGGGGAGTTGGGGAAAGAGTGTTTCGCCCAATGTGGTGAGGTAAGCGTGAGAGAACGGTGTCTTAAACTTACCCACGCGTAGTTGGACGGGATTGTTGAACTTTACATCGAACCATGCTTGCTGTAGCAAGTTGCCGCCCGACTTGGCAGCGTTGATAGACAAGTTGAAGCTTACTTTATTAAAGGCGCGACCCGTAAAGCCGAGAATGGCATTAGGAATGGCGAAACCTGAGTTTGCGACATTGTCTTGGTTATAAGCTTTGTCAAGGCCTTCGTCGTCGTACCAATTGAAGTTGCCACTGGTCTGTACCAGCATATAGGGCTTAAAGATGAAGTCGCCCTTCTTGGTCTGAATGGTGAACCCCTTGCTACCAGCGAGCGAAACGACACCATTGTCAGTATCGAGGTCGACGGGAGCATATTTAATGCGATGTTCGTCAGCACGATGTTTGTGCGGACGTTGTGCAGTTTCTACGTTTGTTGAGTCAGCGTCAGTGGTGTTTACGTTCTCAGCGTTTATGGTAAGTGTGCTTGCTGCAACGAAGGCTGCAAGGCTTAATATTGTTTTGTTCATTTCCTTCTTTTTTTTAGGTTGACGAGTTGACAAGTAGACGAGTTAACGAGCAAGTTAGTTTTTAGTTGATGAGTTATATAAGGTAACTTACCTGTTAACTCGTCAACTCGTTAACTTGTCAACTCAAAGAGTTCTACAGAGATTCCAAGAATTTAATAAGTGCGTCGCGGTCTTTCTTTTGCATCTTCTTAAAGATGTTCTTTGAAGCCTCGCCTTCACCGCCGTGCCACATAATGGCCTCGATGAAGTTGCGTGCACGACCGTCGTGCATAAAGCAAGTGTGGCCGTCGACCTTCTGTTGCAAACCAACGCCCCAAAGAGGAGTCGTGCGCCACTCATTGCCGCGTGCTAAACCGCTGCAATAGTTGTCGTTGAGGCCAACACCCATAATTTCAGACCCCATGTCGTGTAACAAGTAGTCAGAGTAGGGGTGAATGGTCAAACCGCCCAACCAAGGGAGGTGTGTGCCATTGAGTAGGGTAGACCCGCGCTTCTTAGTATGCAATGTAGTGACGTGGCAGAGTTGACATTTCGCTTTGTAGAAGTTTTGCTCACCAATGCTCACCATTTCGCGTTCGGTAATCAGCTTATCGCCATACTGTACCATTTGCGTAGTCGAACCCAAGCGGCGAGCTGGTACGCCGAGGCATTGCATATAAAGGTCGACATTTTCCATAGCTTCCGTCGAAACGTCGAGTCGATTAGAATAAACAAGGCCCATCATGCTGCCGTACTTCTGCTGCGTCTGTCCCTCGCAAATCTCTTCTGGGAAACGGCTATTCGTAGCACCCATATCGCTTGAGAAACCGAGTTCAACGGTGAGGTCGAGGTGTTGTGCTTTGTTGCCCGAAAGGCCTACACCCGTAACGCCCTTTTCGGTAATGTAGTTACAGCGGCCGCTAATGCCATATTCAGGATAGTTGCTCTTAGCCGCCAAAGCTTCTATCTCGGTGGGGTCGAGCGCCATCATTAGTCCCATGCCCACGTGGCGGAGCGGTTGGCGAACAGAGATGATTAAGTCCTCAGGTTTAACGGCATCGGCAATGGGTTTGCCGTAATTCTTCATACCATTGGTATACCACTCCGCAATGCGGTATTCAGGATAAGCCAATTCGTAAGTCTCGCCATCGGGGAAGGCGAACTGCTGCTTGTGCCATTTCACCTGCAATTTGCCCTCAGGCTTCATCTCATACTCCTTGCCGTCTTTGCCCACGTAAGTGCCTTGAATGCATTGGTCGTGAAGCACGCGGCCATAGTCGGGGAAGAAGGAACCATTCTTGCGTGTGATGTAAATCAAGCCAGAGGTAAATCCCGTGCCGCCTGACACGGTGCAGAAGCCGTCTTTGTCGGCCTTGCTTTCATCATAGTTGGCCCAAATGGCGGGTTTGGTGCGACCTGTAGTCATGTGGCAACTCTTGCACGAGAAGCCTGCGTAGAGCGGACCAAGGCCACCCGCTTCTGGATCGGTGCCGCTTGGTGCGGCATTGTCGTAAAGTTTATTGCCCGAATTAAATCGAGCCAAGTATTTGCCGCTCACCCAATTGGCCTCAACGTCATAGGCCGTTGATGAGTTCAGGAAGATAGTAGAGATGTCGGCCGAGAGGGCATAGCCTTCGGGCACGGTGATGTCCGTCACCGTTATGCCTTCATCGTCACTACAAGCCGTGAGAGCGAGCATTGCAGCACCTACTATCCAACTATGTTTTAGTAAACTGTGAGTCATTGTTATTTTCTTTGTTGATAAGTTGACGCGTTGACAAGTTAACGGGTAAGTTACTCATTTCGTCAACTTTTTTTAAACGCACATAGGGAGTGAAGCGAAAACGTGGTGTTTTTCACTTCACTCCGATGTGGAAGGATGAGTTTAATAAGTTTAATGAGTTTAATAAGTTTAATAAGTTTAATGAGATTAGCGAGTAGGAAGTTTAGAGTCGTAGCCTATTCAACTTATTAAACTAAATAAACTCATTAAACTCATTAAATTTACTTTTTAGACACGGTGCGGGGGTTGCCATCCTTGAAGATTAGGAACTCCAATGTGTGGAAGCCGCGAACGTTTTGTGCAGACTCAACCTTTGCATCATCGTCACCGGGAGCCCAGTCAAGGTCGCTCCACTTCTTAGACTTCATGATTTGCATGATACCATTCTGGTCGAGAGGCCAAGAGTCCATGTTGGGGTCGAGACCCAACTCGTCAACAGGACCAAAGAGGAAGGCTTCGCTCGTTTCCCATGGTTCACGAGCTTCCATCCATGCAGTGCAGCAAGCTTCGAAACCAGCGTTAGAAGGATTAGCGGCAAAAGCGTCAACAGCAGCCTTGAGCGCGTTGTTTCTCGTAACGAGGTCGCGGTAAGTAGGAACGACTACGTTGTCAACAAAGTTGTTGATGATAGCATTCTTTGTAGCTTCGGGCAATTTGATAGCCTCTGTCTTCAAGTTGGTAGCGTCACCCGTAACTTTACCATCTTCAGTTTCAATCTCGCCGAGCACCTTTTGCAATTTCTCGCAAGCAGTCATAGCGTTTTGTGCTTCAACGCTGCCGATGTGGTTGCGGAAGGGCTGAGTGATAGCTTGGATTGCATTCTCAGCATCAGTGATGTACTGGCGCACCTTTGTGTCTATAGCAGTACCTTCGAGTGCCTTCGCCAAAGAGTTCTCAGCAATCTGTCCGTCGCGAGTACCATAGTAAGCGTTGCGAATAGACTTAATGTTGTTGGTATAGTCGTCACGAGAGTGCCAGCTATACCAAGACTCTACAGCGTAGAGGGCTTGCGTCTTTTGGCCAGCTACCCACTTAGCATAAGGGTCGCCAATCTTAGAAGAACCAACCTCGTTGGCAATTTCGCCCATCTTCTCTACCATTTCTTGAATGGCTTGGTCAACGTTACCATAGCCAGAAGCATTGTCGTGAGCCTTGAAGAGTTCTGCGTAAGACTTGTCGTTGTCACCATACTTCTCTGCCCAGTTGGTATAGAGCTTTTGAGCATCAGCCTTGAGCAAGCGAGCTGTATTCATCATGTAGTTGCCCCACGCGTCAGCATTTTCTGAGGTATAATCAACTGTAGCAGGGTCGTCGTTCCCACCAGGATTGGGTTCGTCATTGTTGTCGCATGACACTGATGTAAAGATTGTAGCAGCCAAACCCAAAATGGCTGCGAAAAAGTACTTTTTGTTCATTGTATTGTGTTGTTTGATTAGTTTAATGAGTTGGTTGGTTTAATGAGTTTAATGAGTTTAATTAGTTTAATGGGTTTAATGAGTTTAATGGGTTTAATGAGTTTAATGGGGTTAATGAGTTTAATGAGAACCATATACTCATTTGCACATTTGCACATTTGCACATTTACTCATTAGCACATTAGCACATTTGCACATTTACCCATTTGCACATTCGAAAAGCGTTAGCGTTTCGTAAACCATCCTACGTAAGCTACGCCGATAGAGAACTCGTTTTCGCTATTGTATTTACCCTTGCCAAACAGCTTGCTTGTGGCAAATTGGCGAGTAGAGTAGTCGGCCTTGATGACGAGGTTAGGCAGTGCGTACCAGTTAAGACCAGCGGTCCACTTGCGCGTTTCGGTGCGGCGGTCTTCGGTATAAAGGCCCGCACACTTCTTCTGTGGATTGTAATAGTCGAAGCGAGCGAAGGGGTAGAGCACGGGACAACGCGTACCAGCAAAGATGCCAGCTAAGTTGAGGCCCACTTCAGCACCATAGCTAACGACCTTGTGAGCCACAGGTACTACACGCGTGTAGGGAGATTGGTTAGAAAGTTTTGTATTAACGGCACTTACCTTGTCGGCATTAGTTAAGTTGCCCCACATGAAGTTGGCGCGAGCCGTAACGATAGCGTTCTTATATTGAGCATCGACCGTATAAATGCGCAATGGAGCGCGGAAGTTATACTCGGTCAACTTATCAGAGTTGGCAGTCGTGTTGGCGCAATAGTAGAACGAAGCCCCTACGCGCAAGCCTGGTACACCATTATAATTGAGGCGGAAGGTATAAGCCGGTGAAGTGAAGTTATCCTCTTCGAAGATACCTTGCTTGCCACCTTGTACCCAGTTGTTGCGATCAAAACCGCAAGCGTTCAGTCCCGTAGTAATCAAGGCTTGGTAATCAAAGTTAGCATAGTCTTGGCCAAACGTACCGAAGATCTCAAGACCCGTTTCGTGCCACGTTGAAGGGATAATGGTCGTTTCGCCCTCAGGACGTGTAGTGCCGAAGAAGTTAATCGGTTCGTGGTGAGAGTTTGTCAAGCCGATAGGCAAGATGAGGTGACCGGCACGCACATTGAAGGCGGGGTGAATGAGGCGCGTAATGTGGAACTGCTCAAGTGCTACTTCACCGCCCTTTTCAACCTCCGTTTCGTATTCACCATTTTCAGAGTTCTCAATCTCGTAGGCCGTGCCTACACCGCCCGATTCAAATTCGATCTCAGCACCGAGAATCCACTTCGGTGTGAACTTATAATCAAGGGCGAGTACAAAGCGAGGAATAGAAATCGTGTTGCGGTGGTCGCGCTTATTGCCGTCGTTGCCGCCATAGAAGCGGTTGATGCCGTAGTCCTTAAAGGCTGCTACCATTTCGCCATAACCGCCGAAGCGAAACTTTTGATAGTCCTCATTAGCACTGACTTGGCGTAGCTTCTTCGTGTTGCTTTTAGTTTGAGTCGTGCTCACTGTGTTGACACTGTCAGCCTTTACCTCCGTTTCCACTTCCGTGGCAGAGAGGTTAGCTGCAACGAGTGCGCTAAGGGTGAGCGTTGCAATTTTTGCGTTCATTCTTTATTCTTTATATATTGTATTGTTTCAAATCAATTCTAAAGAAAAAGCAGAGTGGCAAGTTGTGCAAATAGAGGTGTGAATAAAGAATGAATGATGCAAGGTGTGAGAAGCTTGGCAGCCGAACCTGCTGTGTGAGTCATTATTCTTTTTACTAATCTCCTTAAAGTTGTTGTGCGACGAGATGGTTTCAAAAAAACGCGATGTCTCACTTCGAGCCTTTCGGTCTGTGCACTGTCCCCACATCCTTTTTGCCGCTTGCCAACTCTGTTTTATTTTTTATCTGTTTCCTTCGTCTTTTTCGTTTTCTTCGCCTTCTTAGCTTTCTTTTGCTTCTTCTCAGGCTTAGAGACTTTCTCCTTCTTCGCAGGGCGTTCGGGAGGTGTGGCGCATGTCATGCCGTCAATGTGTGGTCCTGCCGAAAGTTCTGTGTTGGCAGTGGTTGAGGCTACTCCTATTATAAGGAGTAAGGTAGCACCTAAAGCCAACTTTAATGCTAAATGTTTCATTGCATTAATTATTAAATTTTTCGAGTGCAAAGTTACGGAGTGTAAAAAGGGGGTGCAATCACCCGCTTTTAGCAAAAAAAGTGAGTATAGGGTGAAGTGTTTTTCGTTTATTCTACCCCTTTAAAACATAAAATACCCAAAAGTGGGTACATAAGCATTTTGACGGAATGTTTAAATTTGCAGGCGTGAAAAGTAACAGAGCTAACAAGTAGACAAGTTAATGAGTAAGAATTTCAATCAATTTTTAAGGTAATTTGTCTGTTAACTTGTTAACTCGTCAAAGAAGAAAACGTCAAAGAAGAAACGCGCGATGGTATATAATAGCACCTATAATTATAAGGAAACCGATCACATGTGCGATGTGATTTGCGACGAACCCTCATTGCTGCAAATGATATCGCGTTTTGGCATACCCCTTGGCGTGGGCGATCAGACTGTGCGACAGGTGTGTGAAGCACACGGCGTTGATACGGCCACCTTCCTATCAGTGGCCAATTTTATTCGTCGAGGAGCACGAGGGGCGGCCGATAGCATTGACCAAGTGTCGGTAAAATGTTTGACAGATTATCTAAAGCAAGCGCACACTTACTTTCTTGACTTTCAGTTGCCAGCCATACGACGTAAACTACTTGAAGCACTCGACTGTTCGCAGCCGGGCGAGGTGTCGTATCTCATCTTAAAGTTCTATGACGACTATATGAGCGAGGTACGCAAACACATGCAACATGAAAATCGCAAAGTGTTTGGCTACGTAGACCAACTCTTGCAAGGCCATCGTACGGGGGAATATAGCATCTCGCAGTTCGCACGAGGTCATAATAACATTGACGTTAAATTGCAAGAACTCAAAAACATTATTATAAAGTATTATGCTCCTACCGAGCAGGCCGAATTGTTGAACAACGTATTGTACGACATCTTTACCTGTGAGACCGACCTTCGCATTCACTGTCAGGTAGAGGACGACATCTTTGTCCCAGCGGTTGAAATACTTGAGAAGAAAGTCGGTGTGCAAGAAGCCCCTGTTGCTGAGGCAGACGACAAGCGCCCCGAAGATACCCTCTCAGAACGTGAACGCGAGATTGTACACTGTGTAGTATGTGGCTTGGCCAACAAACAGATAGCCGACCAGCTCTGCATCTCGCTCAACACCGTACTCACGCATCGCAAAAACATCGCACGCAAACTCAACATTCACTCTGTTGCAGGACTCACCATTTATGCTATTGTCAACAAAATCGTCAATATTGACGAATTGCAGAAGTAGCTGTTTACGTCTCCCTATAATGTATTGTGTGGGTAAACTGCCTAATTGGGGGGCGGGTTGAAAACCCGCCCCCCAATTAGGCAGTTTACCCACACAATTCGTTATAGAGCCTGTAATTTATCGTTGAGCGGATTTGCTTATCACCCATGTCGTAATGACTGAGCAGAGGGCGAAGGCTAAACCTGTAGCGCAGACGCCAAGCCACCCCATGCGCTCCCAAGCAACGCCAGTACAGAAGGTGCCAATACTACCTCCTATAAATAGTGTAGTCATGAATATGGTATTGGCGCGATTGGTAGCATCGGGCACTTCTTTCAGACAACCGCTCTGATTGCTTAGTTGCAAACATTGAGCCCCAATGTCTACTAATATGATGGCAAGGATTAACCCGATATAAGTGTCGCTTAGGAAATAGGCTACAAGCCATGCAATGATTTGCAAGAGATGACCCAAGGATGAAATCTTGTCAATGCCATACCGTGGAATGTATTTCCCTACGCCACTGGCCGCCATGGCTCCCGCTACGCCACAAAGCCCCAACATTCCTACCTTATCGCTACCGGCATGAAAAGGCGCATCTGCTAAGTGGAATGCCATACATGACCATATAGACATCATACTGCCGAAGCCGAACGCTGCTCGAAGAGAGTAACTTCTCATGCGAGGGTGGGCGACATATATCTTGCCTATCGTGGCGATAAGAGAATGATAGCTACCCTTAAAGGAAGACTGCATTACAGGCATCATGCGCAAACTGACCAACAAGGATAGCAACATAATGAATGCCACTAAGCCAAACATCAAGCGCCAACCTAACCAGCCACCTAAGTATCCTCCGATTACGCGTGCTGCTAATATGCCCGTGAGCAAGCCTGATAGGACAAAGCCCATGTTGCGGGATTTATGTTCGGGACGGGAGAACTGACCTGCCATCGGCACAAAGATCTGAGGCACCACTGAGCAAGCACCTATGATAATTGATGCGCCCCATACCAACCAAACGTTAGAGGCCAGAGCTATGACCAAAGCCATAAGCATGGCAATCGTCATGCAAGTGGTCACAATCTTGCGGCGAGAGCACTTGTCTGCCATTGGCACTATCAGCAGTAAACCCAAAGCATACCCTATCTGTGTAATCACTGTAATGAAATTGGCCTCCACCTCATTGATGCGAAGTGAGGCACGCATCTCCTCCAATAGGGGTTGGTTATAATACAAGTTGGCTACCGTCAGACCGCTAACGATTGACATCATTAATAGGATGTTTCTTGGAATCCCCTCATTCTCTTTCAGCTTTATCATAAATCCTTTCAAAAAAATAAATACAAAAATACGTATTTATTATTAGTTGATTATCTGTAACGTTAAGAAAGTACTTGATGATACAGAGATCAAAGTAAGCACGCATGGAATCTGTTGGAAGCGTTATCCATTCTCCTGCGGGACTAATGGGAATTGCTGGCTGAATGGCATTTTGCTTGTTTTATACTCTTGAATGATGACCACGGGCTTTTCGAGTAACAGCAATAAAGCAGACAATCTGTAATAACCAATATAGTCAAGGTACTGTATGGCTTTGTTTCTGTCACAAATCTGTAAACCTCGTGATTCAAGCAAATTAACGAGATTTTCCGAAGATTCAAACCGTTTTGTAAAGGGAATAAGATTCGCCATATTCAAATGTGTATAAACAAAAAACGCCTCGCACGATTTGAGCATTGTTAAGAGGCTTGGCGAGGACTGACGCCGCGAAGATATGAATAATCATTGATAATACAAACTTTTTAGCAGAAAGACAGCACAAAAGTGGATTTCTTTGATATGATTATATTCAATAATGTTAAATCAAAGCTTGAAGTCATACTTTATCAGCCAAACAAAGTGGTTTTCATTACCTTTGTAAAGTCTATGCCCATACCGAAAGTCCCGAAGGGCAGAGGTTGGGCAGACATATATACATATAAGGTGTAACTGTACGCTTTGGTTTTGACGCAGTAAGAATCTGGCAGTTCGAGCAAAGTTGTCAAGAACAAAGCAACTGGAATGCCTCATGGGGTGTATTATATACAGCCCTCATTGGCTTCGGACGATTCTATTGTTCATTGTCAAGTGTGCTTCCTATATACGTACACAGGCGTGGGACTTTCGGTGTTGCTCGTTTCGACTGGCAGGGCAATGCGAAGGCCTTTACACTGTGGAACGAGTGACAGAACTGGCTCCACATTTGAACCAGCAAGCATTTCGTAAGTGTTTGTAAATCAAAAGGAACTTTATAATATCAAGGCGAATTGATACCATAAAGTTCCCAAGGATTGTTAGAAAAAAATATTCCTATAAAATCCTTTTGTGAAGCTTCTTACATTCCATTTGGATGATTAAAATTCATTGATGTGCTTTTTACGGTTGTAGGGGCATTAGCCCCATGATTGTATTTACGTTATAACGCTTCTTAATGGCTTTATTGAGCCATTTTGCCACCTCATTTGATTTATTGAAAGGATTTTGCCTTAGATAACCATCAAAATCGGCGAGTTCTTTAATTTGGTATTTTCCTGTTGACTCATCAAATATAGCATTCTTGTCAAGAAATGTATTAATAATATTAGGCAGTCCTTTTTTGCGAATAAAATTATCATAGAGATAAAGTGTGTTGATTGAAATGGGCATGATAGGCTTACAAGCCATTTCTGATAATTTAATTTCTGGCATTTCTTCAATTTTCTCATAAAACCATCGATTCAAAATCGAGAGTAATCCTGGCTGAAGAAATCTAACATCTTCAAATACTAATATTGGATAATAAGAAACTTCATCTGGAATATTCTTATCCCATTCGAACGAATCTGCTTCTATAGAATCTATATGATTTATGAGTTGACCAACTCCAATCGGTTTTGGTTGTCCTCCTGTTCTTTTTCTTCTTTTGTCGAGATTCCGAGTTTTAAGGACTATCTTTTCCTGTAACTCATCAAGTAAGCGAATGTAATCTCCATCATCTCTACATTCGCCATTCATTTTAATAGCCTTACATTCTACAATTATCAATTCTGCGCGTTTTGTACGAGCATAGAAATCTGGCTCATTAGGTCTTTCAGAAGTCTCTTGTGAATTTCGAATAGGAAATGAAAAACTATTTGTTGGCAAACAATTAAAAAATGTTTGACGGAATAGTATTTTTTCTACAAAATCCTTGTTATAATTGAAAAATCCACAACTTCCTTCCTTTCCATTAATAAGGGGAATAAAGTCAAAGTATAAGCTATTAAATAAACGTTCACAAAGAAGTTGGTTGTTTATAATTAAATAGCCAGCCCCATTTTTTAATTTTACAAATGGTTTTGAGCGAAATCGTCTGTAATCAATATTCCATTCCGCACTTGATTGACTTTCTTCATCCAAGAAGGGGATGTATTCGTCTTCGTTGATACTAAGTTTCTCTACAAGAGAGGAAGAAAACAATCCCGTCTTATCATTAAGTTCCATTTTTTTCAAAGATATTATGGGAAGGCCATTCTGTTTATTGTTGTAATACTTATCTGTTTCATAAGCCAACCAAATTATAGTTGCATAATATTGCTGCCAATTATTAATGCCCCAATTTCTAAAAAGAATGGAGGTTGCACTACTCAACACCTCATTAGATGGTATATAATCAACTAAAATACGAAAATAATAAATCTGTGGTTGAAGAACTGTTTTCAAAGAGTAGTTATTTGTATCATTGGTAAGAAAGCCATTTAGAAACATTAGTTCATCGAGTCTGTACGTTTCCGTCCTTCTATTATAGCTTGTAATTTTCTCATTCAGTGCAAGAATCACCTTAAAAAGAGTAAACTCAATATCACACTCTTCAATATCATCTTTAAATTCATCTGTGTGTATTGCAAAAATTTGACGCCAAAGCTCTAACCCTGTGCGAAAAGTAAGAATTTGTACTTTTTCATTGGGGCTTATTCCTGTTCTTTTATAGTAAGACTGAAATAAATTATTTATATTGGAAATATGTTTCTTGCTACTCTCGGAAAAGATAGTGCGTTCATTATTAGGAATATACATGTTTCCATAATGAAGACTTAGGATGGCTGCCATTCGAACCAGTTCATTGCGATTAAACAGTTTTAGTGTTGCTACTATATCAATAGGGGCTTCTCCTTGGAAAAACTCACTGTATTCAAGAACTCTTCTTATGTGGTATGTCATTTGTATGTATATTTCTAATCATTATTCATTAATTCGAATTTTGCAGTATCAAGTGCATCAAGGCACAGCCCTTCTTCGCCTTCCAAAGCATCCAAAACCTTGTCGGCAAGCCACAGAGTGAGCATTTCCTTTTCGTCTATATGGAAATACTTTGCCAACAAAATCACTTGACTTTTTTTTGCCCTACGGTCGCCACGTTCTATCTTACTGAACATGGGAGTGTCAATCTCCAAATATGCTGCTAGTTGACGTTGCAGCACCTCATGTTTGTCTCTTAATTCCTTTATTTTGTCTCCTAATAACATATCCATTGTATTTAAGTTCGACCGAAAAGGTCGATTAGTCGGTCGGATTTCGCTATAATCGGTCACTTTCGCTATAAATTTCGTCGAATTTCGACGGAATTACAACAATTATTCCGCTATAATTATGACGAATCCGCTATAAAACCGTCAGAATTCGCTATAATCTGATGTGTCCGCTATGATAGAGGCACGATATACCAAGTTCGCCCTTCCGCCTTTATCAAGTTCTCTTTACTCATGCTTTTTAGCAAGTCTCCAAGTGTACGTATCTTCTGCTCTTCTGTCTTATTCTGTGGAAGCACATCCTTAAGATATTCGTAGATGCTGTCTCTTTTGGCACCGTCCTCGCCAGCGTTACTGAGATATTGAAGAACCATCTGGTGCAGTTTCTCCTTATCCAATCCTCTTGACTTAGTATAAGAAGGAAGCTGATGCGTGTTTTTGGCAACACTTAGGGAAATGCAGTAATGCGGAGGCTCGTCCTCTATCAGTCCACGCCTGAGCAAGTCTTGCGCCACATCCTCATGAATGGTTCTTCCTTTCTGCACTGAATCGAGTGAGATGCAATCCCATAGAGAAAGTGTGTCATTTGTCTTCAACAAGTCTGTGTATCGCTTGTTGATTTCATTGCCATAAATGCGTACTACGACTTTCTTCTTTACTTGATCAATCTCATAGTCTGGCATAGGGAAGTGTCTGCGCCATTGCTCTTTGAACATCTTCTTGATGCCACGGCTTACGGTATCGATCATGTTGAAGTCAACCATAGCTCTACACAGACATTCATTGCGAAAATGAGTCTGTGGCTCTTCGTTTCTCAAAGCATTCTCCAATGTGCCAGGGATAAATGTACCTGCGTTGGAGTAATACAAGTAGCCAGGGCTCTCCACAAAGTTTATACGTTGCTGAAGCGTATAGTCCTGATGAGCAATGCAGTTGTGCAGTGCTTCACGAATGGTGTAGTCATCATACTGTTTCATCGTATCAGGGAACAACGTACCACCAGGCATCTCACGCAAAGTGAGGTTTTCTATCTTTGAGAGGATTTCATCCACTGTCAATATGAATGGAACTGTAAAGTGTTCATAGTCCACTACATCTTGTCTCGCATCTCGTCGTGTCCAAGTGACTTGCGCAACGGCAGGACGTAGTTTAAATGCCGATTCGTATTTGCCGAGCAATATGATGGCTGCACGAGTGATGCCACCATCCCTCGTCAATCCGCACTTACTGAGGAACGTCTGAACACTCCAGCCATTCACTTCCTCAGCAGGAATACGGCTATGCACCTATGCACCTTCTTGAACATCATACGAGCCTTGGCGATAGCCACTTCATCCAAATCATCTATAGTTGCATCTGGTACAATCTCTGCCGACCAGTCTTTGGCAGTATAGATAGGTTCTTCAAGTATGACAGCCATTCTTTCCTGCGTCAGTTCCACCAAAGAATCCTCTATTCGTTGCCATGCCTTCTTATGCGCCAACACAGGACGACGTGGTAAATGCTTCGGAATATGGATAATCCATACTGTTTTATGGGTGTCATCCGTTATAAACTCTTCTATAGACAGTCCTTCTGACGATAAGTAAGTGCATTGCTCCGTCAGTTTAAAGGTTGCCGATTGCGTATTGGCGGGTTGTCCATTAAAGGTCATCCTTGAAATGTCCGTCCCAACTATTTCAAGTGTCTTATCCTTGACACCAATCACCAAGTGTCCACCCTCCATATTGGCAATGGCGGACACATACGAGACGATATCGTCTTTCTCGTCACCACAGAAAGAGTTTTTCAAGTTCTTAAACTCTTTCCATTCACATCGTGCATTCTCCTGCGGATATTCATGAAGGAGATATTGTTGTAGTTCTTGTTCGAGCATAAGTTATTATCGTCTTAAGAACTCTTTGAGTGATAATGTTGTTATACCTAATCCACTTGCTCTCGATAGCAGAATATTATCAGATGTTAAAAGTATCGGATTCTCGTTTTTATACTTTAATGCAACAGATAGAATCATACAATCAGGATTGTTTTTGTCAAACCCCATAGGCAATAAGGATAAATTGGCATCTTCCATTTGAGAATAGTGCTTAATGAAAGCATTATGAATGTTTTTTGCTGCTTCGTTTAATTTTGTTTTATCAACACCAGCTTTTAGCTTTAATTTGTCAAGTTCTTCCAATACTTTCGCTGGTATTACAATTTTATATTTATTCCCAATGCGAGAAATTATATCAGGACAATTTACAAAAACGTTTGTATCAATGATATAGACATTTTCTTTTCCTTCAACTAATTCCTTCCTTTTTTTCTCAAATTGGGATAGGTCAATTTTACCTGTTATTGTCACTCCAATATTACCAGATGTTATAGTTCTTGGTTCAAGATTCACAAATTTATCTTCTTGTGCTTTCAAAAGATATTTGCGAACTTCTTCAGATATATTCTCTTTCAAAATAGCATTATCTGCTACTATTATTGTATTGTATTTTGCACGTGAAGTAGCTACATTAAATAATTCGTTTTCGAGAGAATAGCGTATTGAGGCATTCGGAATGAAGAAGATACAATAATCAACTGTCAATCCTTGAACCCTATCTACAGTTTCTATACGAATATTGTCAGGTAAATCTTTTGTCTTTGTCCACTTCAATACAAAATGTTTTTGTAATTGGCGAACAGAGTCTCTAAATTTTGAAAGAACAGCGATTTCTGTTTTAGGCGATTCGGTAATAATTTTGTTGACTAAATGAAAAATGGCATCTAAAGCATTTATAGGGGCTTTGTCGCCAATTTTCATGTTCAAGCCAATAAACATAGGACCACCTTGTCGGTTTAATTCTGATAAATGTGAGGGAATTACTTGCTCATCAGAAACAGAGTGCAATTCATTATTGTAGAAAATACCTGTACTTTCAGCTCCGCGTTTAGTCAAGCGGAATGTGTCACTAAGCATATACGACTTGAAAGGGAAATTGTAACAAATTGTTTCAAATCCTTTCATTATCGACGACCAATGGAATCTGTTTATAATATCTTCATTGGTTACAATAATTGGTGCCAACTGTTTTTGGTCTCCAATCAAAATAACCTTTTCTCCTATTTTCACTGCGGCAGCTATCATTGGAAGAAGTGCTTGGCTCGCTTCGTCCATTATAACATAATCAAATGGCTTATCTATCGCTTCCTTTGCCCATCCGCTTGCCAAATAAAAGGTTGCCAAGGAAAGGTTTCCGCAAGAAGCATTGCAAAGATTGTCTTTTATCGGTTGAAGTTTTGAAAGTTCTCTATTTTCATCAATAGTTAAACTTGTTTTTGATACCTTGCCTTTTTCGAGAAATGGCAAAATGTCATCTTTCTTTGCCAACTCCATCAAAGCCTGATTGGTTAGAGCTGTAATTAAGACACTTTTGTTCTCGACCAATAATTTAGCCGCAAGTTGAGCCATACGATATGTTTTTCCAGTACCTGGAGGTCCCTGAACTACAATACAATTATTATCTTTCATATCGCTGAGTAAAAGAGATGTAAAATCAGCTTTTGCCTCAATCTTCAGTGGATTCCATTGACTGGAATTTTCATCGAAATCCAATATCTTTTGAGTTTCTATGCACGAAGAATCACGAACGATATCAATAAGATTCAGCAAGTATTGCAAAGGTGGATCTTTAGGTCCAAATGCAATGATGGGTCTCTCCGCCTCCAATAATTGTGCGAATTCTGTGGTAAGTTTTTTTATACCTATGATGCAGAAATCATTTTCTTCTGATTTCTGTATCCATGCACACAATGCATCAGAATAGGTACGCTGGTAGTTTTTTCTAAGGTCAGCCCATGAATTGTTGCCCCAGTTTTTAAAACGACCCATTTCCCCAATAAGGAATGAAGCTGTCCAAAATGTATTTTTGCGAGGCATATTGTCAGAATTGCGAACCTTAAAAATGGCCATTCCATTAGGTTGCAACTTAATAAAGCGACCAACAAAGACTTCACCTCGTTCTTTCAAAACAAGTGCTTTGGTACAAACAATCTGTTCGTACTTTTTCATTTGGGTCTCCAACTCCGCATTGAGAAAATTCTCGTAATCTTTTCTCGTGTATTTCATTGTTTATAAATCATTATCATCAAACAATTCTTGAACACCCTCTGTTTTAGAATCCATTCCAAACGATTTTATTGTATCGTATGCATTGTAACTTGGATTCTTAACAGCAAAAGTGGTTCGTTTTATATATTGAAATACCTTGCTGAGAGCAGCATAATAGTGCTTTGGCGTATATTCTGTGTCAAAAATCAAATTAACATTTGAATTTTTATTGAAAATTTCTTCTGCTGTTACGCTATGTACATTTCTACCGTCCCATACCATAAGAATATTATTGCTATTTGACGTTAGAAATTCAAAATCAGTTGCACTAAGATAAATGTATCCGCCTTTGGTACTTTTTACAATCATATTAATCGCTTCTCCTTTTGGATTAACAATATCTTCCACTTGATTAAAAGAGCACCATTGTTTATCATTGGGAGTATCTAAATTCCAGTTTGAGCAATCATATCCATCTTTTTCCAATTTCATCTTTATTGCGTCCTCAGCCTCTTTATGAGCAGCAACTTGTTCCTCGTGAGACAATCCATCACGCTCAATCACTTTCCCCAATTGTGGAGAATCCATATATTGTGGCTGTGAATTGTTTGGTTTACTTGTGATATTATTACCCTCTGCGGTTTCATTTTTGTTTATGCCATCCTCTTTTTCAGGTTTGAAATCACTTTCTTGTCCTGTTTCGTTGTAATCTGTATTTTCTTCATTGTTATTTGGCTCTGTGGTAGTAAAAGAAGGACGATAAGTTCTATTTCTTTCACCCTCATTGTCATCTGCTTCGTTGCCAGAAAGTTCACTTTTGATTCCAGGAATAAGACAGTTAAGTTCATATTTAAAGTTCTCGTCAAGCATAAGATGATTCTGCTTTTTTACTATATCCAAAGCATTCTCTCTGCTATCCATAATGTCTTCAATAACGTCTTCAGCTATTTCATCTGTATTGACCCCCAAAAACTTAATGAAATCCTCCACAAAAGACTTAAACACTCGTTTGTTATCAAGAGAGTTAACAAAATAAAAATTATTATCTTCTTCTTTGTGGTAAAATTTCTTCAAGGTCTGGTTAATATCATCGTCATCTTTATAGGTTATCATGATAGATGTACATCTATGCAGAACCAACTCGTTTAATTTCTGGCAATAATCTTTATAAAGCTCTTGCCAATTATCTATATCACACATTCCAGCAAAGATGAGAGCAAATATCTTATTGTCAACGTCACGATCATGATAGACGAAATCGTTAATGGGTTCCATCTTTAAATCGTCTGACGTTATGGTCTTAATGCCAAGTATATCACATGCCTTCTTAAATGAATCTCCAGTAGGGAAATAAGCTTTATTTATAATTCTGGGATTTGAACCGAAGTATTGATCCAAGGTCTTTGTCCTATAATCCAAAGCGTACAAATCTCTTATTTGCACGTCCTCGTTCTTATTATTCTTCCATAATGCATGCACGTCATTTCTATATTCTTCTATTTTATCGTCGTATGATTTATCATAACTGTTAATCATCCAGTTTAGTAACTGGGTGCGGCGTTCCTGACCAGATACAGAAACAAGCGCATACAAAGCATCAAGAAATCCTAAAGAACCATTGAATGGTAATTTGCTGAATAGAGTGGTGCCATCTGGCAATTCGATTTTGGGCAGTGAAGAAAGTGGAATCTTATTCTCCCAGTCTTCTATTGCTTTCACACATCTCGAAACTTCGCTTCCATAGTAGAGTTCACTGGGCTTTTTCATGTAATCCTTCGTCGGAACACACTCAAGGTTATCTAATAGGTTATCTTCGATGAAATCCTTAATTCTGCTGATAGAAGCATCTTTCTTGGTAAGGTATGTTTGCCAAAAGTAAATTGAGCACTCACGCTCTTTAAGAAGATTAACATCCTCTTTTTGGAAATCACAATGGACTTTAAGTACCCTAAAGAGTTTGCCGACATATTCAGAACACTCAAGGTCATAAGAATCACAGACATAGTGTCTTGTACTGAATAAGTTGACACTTTACTAATCAAAATGAGAACGTATTCAG
>OGHM01000462.1_pt1 | contig 21826 bp, 19 predicted proteins | sample 1571531 | NCBI WGS metagenome assembly OGHM01 (sample SAMEA2582031, study PRJEB24529) | metagenome | biome: Human gut stool | place: China | collected 2011 | reverse complement strand
AGCGGCTCGCCCTCATGCCCCCCCACACCCGCCGCACCGAGCTGACCACCTGCTTCGAGTTTGCCGCAGCCGGGCGCATCCCCTACACCGGGCGGCTGGGCCTCCTCTCCGAGGCAGACCGGCAAGCCGTGCGCGATGCGCTGGCTTTGGTGGGAGCTTCCGCTCTCGCGGAGCGGGACTTCAACTGCATCAGCGACGGCCAGCGCCAGCGCGTCCTGCTGGCTCGGGCCATCTGCCAGCAGCCGGAGGTCATCCTGTTGGACGAGCCGACGTCTTTTCTGGACATCAAGGGCAAGATCGAGCTGCTGAGCATCCTGCAAACGCTGGCCCACACGCAGCACCTTGCCGTCCTCGTCAGCCTGCACGAGCTGGACATGGCGCAGAAGATCGCGGACGCCGTGGTCTGCGTCTCCCCGCAGGGCGTCTCCGGCGTTCTGACGCCACAGGAGGCTTTTGCACCGGAAAACATCCAGACCCTCTACCGCCTGAGCCGGGAGCAGTACGAAACGCTGTTCGGCCCCCCGAAACCTGCGAAGCCAAGATTCGAGCACTACGTCCGCAGCGGGCAGAAACTGCTGCGCTGCGGCTACACCACCGGCACCTGTGCAGCGCTGGGCGCGGCGGGCGCGGCCCGGTTGCTGCTGACCGGAAAGGCCCCGGAGACGGTGGCGCTGCACACACCGAAGGGCATCGTCGTGGAGGTGGCTCCGCTGTTCTGCCGCCGCACCGGGCCGGGGGCCGAATGCGCCATCGAAAAGGACGGCGGCGACGATGTGGATGTGACCACCGGCCTGCCCATCGTCGCCACGGTGGAGCTGCTGCCCGGCACCACGGAAGTCCGCATCGCGGGCGGGCCGGGCGTAGGCCGGGTGACCCGGCCGGGGCTGGACCAACCCGTAGGCGAAGCCGCCATCAACCACGTCCCCCGCCGGATGATCGCCGAGGCCCTGCAGCGGGAGGCCGAAACGGCATGCTACACCGGCGGCTTTGCCGTGACCCTCTCCATTCCGGGCGGCGAAGAGGTGGCCCGGCGCACCTTCAACCCCCACATCGGGGTCGCGGGCGGGCTGTCCATCCTCGGCACCAGCGGCATCGTGGAGCCCATGAGCCAGCAGGCCATTCTGGACACCATCCAGCTGGAAATGAACCAGGCGGCGCTGCGCGTCCAAACCGCTGCCGGGCCACGGCGGCTCATCCTGGCCCCCGGCAACTATGGGCTGGACTACCTTGGCACGGCCTACCCGGCGTTCGCTTCCATCCCGGTCATCAAGACCTCCAATTTCATTGGCGACACGCTGGATATGGCCGCTTCTGCCGGGTTTGAGGACGTGCTGCTCGTGGGCCATGTGGGCAAGCTCTGCAAGCTGGCGGGCGGCATCATGAACACCCACTCCCACACGGCGGACTGCCGCACCGAGCTGTTCTGCACCCACGCCGCCCTCTGCGGGGCCAGCCGGGAGACCTGCCGCGCCCTGTTCGAAGCCGCCACCACCGATGCCTGCCTCGACCTTCTGGATGCGGCAAGTCTCCGCGCCCCGGTGCTGGAAAGCCTGCTGGCGGCGGTGCAGCTCCATCTGGACCGCCGCGCCGCCGGGGCGTTCCGGGTGGGTGCCATCCTCTTTTCGAACCAGCACGGCCCGCTGGGCCAGACCGAAACGGCGGCACAGATCCTGAACGACTGGAAGGAGCGATAATATGGTACATTTTGTTGGTGCCGGGCCCGGCGCACCGGACCTCATCACCCAGCGCGGCGCAGCCCTGTTGCAGGGGGCCGACTGCATCATTTATGCGGGCAGCCTTGTCAACCCGGCCCTGCTGGGGCTGGCAAAGCCGGGCTGCGCCATCTACAACAGCGCCGAGATGACGCTGGAGCAGGTGCTCGGCGTGCTGCGGCAGATGGAAGCCGCCGGCAAGACCACCGTGCGGCTCCACACCGGAGACCCCTGCCTGTTCGGGGCCATCCGGGAGCAGATGGATGCGCTGGATGCCGACGGGATCGCCTACGATGACACGCCCGGCGTTTCCAGCTTCTGCGGCGCGGCGGCCGCGCTGAACGCCGAGTACACCCTGCCCACCGTCAGCCAGACGGTCATCATCACCCGGATGGAGGGCCGCACCCCGGTGCCCGAACGGGAAACGCTGGCCCGCCTTGCTTCCCACGGGGCCACGATGGTCATCTTCCTCTCCATCGGCCTCGTTGACAAGGTGCAGGAGGCTCTGTTGCAGGGGGCCTACACCCCCGTAACGCCTGCCGCCGTGGTCTACAAAGCCACCTGGCCGGAAGAGAAGATCGTGCGGTGCAGCGTGGGAACGCTGGCCGAAAGCGTCCATGCAGCGGGCATCACCAAGACCGCGCTCATCGTGGTGGGCGACTTCCTCGGCACCCGGTATGAGCGCAGCCGACTCTACGACCCCGCCTTCACGACCGAGTTCCGCAAAGGAGCCGACGCATGAGCCGCGCCTATGCCGCCTTTACCGAGACCGGGCTGGCGCTGGCAGAAACACTGGCGCGCGCGCTGCCCGGCCCTGTGACCCGCTGCGGGCACGGCGGACCTTCGCTGGCAGAGTGGACCGCCGCCGCGTTTGCCCAAAACGAGGCCCTGATCTTTGTGGGGGCCGTGGGCATCGCGGTGCGAGCCATCGCGCCGTTTTGCCGCAGCAAGGCCAGCGACCCGGCGGTCGTGGTCGTAGACGAATGCGGACACTTTGCGGTGCCGCTGTTGTCCGGCCATCTGGGCGGTGCCAACGATCTGGCGCGGGCCATCGCGGCCCTCTGCGGGGCTGTCCCGGTCATCACCACGGCCACCGATGCCCACGGCCTCTTTGCCGTGGACGAGTGGGCAAGGCATCACAACTGCCGGGTGCTGGAACCCGAACGCATCAAGACCGTCAGCGGGAAACTGCTGGCCGGGGAGCCGGTCTTATTCTGGTCGGAGTTTCCCATCGCAGGCCCGGTTCCGGCCGGGGTGAATGCAGCACCAGCGCCGGAAGCTGCCGACTTTGCCCTGACCCTCTCCCCTGCCGGAAATGCCCTGCATCTGACCCCGCGCATCGGGGTGCTGGGCATCGGGTGCCGGCGCGGGACGACGGCCGAGCAGCTGGAAGCCGCCTTTTCCGCCTTCTGTGCCGCCCACACACTGGCCCCGCAGTGCATCGCAGCCGCCGCCAGCATCGACCTGAAGCAGAACGAGGCCGGGCTTCTTGCGTTCTGCGCGGCGCACCGGTGGGGCCTCTCGTTCTTCTCTGCCGAAGCGCTGCAGACCGCCTCCGGCAGCTTTACCCCTTCTGCCTTTGTCCGGAACGTCACCGGTGTGGACAATGTCTGCGAGCGGGCAGCCGTTTTGGCGTCCGGCGGGAGCATCCGCATCCCCAAACAGGCGGGCGGCGGCGTGACCTTTGCGCTGGCCCTTTCTCCCTTTGCCCCAGATTGGAGGGTTCTTTCATGACGAACACCGTTTTTGTGGTCGGGCTTGGCCCCGGCGGCCCGCAGTTTCTGACCGCACAGGCGCAGAGCGCCTTAACGCAAGCCGAGGTGCTGTGCGGCTATACGGTCTATCTGGACCTTGTGCGCCCCTATTTCCCGGAAAAAGAATATTATTCCACCGGCATGACCCAGGAGATCGACCGCTGCCGCTGGGCGCTGGAAACGGCCCGGCACGGCAAAGTCGTTGCGCTGGTCTGCTCCGGCGACGCCGGGGTCTACGGCATGGCCAGCCCCCTGCTGGAGCTGGCCGGGCAGTTCCCGGAGGTCGCCGTGGAGGTGGTGCCCGGCCTGACGGCGGCTCTCAGCGGCGGGGCCGTGCTGGGTGCCCCGCTGGCCCACGATTTCTGCGTCATCTCCCTGTCGGACCGGCTGACCCCCTGGGCCGTCATCGAGCAGCGGCTGGCGGCAGCAGCGATGGGCGATTTCTGCGTCGCACTGTACAACCCCTCCTCCAAGGGCAGGCCGGACTATCTGGCCAGAGCCGTCCGCATCCTGCTGGACCACGGCAAACCGCCGCAGACCGTCTGCGGGCTGGTGCGGAACATCGGGCGCGAGGGGCAGGCCCACCGCATCCTGACCCTGACAGAACTGGAAACCGCCCCGGTGGATATGTTCACCACCGTCTTCATCGGCAACACCGCCACCCGGCAGCTGGACGGAAAGATGGTCACACCGAGGGGGTATCGCGCATGAAGATCGTCGTGTTCAGCGGCACCACCGAGGGCCGTCTGTTCTCCTGCCAGCTGGCCGCGCAGGGGGCCGAAGTCCTCGTCAGCGTAGCGACCCCGCTGGGAGCCGAAGAGCAGGGCCGTTTGCAGGGTGTCACCGTCCACTGCGGGCGGCTGACGCCGGAGGAAATGACCACCCTGCTGCAGGGGGCCGCCCTCTGCGTGGACGCCACCCATCCCTATGCGGTGGACGCCACCAAAAACATCCGGTCTGCGTGTAAAACCGCCTGCATCGAATACCACCGCCTGCTCCGGGCCGAAAGCCCGCTTCCGGCGGGGAGCATGGTCTTTCAGTCGGCCGCACACGCGGCAGAGTTTCTTGCAAACACCTGCGGCAATCTCCTGCTGGCCACCGGGGCCAAGGAGCTCGCGGCCTTTTCCGGCATCGAGCCTGCCCGCCTGTTCCCCCGTGTGCTGCCCACCCCGGAGGGCATCGCAGCCTGCGAGGCCGCGCACATCCCTCACAAAAACATCATCGCGATGCAGGGCCCCTTCTCCTATGCGCTGAATCGGGCCCTGCTGGAGCAGTTCCACATCCGCTTCCTCGTCACAAAGGACGGCGGTGCAGCGGGCGGCTTTGCCGAGAAGGCACAGGCCGCGCAGGACACCGGCGCACAGCTCATCGTCCTCCGCCGCCCCGCAGAGCAGGGCGAAACGGCGGAGCAGATCCTGACCCGCTGCAAGGAGGTGCTGGCATGGTCACACTGATCGGAATGGGGGCCGGGCTGTCCGGCTCCCTGACCGCCGAAGGGCTTGCGGCCCTGCAACAGGCCGACCTCATTTTAGGCGCCCGGCGGCTGCTGGAGCACCTGCCGGACGGCTGCACCGAACACCGGAAGGCGCTGTACAAGCCGGAGGAGATCCTGACCTGCCTTGCGGAGCATCCGGAGGGAGACACAGCCCTGCTTTACAGCGGCGACACCGGATTTTATTCCGGGGCTTCCGGGCTGCTGCCCATGCTGCGGGCCTGCGGCATCTCCTGCCGCGTCCTGCCCGGCATCTCCAGCGTCCAGCTGCTCGCGGCGGCGGTCGGCCGCCCCTGGCAGGACTGGAAACTCGTCTCCGCCCACGGCTGTGCCTGCGACCCGGTGGCCGAGTGCCTGACGGCGGATGGCCGACCGGTCTTCTTCCTGACCGGCGGCTCCGAGACCCCTGCCACCCTCTGCCGCACCCTGACCGCCGCCGGGCTAGGGCAGGCCCATGCGCTGGTCGGCGAACAGCTCGGCTCACCGGAGGAGAAGATCTTCTTCGGCACCGCGCAGGAAGTTTCGCAAAAAAGCACGGCATCCCTGAGCGTTCTGCTCATCGAACATCTGCCCCAGCCGCCCCGGCGCTGTGCCGGGTTCCCGGACGAAGCCTTTCTCCGGGGAGATGTTCCCATGACGAAGCAGGAGGTTCGCTCTGCCGCGCTGGCAAAGCTGGCCGTCCGCCCCACTGACACGCTGTGGGATGTGGGGGCCGGTACCGGCAGTGTCAGTGTGGAACTGGCCCTTGCCGCCCCGCGCGGGCGGGTCTATGCCGTGGAATGCGACCCGGAGGCCTGCGCTCTGATCCAGAAGAACCGGGAGCGTTTCGCAGCCTGGAATCTGACCCTCATCGAGGGGAAAGCCCCCCAGGCGCTGGAAGCTCTGCCCGCCCCGGACGCCGTTTTCCTCGGCGGCACCAAGGGCAGCATGGAGGCCGTAGTGGACGCTGTGCTGGCCAAAAACCCGCAGGCCCGCCTCTGCATCTCCGCCATCGCGCTGGAAACGCTGAGCGCCGCCGTTGCGGCCCTGACGGTGCGGGGTCTCACCGCCGAAGTCACCCAGATCGCCGTCAGCCGCACAAAACCGGCGGGCCGGCTGCATCTGCTGATGGCCAACAACCCCATCTTCCTCATCACAGGTGAACGCAAATGATGCAATTTCTCGTCGCAGCGCCCTGTTCCGGCAGCGGCAAGACCACCCTGACCTGTGCGCTGCTGGCCGCGCTCAAGCGGCGCGGGGCCGCCCCCTGCGCGTTCAAGAGCGGGCCGGACTACATCGACCCCATGTTCCACCGGGCCGTGCTGGGGGTCGAGAGCCACAACCTTGACCTCTTTTTCTCCGCACCGGATACCGTGCGCGCCCTTTACGCACAGGGTTCCGCCGGGCACGGGGCGGCGGTGTGCGAGGGGGCCATGGGCTTTTACGACGGTCTGGGCGGCGTGACCGACACGGCCAGCGCCTGGCATCTGGCCGACACGCTGGGCCTGCCGGTGCTGCTGGTCGTCCCGGCCAAAGGGGCCAGTTTGACCCTGGCCGCGCAGATCAACGGGCTGAAAACGTTCCGCACCCCCAGCCGCATCGTCGGCGTTCTGCTCAACGACTGCACCTCGGCTTTGTACAAAATGCTCAAACCGATGCTGGAACGCGAGACCGGTCTGCCGGTGCTGGGGCATCTGCCCCGCCTGCCGGAGGCGTCCATCGAGAGCCGCCATCTGGGGCTGAAGACCGCCGGGGAGATCGCCGGGCTTCAGCAAAAGATCGCCCTTCTTGCGGATGCGCTGGTGCTGGACTGGGTGCAGTTCCAGGCCCTGACCGACCGGCCTGCACCGCTGGCTCAGCCTGCCGCCCGTGCCCCGGCGCGCACCCGCATCGCCGTTGCGCAGGACGAAGCCTTTTGCTTTGCCTACGCCGAAACGCTGGAGGCTCTGACCGCCGCCGGGGCCGAGCTTGTCCCATTCAGCCCCCTGCACGATGCGGCCCTTCCGCCGGAGCTTGGCGGGCTGTATCTGCCGGGCGGCTACCCGGAACTGTACGCAGGGCCGCTGAGCGAGAACCGCTCGATGCGGGCTTCTGTGCGGCAGGCCGTGGAGCATGGTCTGCCCACCGTGGCCGAGTGCGGCGGCTTCCTCTATCTGGGGCAGACGCTCGAAGACGCCGACGGCACCGTCTGGCCCATGGCGGGCGTCCTGCCGGGCAGCGGCTTCCCGGTCGGGCGGCTGGTGCGGTTCGGGTACACGGAGCTGACCGCCCGCGCCGACAGCCTGCTGTTCCGCGCCGGAGAGTCCTTCCCCGCCCACGAGTTCCACCACTGGGACTCGACCGCGAACGGCACGGCGTTGACCGCTGCAAAAGCCAATGGCCGCAGCTGGGCCTGCAGCTTTGCCAATGAACATCTCTATGCGGGTTTTCCGCATCTGTACTGGGCAGGCACCCCCCTGCCCCGGCGGTTCGTGGAAGCCGCCGTACTCGATCACCAGAAGGAGCAGACCCCATGACCGAACCGGAACTGAAACAGCTTCTCACCGCCATCACCCCGCCCAGCGAGACCGCCCGCGCGGCCGCACACGCCCACTGGGCCAGCCTGGCCAAGCCGCTGGGCGGGCTGGGCGCACTGGAGACCCTGCTGGAAGATGCCGCCGCCCTGACCGGCACGGCGCAGCTCGCCTTTGACCGTCGGGCCGTCCTTGTGCTCTGCGCGGACAACGGCGTCGTGGCCCAGGGCGTGAGCCAGACCGACCAGAGCGTGACCCGCGCCGTGGCCGAAAATCTAGCGGCGCGGCGGACGAGCGTCTGCCAGATGGCAAAAACGGTCCGCTGCGAGGTCGTGCCGGTGGACATGGGCATGGCAGGCGCACCGGTGCCGGGCGTCATCCCCCGCCGCATCGCCGCCGGAACGGCAGACTTCACCCAAGGCCCCGCCATGACCCGCGCCCAGGCTGTGGAGGCCATCGCGGCGGGCATCGAACTGGTGCGGGCGCAGAAAGCGCAGGGGTGCCAGCTGCTCGCCACCGGCGAGATGGGCATCGGCAACACCACCACGTCCAGCGCTGTGGCGGCGATCCTGCTCGGCCAGCCCGTTGAGGTCATGACCGGGCGGGGCGCGGGCCTTTCCGACGTCGGGCTGGCCCGCAAGCTGGACGCCATCCGGCGCGGCATCGCCCGCAACCAGCCCGACGCTGCCGACCCGCTGGACGTACTGTCCAAATTGGGCGGCTTTGACATCGCCGGGCTGTGCGGGGTCTTCCTTGGCGGCGCACTGGAAGACCTGCCCATCCTGATGGATGGTTTCATCAGCGGGGTGGCAGCCCTGTGCGCGGTGCGGCTCTGCCCCGCCGCCGCCAAGGCCGTGTTCGCCAGCCACTGTTCCACCGAGCCTGCGGCCCGGCTGGTGCTGGAAGCGCTGGGCAAGGCCCCGCTCCTGACGGCGGGGCTCCACCTCGGCGAGGGCACCGGGGCTGTGGCCTCGCTCCCGCTGTGGGATCTGGCACTGGCGGTCTACGACCACTGCTATTCCTTCACGGAGGGCGGCATCCCGCCGTATACCCCCCAATGCTGACGCTGGTGGTCGGCGGCGCAGCCAGCGGAAAAAGTGAATACGCCGAACGCCTTGTGCTGCAGACCGCGCTCCCGCGCTATTACCTTGCCACGATGCAGGTATGGGACGCCGAGTGCGCCGCACGGGTGGAAAAGCACCGCCGGATGCGGGCGGAAAAGCAGTTCGAGACGCTGGAGTGCCCCCTGCATCTGGGCACGGTGCACCTGCCCGCGCGGGGCACCGTCCTGCTGGAAGACCTCGGCAACCTGACCGCCAACGAGCTTTACGACCCCGCCGGGGCGGGCGAAGCCGCTGCTTCGGCCATTCTGGACGGTCTGGACAAATTGGCCGCGCAATGTGAACACCTCGTCGTCGTTTCGAACGAAGTGTTCAGCGGCGGGGCAAACTACATGGGCGACACCGACCGGTATCTGAAGGCTCTGGCGCAGGTCAACAACGCCCTTGCGGCCCGCGCCGATGCAGTGGTGCGGGTGGTGTGCGGCATCCCGGTCTATCATAAAGGAGGCCCGTCATGATCGTTTTGCAGACCATTGCCGTGGCATTTGCCATGTTTTCGGCCATCCCGGTGCCGCAGTTCGACTGGAACGAAAAGAACATGCGCTACGCAATGTGCGCGTTCCCGCTCATCGGCGCGGTGTGCGGAGCCCTGTGGTGCCTATGCGGGGCACTGCCGCTCCCGGCACTCGTCCGAGCGGGCGGGTTCTGCCTCATCCCCGTCTGGGTCACAGGCGGCATCCATCTGGACGGCTACGCCGACACCTGCGACGCCCTTTCCAGCTACGGCGGCAGGGAAAAGAAATTGGAGATCTTGAAAGACCCCCACTGCGGGGCCTTTGCCGTCATCCGGCTGTGCAGTTATTTTCTGGCTTATTTCGCGCTGTGCACCGCCGTGCAGTTCACGCCGCGCATCGGCCTCTGCTGGACGCTGGCACTGGTGCTGGAGCGGGCGCTTTCGGGCCTGGCCATCGCCTCCTTCCCGCTGGCCAGGAACACCGGCCTTGCCCACACGTTCGCTTCGGCCGCAGACCGCAAGGCCGTTTGCAGCGTCCTGCTGGTTCTGGCGGGCCTGCTCTGCGCTGCGCTGGTGCTGCTGGGCGGCGGGGCGCTCGTCCTTGCAGCGCTTCTTGTTTTCTGGCGCTATCGTGTTGTTTCTGACCGGCAGTTCGGCGGCATCACCGGCGATCTGGCCGGATGGTTCCTGCAAAAAGCGGAGCTTTGGATGCTGGCGGCACTGGCCGCCTGCCAATGGGGAGGGCTGTTATGATCTTCATCACCGGGCCGCTGTACAGCGGCAAGCGCACCTTTGCGCAGAACTTCCCCGGCACCCGCATCACCGATGTGCAGGAGCTGGCCGCAGCGGCGGAGGATCTGGAAAGCCTTGCAGACCGCCTCGCCGCATATGACCTCGTCCTCGCCACCGAGGTGGGCGGCGGTGTCGTGCCCATGGACGCAGCCGAACGCGCCGCGCGGGAAGCCGCCGGGCGGCTGGCCTGTATGCTAGCGGCGCGTGCTGCGTGCGTGGTGCAGATGTTCTGCGGCATCCCCACCGTTTTGAAAGGAGAATTGCCGGAATGCTAATCTATTTATTACGTCACGGCCTGACCGAATATAATGCCGAAAAGCGCTATCAGGGCCAGCGGGACATCCCGCTCTCGCCCGAAGGGCGGGCCCAGCTCCGCCAGGCCGACCTCCGGCCCCGGACGGTCTACATCACCCCGCTCTGCCGCACCCGCCAGACTGCCGAGGTGCTCTTCCCAGACGCCGACCTCGTGGAGGTACGCGATTTGCAGGAGATGTGCTTTGGCAGCTTTGAGGGGCGGAATTTCATCGAGATGGAGCACGACCCGGATTACCTCGCCTGGGTGAACGCCAACTGCGAAAGCCCCTGCCCCGACGGTGAGACGAAGGCGGTCTTCTCCGAGCGGGTCTGCAAGGCGTTCTCCGCACTGGTGGACCGGGCCCTTGCCGACGGCGAGGAGTCCCTCGTCATCCTGGCCCACGGCGGCACCCAGATGGCCGCTATGGAGCGCTATGCGCTGCCCCATGCAGATTACTACCACTGGTGCGCCCCGAATGCGGGCGGCTATCTGCTGGATGCCCGCGACTGGGCCGAACAGCGGGTGCTCCACCTCGTGCGCACCGTGCAATACACAAAGGAGGCGGCAGAATGATCGGAGCAGCCGTTTTGGGCGGGTTCGTGCTGGATCTTCTCTTTGGCGACCCGGCGTGGCTCCCCCACCCCGTGGTGTACATGGGCAGGGCCATCTCGGCGCTGGAACGGCGGCTGCGGGCCCGCCTGCCCCGGACGCCGCAGGGCGAACTGCTGGGCGGTGCCATTCTGGCGTTCTGCCTGCCGGTGGGCACCTTCCTGCTGACAAGCCTCGTCTGCCTGGGGACCGCAGCGCTCAGCCCCTGGCTGGGGCTGGCCGTGCAGATGTTCTGGTGCGGGCAGGCGCTGGCCGCAAAGGGGCTGGCACAGGAAAGCACCCGTGTCTACCGGGAGCTTATCAAGCCGGACCTGCCCGCCGCCCGCCGGGCCGTGAGCCGCATCGTGGGGCGGGACACCCAGAACCTGACGCTGGAGGGCGTGACCAAAGCCGCCGTGGAGACCGTGGCCGAAAACGCCAGCGACGGCGTCATCGCGCCGCTGCTCTATATGCTGCTGGGCGGTGCCCCGCTGGCCCTGACCTACAAGGCCATCAACACGATGGACAGCATGCTCGGCTACAAAAACGAGAAATATCTTTATTTCGGCCGCGCCGCCGCCAAACTGGACGATGCGGCGAACTATCTGCCCAGCCGGATCGCCGGGCTGCTCTGGGCCGCTGCGGCGGCGCTTACCGGGAACAGCGCTTCGGGCGCGTGGAAGATCTGGCGGCGGGACCGCCGGAACCATGCCAGCCCCAACAGCGCCCAGACCGAAAGCGCCTGCGCCGGGGCTTTGGGCGTCCAGCTGGCGGGGCCCGCCTGCTACTTTGGCGAATATTATGACAAACCCACCATTGGCGACCCTCTGCGGCCCATTGAGCCGGAGGACATCCGCCGCGCCAACCGGATGATGTATGCCGAAAGCCTGCTGGCACTGGCCATCGGGCTGGCAATCCGGCTGGCGGTCTGTAGATTCATGTAAGGAGACGACCCATGGAACAATTGGTACACGGCGGCGACTGGGCCGGATACCGGGCACAGTTCGGGCGGGATGCGCTGGACTTTTCGGCCAACGTAAGCCCGCTGGGCCTGCCGGAGGGGGTTGCAAAGGCCATCACGGCGGCACTCCCCACCGCAGACCGCTACCCGGACCCGCTCTGCCGGGAACTGCGGGCAAAGCTCGCCCTGCACGAGGGTGTGCCCGCAGACCACATCCTCTGCGGCAACGGCGCGGCCGACCTCATCTTCCGGCTGGTGTGGGCCAGAAAGCCCCGCCGGGCGCTGGTCACCGCCCCCACGTTCGCCGAGTATGCCGCCGCACTCGAAACCATCGGCTGCACGGTGGAGCGCTTCATCCTGCAGGCGGCAGACGATTTTGCGGTGCCGGAATTATTTCTCTCCGCCATCGACGACCGGGTGGACCTCGTCTTCCTCTGCCAGCCCAACAACCCCACCGGCCAGCTCACCCCGCCGGACTTCGTGGCCCGCATCCTACAGCGCTGCACCGCCTGCGGGGCGCTGCTCGTGCTGGACGAATGTTTCCTCGATTTTCTGCCCGACCATGCGCAGCTGACCGCAAAGCCGCTGCTGGGCAGCGGCGATCTTCTGATCCTGAAAGCCTTCACCAAACTGTATGGCATGGCAGGCGTCCGGCTGGGGTACGCTCTGAGCGCGGACACGGCCCTGCTGGACGCCATGCAGTACACCGGCCAGCCCTGGGCTGTTTCCAGCCTGGCGCAGGCGGCGGGGCTGGCCGCGCTGGACGAGACCGCCTACGTGGAGCAGGTCCGCGCCCTCATCGCGGCGCAGCGGCCCCTGCTGGCCTCCGGCCTGCGGGCTCTGGGGCTGCGGGTGCTGGACGGGCGCGCCAATTATCTGTTGTTCCAAGGCCCCGAAACGCTGGGCGAGACCCTGCGGCAGAAGGGCATCGTTCTGCGCAGCTGCGCAAATTATCCGGGCCTTGACGGCAGCTGGTACCGCACCGCCGTGCGCACAGCGGCGGAAAACGAGCAGCTGCTCCAGACCCTTTCGGAGGTGTTTTCATGAGCAAAGCCCGGTGCATCATGGTCCAGGGCACGATGAGCGGCGCGGGCAAAAGCCTGCTGTGCGCGGCGCTCTGCCGCATTTTTACACAGGACGGCTACCGCGTGGCCCCCTTCAAGAGCCAGAACATGGCGCTGAACAGCTTCGTCACCCGCGACGGGCTTGAAATGGGCCGGGCGCAGGTGGTGCAGGCCCAGGCAGCCGGCATCGAGCCGGATGTCCGGATGAACCCCATCCTCCTCAAGCCCAGCAGCGATGTGGGCAGTCAGGTCATCGTGAACGGCGAGGTGCGGGGCCAGATGCCCGCCGCCGCCTACTTCAAGATGAAAAAATCGCTCATCCCGGACATCCTCGCCGCCTACAACAGCCTGGCCGAGGATGTGGACATCATCGTCATCGAGGGGGCCGGCAGCCCCGCCGAGATCAACCTGAAGGCCGACGACATCGTGAACATGGGCCTCGCCCGTCTCGTGGACGCACCGGTGCTTCTGGCGGGCGACATCGACCGGGGCGGCGTTTTTGCCCAGCTGTACGGCACCGTCGCGCTGCTGGAACCGGACGAACGCACCCGCATCAAGGGGCTCATCATCAACAAATTCCGGGGCGACGTCGAGATCCTGCGCCCCGGCCTTGCAATGCTGGAAGAGAAGACTCATCTGCCGGTGCTGGGCGTCGTGCCCTATCTGAAGGTGGACATCGAGGACGAGGATTCGCTCTCCGAACGGCTGGACGCCGACAAAGCGGTCAAGCCGCTGGACCTCGCCATCGTCCGGCTGCCCCACATCTCGAACTTCACCGATTTCATGCCGTTGGAACAGCACCCGCTGCTCGGTGTGCGGTATGTACAAAACGCGCGCACCCTCGGCACACCCGACCTGATCCTGCTGCCCGGCACCAAGAACACCATCGACGACCTGCTCTGGCTGCGGCAGTCCGGTCTGGAACCGGCCCTGCTCAAGCTGGCTGCGCGGGGCACCCCGGTCTTCGGCGTCTGCGGCGGATATCAGATGCTGGGCGAAACGCTGGCCGACCCCATGGGCAGCGAGAGCGGCCGTCCGCAGACCCTGCGCGGGCTGGGTCTGCTGCCCACCCGCACCGTCTTTACTGCGCAAAAACGCCGCACCCAGACCCACGCCACCGCCGCGGCCGGGCCGTTTGCCGGGGCCGCGTTGACGGGCTATGAGATCCACACCGGCCGCACCGAGGTGCAGGGCCTCCCCTTCTGCACCCAGGCCGACGGCCACCCCGAAGGCTGTGTGCAGGGCGATGTTTTCGGCACCTATCTGCACGGTCTTTTTGACACCGGCGAACTGACCGAAAAACTCGTGGAATTTTTGTGCAAACGAAAGGGCATCCGCCCCGAAAGTGCCGCGCTCATCCCGATGGAGCAATACCGCCAGCAGCAGTTTGACCGGCTGGCCGACGGGGTACGCAGCGCTCTGGATCTGGATGCCCTCTACGCCGCAATGGGCCTGAACGGAAGGAGCCGCACATGACACCGCAGCATCATCTCCCCGCCGACATCGAGCGGACGAGCCTTTCCATCATCACCGCCGAGCTGGAAACGCTGGGCCTGACCCCGCCGCCGGAAACGGCTGCGGTGGTCAAGCGGGTCATCCACACCACGGCGGATTTCGATTACGCCCGGAATCTGCGCTTCACGCAGGGCGCCGTCGCCGCCGGAGTCGCCGCCCTGCGGGCCGGGACGCCCATCGTCACCGACACCAACATGGCGCTGGCCGGCATCACGCGGCCCGGCCTTGCCAAAGTGGGCAGCGCGGCGCTCTGCTACATGGCCGACCCGGAGGTCGCCGCCGCCGCCAAGGCCGCCGGGACCACCCGCGCCGTGGCCTCCATGCACCGGGCCGCGCAGGAGCATCCGGGTGCCATCCTGGCCGTTGGCAATGCCCCCACAGCCCTTCTGACCATCGCCGAAGAGATCGAGGCCGGGCTGCGGCCTGCGCTCGTCATCGGGGTGCCGGTCGGTTTTGTGAACGTGGTGGAAAGCAAAGAGATCCTCTTCGCCGCCTGCGAAGCCCACGGCGTCCCCGCCATCGCCGCCATGGGCCGCAAGGGCGGCAGCAACGTCGCCGCCGCCATCTGCAACGCGCTGGTCTACTCTGCCGCCGAAATGCTGGACCCCACCGCGAGAGGGTGGAAATAAGCAGAGAAGATACGGCGTAATTTTTGGTTTTTTGTTTTGCTGCAAATCTTGCGGGATGCGTCAGGATGTGGTAGGATGGGAACAGAATATAAGTTCACATGTCTGAAAAAGGGAAGGGAGCCTGACCATGCCGCGCTACACCGTAAACAATGATACCGTTGACGATCTTTTGTCCAACATCAAATCCGGAACGATTGCCATTCCGGAAATGCAGCGTCCCTTTGTCTGGGATACCTCCCAGGTCCGTGACCTGATGGATTCTCTGTACAAAGGTTTCCCGGTCGGTTACATTATCATCTGGCAGAATCCGGATGTGAAACTGAAAGACGGCTCCATTGCCATTGGGAAAAAAGTTCTCATTGATGGACAACAGCGCATCACTGCCATGGCTGCCGCCATTGTCGGGCAAGAAGTGCTGGACAACCATTACAAATGGAAACGGATCAGCATTGCATTCAACCCGATGGATGAGACCTTTGAGGTCTCCAACTCGGCAAATCAGCGCAGCAGCAAATGGATTCCCGATATCGCGCCCGTCTTTGTACACGGTTTTGATTCATTTTCGTTTGTCATGGAGTATTGTAAAAAGAATGATATTCCTGATCAGATGCCCCGGATCAACAAAGTCATCAACAATCTCCTGGCCATCCAGAACAACAGCTTGGGTGTTATCACACTGGCTGCCGATCTGGATATCGACAGCGTTACGGATATTTTTATCCGCATCAACTCCAAAGGCGTCGTCCTTTCACAGGCCGATTTTGCCATGTCTAAAATTTCTTCCAATGAAGTCTACGATGGCAATATCACCCGGAAGACCATTGACTATTTCTGCCACCTGCTGGAATCCCCCGAAGACCTGCGGGACATCCAGCAAAACGACACTGCCTTTGCTGCACGGAAAGAATTTGAGGCCATCCGCTGGGCTGCATCCAAAGTTTCTCCCATTTACCGCACTTCTTATACCGATATCCTGCGCGTAGCATTCACCTATAAATTCAACCGCGGCAAGCTGGCCGATCTGGTCAGTCTTCTTTCCGGCCGTGATTTTGAAAACCGCGAGTTCAAAATCGAGATCGAGGAGCAATCTTTTTACCAGCTTCATGAAGCAGTTCTGCAAGCCGTCAATCAAACAAATTATGAGCGTTATCTGATGATCGTCCGATCTGCCGGTATTGTCCGGCGTTCTCTGATCCGCTCACAGAACGTTTTGAACTTCGGCTATGCACTTTTCCTTGCTCTTCGCGAGCGGAAAGTAGAGAACAGCAAGATCGAACAGATCGTCCGGCGCTGGCTGGCCCTCTCGATTCTGACCGGGCGCTACTCTGCTTCTCCGGAATCCTCGTTTGATTATGATATCAAGCGGTTCTTCTCCTATGATGACCCCATGGAGTATCTGCGCATAACGGAGGCCGGTGAGCTTTCAGACGCATATTGGTCGGTGAATCTCGTCCAACGTCTCAACACCTCGGTCGCCAGCAGTCCCTATTTCAATCTGTTCCTCATCGCACAGGTCAAAGCGCACGATAAGGGGTTCCTGTCCACGCAGATTGACGTTGAAACCATGTTGGAAAATCGTGGAGATATCCATCATCTGTTCCCCAAGAAGTATCTGATCCAGCACGGCATCCCGCAGGCCCAGTATAACCAGATCGCCAATTATGCTTTCATTCAGCAGGAGATCAATATCAAAATCAGAGACAATGCCCCTTCTGTTTATATGCGCGAGGTTTTTCACCAGTGCGAAACCAAGCAGCCTGTCTATGGAGGCATCGTCGAAGCGAGTGCTCTGCGTGAAAATCTCCGGCAGAACTGCATTCCGGATGGATTTGAAGATCTGGAGATCCATGACTATCAGCAGTTCCTTGCGCAGCGCCGGGTCCTGATGGCGGAAAAAATTCACCAATATTACGATGCCCTGTAAAATCCGCACCACATGGGAGACCCTTTTACGAACTTCGAACGCTTCATCCATCCGGACTATCCGCTTTTCCTGCCCACGACCTGCGGAAGGAAACCTCGCAGACAGGGAATCTTAACGTTGTCGCCATAAAAGATGTTTTCTGAATTTGCTCTATCAGCCGCAGCCCTGCCGGGTCTGCGGCTTTTTTATGTTCTGCCAAAAAACTCTTGACAAGTTCTCATTTCTGCTTATAATTATCTACGGTAATTAACTTTGGTAATCATTCGAGGAGGAACTGCCATGACCGTCGAACTCATCAAGCGGATGATGGACGCATGCTATCAGGCCAAGCGGGTGCGGGATCTGCTCCCGCCGCTGCCAAAGGGCGTTATGCCGTCCTACATCCACTATCTGGACAGCATCCAGAAGCTGGAGCAGCAGGGTGTGCAGGTCAAGGTGTCCGACCTGAGCGACGCACTGAACCTGCCCCGCCCCGGTGTGACCCGCACTGTGAAGGAGATGGAGGCCAAAGGCTACCTGAAAAAGACCGCCTCGGCAGAGGACGGCCGGGTGACCTACCTTTCCATTACCGAAGCCGGGGCACAGCTCTCGCAGACATACGACAAGCAGTTTTTTGACGCGCTAGTCCCCTGCCTGCAAGGCGTCCCGGAAGCGGATGTTGAAACGACTATCCGCACCATTGAAGCATTCCACCAAGTGTTTTGCGAAAGGAGAACTTCCCTTGAGATCTGAGAAAAACGATTTTACGCAGGGCAGCATCCTGAAAAAGCTGGCTGCCTTCATGCTCCCCATCCTGGGCGCACTGGTGCTGCAGGCGGCCTATGGCGCGGTAGACCTGCTGGTCGTGGGCCGGTTCGGCTCCACCATCGGCCTGTCGGCGGTCTCCACCGGCAGCCAGGTGCTCAACCTCGTCACCTTCGTCGTCACCCAGCTGGCCATGGGCGTCACGGTCCTCATTGCCCGGTATCTGGGTGAGAAAAAGCCGGAGCTCATCGGCTCGGTCATCGGCGGTGCGGCCGTCGTGTTTACCCTTCTCTCCGCCGTGCTCTTCGTTGTGATGGTCGGTTTTGCGCGCAGCATCTCGGTGCTGATGCAGGCCCCCGCCGAGGCTGTGGCCCTGACTGCCAGCTACGTCCGCATCTGCGGTTCCGGCATCTTCTTCATCGTGGCATACAACCTGCTGGCCGCCGTCTTCCGCGGCCTGGGCGACAGCAAGTCGCCCCTGCTCTTTGTTCTGGTGGCCTGCGTCGTCAACATCATTGGCGACCTCGTTCTGGTCGCCGGTTTCCACCTGGATGCCGCCGGTGCCGCCATTGCCACCGTAGCGGCGCAGGCCGTCAGTGTCGTCTGCGCCGTGGTCATCCTGCTCAAGAAAAAGCTCCCCTTCACGATCCGCAAGTCTGATTTCCGGCTGAACCTGCAGAGCCGCAAGTTCCTGAGCATCGGCCTGCCGCTGGCGCTGCAGGAGTTTCTGACCCAGCTTTCCTTCCTGGCCCTCTGCGCGTTCGTCAACCGGCTGGGTCTGGAGGCTTCCTCCGGCTACGGCGTCGCCTGCAAGATCGTCAACTTTGCCATGCTCATCCCCAGCTCGCTCATGCAGTCCATGGCATCCTTCGTCTCCCAGAACATGGGTGCGGGCAACCCCAAGCGCGCCAAAAAGGCCATGTTCACCGGCATCGGCATCGGTCTGGCCTTCGGCTGCGCGATGTTCGCCCTCGTTTTCTTCCGGGGCGATCTGCTCTCCAATGTCTTCACCACCGACGCTGCCGTCATCCAAAACGCCTTTGCCTACCTGAAGGGCTTTGCATCCGAAACGCTTGCCACCGCCGTGCTGTTCAGCATGGTGGGCTACTTCAACGGCAGCGACAAGACCGTCTGGGTCATGGTCCAGGGCCTGGTGCAGACCCTGCTCGTCCGCCTGCCCATGGCCTACATCATGAGCATTCAGCCCAACGCCAGCCTGACCATGATCGGTCTGGCGGCCCCCACCTCCACCGTGGTGGGCATCGTGCTGAACATCTGCTTCTTCCTCGCCCTCGAACGGCGGAGCAAAAAGGCCGCTGTCTGACCTCATAAACACGCAAGGCCGCTCCCCTGCACAATGCACGGGAACGGCCTTTGTTTGCTGTCCATTCAAAACGCCTCCGGACGGTCTGTGCGCCCTCCCTATTCCATGGGAGGGGCACACTCCATCCGGAGGCGTCTGTTTTTATTCCACGGTCACGCTCTTGGCCAGGTTGCGGGGCTTATCCACGTCGCAGCCACGCAGCACAGCCATATAGTAGGCGAACAGCTGCAGCGGCACGATGAGCTGCAGCGGCATGAGCAGGTCGTCGTAATCGTCCAGACGGACGACATAGTCTGCCACACCGTCCGGCACCACGGCGTCTTTCGTCGTGAAGAGCAGGACCTTCGCGCCCCGGCTCTTGGTCTCCTTGGCGTTGGAGATGGTCTTTTCGTAGACCTTTTTCTGGGTGGCCAGCGCGATAACCGGCACACCGTCCGTGATGAGGCTGATGGTGCCGTGCTTGAGCTCACCGGCGGCGTAGGCGTCCGAGTGGACGTAGCTGATCTCCTTCAGCTTCAGGCTGCCTTCCAGCGAAAGCGAATAATCGAACCCGCGCCCGATGAAGAAGCAGCTCTGGGTGTTGACGAACCGGCTGGCCAGGTACTTGATCTGTTCGCAGTCGGCCAGGCGGGGCTTGATGACCTCGCTGGCGCGGAGAAGCTCTGCGGTCAGGCGGCGGGTCTCGGCCTCGGTCTGGGCACCGCGCGCATAGGCCAGCCGCAGCGCAAAGAGGTACAGCACACACATCTGCACCATGTAAGCCTTGGTGGAGGCCACCGCGATCTCCGGCCCGGCGTAGGTATAGAGCACATAGTCTGCCGCGCGGGCAATGGAGCTGCCCACCACGTTGACGATGGCCAGCACCGGCACGCCTCGGCTCTTTGCCAGCTTGAGAGCCGCCAGCGTGTCGCTGGTCTCACCCGACTGGCTGATGATGATGACCAGATCGTTTTTGTTCAGGATGGGGTCGCGGTAACGGAACTCGCTGGCGATGTCCACTTCGGCGGGGACGCGGGCCAGCGCTTCGATGGCCGACTTGCCCACCATGCCCGCGTGCATGGCCGTGCCGCAGGCCACCAGATGGATGGTGCCGATGCCCCGCAGCTTTTCATCCGACAGCTCCGGGATGCGCAGGTCGGGCAGGCCGTCCTCCACGCGGGGGCTGACCGTTGCCGTGATGGCGGCGGGCTGCTCGTTGATCTCCTTGAGCATAAAGTGCGGATAACCGCCCTTTTCCGCCGCTTCCATGTCCCAATCGGCGGTCAGGATCTCCCGCTCCACCGGCTCGGCGAACTCGTTGTAGAAGCGGATGCACTCCCGCGTCACGACGGCAAGGTCGCCCTCTTCGAGAACGCTGTAGCGGCGGGTATACTTGAGCAGGGCCGGGATATCCGACGCCACGAAGTTTTCCCCTTCGCCCCAGCCGACGATGAGCGGGCTCTCCCGCTTGACGGCAAAGACGGTATCCGGGAAATCCCGGAAGAGCACGGCCAGCGCGTAGCTGCCGCGCACCATGCTCAGAGCCTCGTGGATGGCCTGCAGCGGCTCGCCCTCGTAGCAGCTGTCGATGAGCTTGACCAGCACCTCGGTGTCCGTCTCGCTCTCAAAGGTGACGCCCTTGGCCATCAGGTCGGCCTTCAAAGGGCCGTAGTTCTCGATGATGCCGTTGTGGACGATGCTCACGCGGGGGGTGGAGTGGGGATGGCTGTTGACGTCGCTGGGCTCGCCGTGGGTGGCCCAGCGGGTGTGTCCGATGCCGCAGAAGCTCTCGGGCAGGTTTTCTGCCTCCAGCTTGCGGCGGAGCACTTCCAGCCGGCCCTTGCTCTTGACGACGTGGATGCCGCCTTCCAGCGCCAGCGCGACGCCGGCGGAGTCATAGCCGCGGTATTCCAGCTTTTCCAGACCGTTCAGCAGCACTTCCTGGGCGCTGCGCTTACCCGAATAACCTACGATGCCACACATACAAAACACCTCCATGCCGGCGTCCCCCGCGCAGAAAAAACGCACAGCCGGGGCCGTCAGCTTCCCTATCAGTTTATGTTCTTGTATGGCTTTCTTTGAAGGGATCTGTTGCGGTATCACTGCCGTTTTTTGCCCTTCTCTGCGGCTGGTATAAGCCTTAGGAGCTTTTGCTCCCGTTTCAACCGGAGGAACACCCGCCGAAACTTTCGATGATCCCTCTCCTCGTCACCCTCACGGCTGTCACCCGCGTGGCCCGGCGCTTTTTCGTCAACTGAAGTGGTCTATCCCCTCTTTCTGCTCTTTCCTCCGCTTTCCTGAAAGCAAAAACAGCTCCTTTCGGAGCTGTCAGAAGCCGACGGAAAAGGTCAGCGGTATTGTATCATAAAGTCCCACATCCGTCAATGGACTCCCAGCATTTTGTGGAGCCTCGGCTGCCAGACCACTTTATAGAGCATCAGCATATTGTGGAGCGCCCGGTCATAGAGCAGGAAGGCTGCATTGCCCATGGCCAGCGTCACCAGCGAGACAGCCAGCGCCGTAGTGCGCAGCTCTTCGGCGATGCTGCCCGCCGGGACCAGCAGCAGCACCAGCCCGTACATCGCCAGGATCCCGCCATTGCAGAGCAGCAGCTTGCAGACAGCCCGCAGCAGGGCCGGGCGTATCCGCTCGAAATAAGGCTTTGCCAACGGATAGTACCCCAGCAGGAACACAAAGGTGAGGGCCACTTCCTTGTCCGGCACAAAGAGCAGACTCAACAGGCTCACCGCGCCATAGGCCGTCAGAGCCATGGTCTTCCCGCACTCCACGCAGACTGTGGCGATGAGGAAGCTGGCCACCGCCGGAGCGATGAACATCGCAATGGGAAACACAGCCCCCAGCAGCATCAGGGCCACGCTGAGCGCTGCGGCCATGCCGCAGTAGGCCATGGCCCAGCTTTTACTTTTGCGTCCCTTCATGGCAGCTCCCATTGTACCGGCTGGCTCTCAGCGTCCAGCGGCTCGAT